>Ga0114966_10005907_pt1 | contig 10272 bp, 8 predicted proteins | sample M_130207_XF_Meta_FD_87029 | JGI IMG/M metagenome (GOLD analysis project Ga0114966, IMG submission 87029) | Freshwater microbial communities from Lake Montjoie, Canada to study carbon cycling - M_130207_XF_MetaG | ecosystem: Environmental > Aquatic > Freshwater > Lake | place: Lake Montjoie...
CCCGCTGCCTCAAGTCTCTTCGCCTCATCAAGAACTGGTCCACGAATGTCGTACAGAACATCTGCCAATTTGTCTGACTGTCGAATTTCCTTGGGCATGGCGGTGGCTTTCTCGGGGGATCACGACGTAGCTTTCACAACGACCTTCACAGCCTACGCGAACAAGAGTTTCGCTGACCGTCCCATTTACCCAAAGCGCACGCTATTGGGCGCGAGACAGCCCCGCTTACGGGGTTCTCGGGCCCCATCTGCGAGACGCTAAGGTTCCTGATGGGGGTAGATGAATATGAAAATGTTCCGTAAAACGTTGCCAGTGTTAGGTGTGGTCCTGAGTGGGTTTTTAGCCATCGCTTGCACCGAGTCAAAGACGACAACAAGCATTCCTGATTCCACCGAGAATGTTGTGACCACCGATGTCACGACCCCGAGCCAAGATCCCACAATCCCTCCCCCAACCGGCGAGCCCTTTGTCATCGGCGTCGTCAACACAGAAGGTTCTCCAGCGGCCGACTTCCCTGATTTCACCAATGCATTTCGAGCCGCTGCCAATTACATCAACGCAGAGTTGGGCGGCTTCGCCGGACGCCCCGTTGAATTAGAAATCTGTATTTCCGCTGGCAGTCCCGAATCCTCACAGGCCTGCGCCCAAGAACTGGCGGCAAAAAAAGTGGACCTGGCAATGATTGGTTTGGATATCTTCGTTGACTACGGCACGTTCAGCGCTGCCGACATTCCCGTCATCGGTGCCGTGCCGATTCTTCCCAGTGATTACACCGCCGACGCCATCTACATCACCGCTGGCAACCTCGTCGTCCAAGGTTCCACTGCTAATGCGATTACAAATCCAAAATATCTCGGATTAAAAAAGGTAGCGATTATCGCTAATGACTCACCTGCGACTCTTTCCGCCCTGGCAACACTTGAGCCAGCCTTAGCATTCGCCGGTGCTACCGCAGTAGTCATCAAGGGAGGCGAAACCGAAACTGATGCTGGATATCGCTTGCTGATGCAGCAAGCCGCCGCCACCAACCCTGAAGCCATTGTCTCGATGTACGGACAATCAGGCTGCGTGGCTCTGATGCGCGCTCGAGTTGAGTTACAGGTTGAGGTCCCAGCATTCACTAACACCGCCTGCCTTGCGGACACGGTGATTAACGCTGTCGGTGATGCTGCTCAGGGGTGGTACTTCGCTGGCTCACAAGGTGGGGTCGAAAGCGCCGACACAGATCTCATGCGTCAATACGTAGCCACGGTTATTAATAAAGCACCAGAGGATGTTGATGTATTTGGGTTCACCACTCTCGGCTGGATTCAGACACTCTCCATTTGGAAAGTCGCAAAAAATATCGGACCGACGGTCACTGGATCGGCAATCACTGATTCGTTCCGACAGGGAAAGGGAACCCTGTGGGGTTCGGATGCAGAATTGCAATGTGGATCGGTCCCTTCGCTGTCGGCCGTTTGCTCTTTTGCCATACCATTCGCTCTCTATACCGAGAATGGCGCTGAACCAGCCTTCGGAGGCGAAAATGTCTCCGCCCTCGATGTCTTAGACCTGTAGCTCGGAAACGATGACCGCTTATCTCGCTGCTCTCATCGCTGGTCTCGGGGCGGGAGCAACCTACGCGATCATTGCGACAGGTTTAGTCGTCACATCACGCGGTTCAGGTCTCGTCAACTTTGGCTTCGGAGGTCTGAGCGCATGGTCGGCATATGTCTATTACGACCTGCGCGCCAATGCCCGCTATCCGCTCATGATTCCTGGTCCTTGGCGCGATATCACGTTTGGCGATGGTGTTCAGATGACCGTCATTTCATCGCTACTCCTCACACTCGCCACAGCGGCTCTTCTTGGAATCGTCAGTTATTTATTTGTCTTTCGCATTCTGCGCGCCGCACCAGTCTTGGCGAAAGTTGTCGCCAGTGTCGGCATCTTGCTGATTCTGCAGGGCATGATCGGTGTCCGCTTCAACGGTTCGCCGATCAATCTTGACAAAGTTCTTCCCAGCGGCGTGATCAAGATTTCAGACGAGATCCTGCTCGCCGTTGATGCGCTATGGCTAACTGGTATTGCTATCACTCTGGGTATCGTCCTGTGGCTTGCCTCGCGATTCACTCGCACTGGACTCGCCGTCCGCGCTGCCTCAGAATCTGAAAAAGGTGCTCTTCTATTGGGTTTTTCACCAGACCGATTAGCGCTTTTGACATGGATCATTTCATCTGTGATCGCTGGAGTCGTCGGTGTCATAGCAGCACCTCTCTTCCAGTTGTCCCCCATGTTGTTCACTCAACTGTTAGTACCTGCTCTCGGTGCCGCTCTCGTTGGCCGCTTCGTTTCCTTCGGCTGGACAATCGGCACCGGTCTTGCCATCGGCATGTTCCAATCAATGCTCACTCCCCTCCAACAAGATCTCACGTGGTTACCTACGAGTGGTCTGCGCGATGGTTTGGTCTTTGTGGCAATCGTCGTAGCAATGATTGTCGTCGGTAAACGCCTTCCGACACGCGGTGCACTTGATATCGGAAAGATGCCGACAGTTTTTTCTGGAAACGTCGAACCAAAATCGGCAATTCTCGGTCTCGTATTTGTGGCTGCTCTCTTCATCGTTTTACCCGACGGCTGGGGGCTTGCATTACTGACATCGGTGATCTTTTGTGGGCTTGCCCTGTCACTTGTCGTCCTCACGGGATACATGGGTCAGATCTCGCTCGCGCAAATGGCAATCGCTGGAGTCGCTGGCTTCACACTTTCACGGATCACCGAACGTGTCGGAATTCCTTTTCCTATTTCCCCAGTTCTCGCGGCGTTAGTAGCAACTGGGTTTGGAATCTTGGTGGGTATCCCCGCATTACGAGTACGCGGAGTTAACTTGGCCATTGTCACGCTCGCTGGCAGTATCGCCATCCAAGAGTTCTTGTTTAAAAACTCTGTGTTTGTTGGCGATGTTTCAACGGGCGGGGCAAAAGTCCAAAACCCACATCTTTTTGGAATCAATCTCGGACTTCGCAGCGCAGATGATCCCTATCGACCAGTGTTCGGCATTCTCGTCACCGTTGTTGTGGCGCTCATTGCACTCATGGTTGCCAATCTGCGTCGAAGTGGAACAGGCCGAAGAATGTTGGCCGTACGCTCCAACGAACGGGCAGCGGCCGGCATTGCCATTAATACGGCCTCAACAAAATTATTAGCCTTTGGAATCAGTTCGTTCATTGCCGGACTAATGGGTTCAATGATCGCTTACCGATTTGGCTCGATCTCGGATATTTCGTTCAGTTTCTTTGCGTCACTGACACTCTTGGCTTTTACATATCTAGGCGGCATCAGCAGCGTCACCGGAGCCCTGATTGCTGGATTCCTCGCAGCAGATGGGATTGGTTTCAAACTCATCAACAAAGGCTGGGCTTCACTAGGAGTCGACTTCGGTCGCTGGCAAGTGTTAGTGGGAGCGGCCGGATTAGTGATTACCGCCGTACAAAACCCCGAGGGCATTGCTGGCGCATTCCAGCGCGGCCGACGACGTTTCAGCCGACCTGCGAGGGTCTAATCAGCTCTTCTTCTTTTCTGCTTTCTTGGCACGCTTCTCTTTGAGGGTTAATTGCGCTTCACGCTTACCACTGGGCTTTGCTTTTTGCTCTTTGTTGGCCATGACCAATCCTTTTCGTTCGAAGGCTTACCTACTGATAACTACCATAACTCTTTTATGGAACGGTCCCTTGACAATCTATTTTGCCCTCATTATATTTGAAATAGGTATAAACATAGTAGAAACTGAGCGAAAAATGTCAAAGAAGACTACGCGTGCACTTTTACTCCTCGGCTTACTGGCGTCATTTCTTGCCTTGCCGGTGTTGTCCGCCTCAGCAGTTGCACCCACCCAGGTGACAATGAAATTTACTGGTGCTAATAAGTCATCAGTCAAGCAAGTTCTCATTATTGGTCCCAAAACTGCAGTCCGCAAAACGATCACCACCGCCGACTTAAGCGGCACGAAAACCATCGCCCTTCCGGCCAGCTTTAAAAATAGTGCCGGGAAATACGCCTATTCCGTACACCTCATTGGTACTGGTGGCAAATATCTCGGCCCAGTGAGTTTCAAAACCTCAACCAACAAATACTCCGTCAATGTGATCGCCGACGCCAGCAAAACCCTTGACATAAAAAACATCGAATTAAAAACTGGTTATGGCCAAAGCAATCTCACCTTGGGTGCCGCTAAATTTGGCAAGGTACTCACCGGAAATACGAACTTCAAACCCGCGGGTGCTGGAACACGCGGGCTCGTCAAAAGATCAAGCACAGCTCTGTTTTCAGTCTTGCCTCTCGCTGATGTCACTTGTGGGACAGCCGACCAAACCCTTGGCGCTGACTGCGATTCGGACGGAATCATCAATGCACTTGACGCTGACGATGACGGCGACAAGGTGCTAGACATCGCTGACACCTCGACTAAAAGCTACGAGTCGCAAAAATTTACTCCGTGGTCCACATTGTTTCTTTCAATGACCACAGCACTGAACGCAAATATCGGTTCTTTAACGCCAGAGGAACTGATCACCGGAATTGAGGCGGCAGTTGGTGGTGAAAATACTTTCGGCATCAATTTCTTCCTCAACTTCACGTCGCAGGTAGCGCAGAGTTACGACGCCGTTTGGGTCGATTGTGGTTCAGTCGCATACTGCGCCAATACTGAAAGTGCGACCGCTATTGGTGGCGCTCCGAACGGGCAACTGACGAGTGGTTACAACGACCTTTTCTGCCCTGTTGTCAACTCGGGTGGCGGCTGTGAATCTTCTCCGCCGTGGCGAACCGTTCCTGGCGCCCTCTTCAATGCCAGCAATCAAGCCACAGAGGTGACTGGAACTGGAGTATTCAACGGCTTAGTGCGCAGTGTTGTTGGTGGTAATTATGGGTGGGCTGGAGCGATGCAACCGAGAACTGGCGCAGGGACCCTGAGCAAAGTCGTAGCGGGCGATCCGTATATTCTGAAATTACGTTCAGCTGTGGGCGGGGCCATCACCGAAATGCCCGTCTCTTTAGGCGGATTTTTTATCACCGTACCCGCGATCAAATCAGTCAATGGCACTGCCATCAATTATGACAATCCCTTGGGCACGAGGGAAAACCCTATTGTGCTTGATAGCGACGGCATCATGGACTTTTCTTTCTGGCGCCCCCAGCGACAAAGTGTGGCAGCGGCTGGCGAAACATCAGCCTTTATGGATATGGGTGGTCTGCGTTACGGACTGATCTTTGGTTCAAACAATGGTGAGGCCTTGGTCGCCACTGGTCAGCAAAGAGAGACCGGCTGCAGTTCGGTTTCTGGCGGAGCATATGTGTCGGTTCCGACTGGCATCTCTCGCACGCCCGATACTGGAGACTCACAATATCGAATCAACGTATGGCCTCTGACAGACACCAAGTCTGACTCTGCTGCTAGCAGTAGCAGCGATATTGACATTACGTTTGACTTTGGGAAGTGTTTTGACGAACTTGAGGCCGCTCCGTCTGGTCGTCGGTTCACCTTGACTGGGTCGGGAAATATCGTTTCAGTGTCACTTACCGCTGTGGGCGTTGACCTCGGCGGCGGCGCAAGTCGCGGTGCCCAAACTTTCTACATTGACGTCTCCAACCTCAGAGTTGGGTGACTGCCATTCGGGGTAAATTCCCGAATGACACCCCACATAGTTCGGTGCAAACGCCATAGGAAATCTCCATCTGCACATTTTTCTCGAGTCCGATCGTTTATCGGGAAGACAGATAGCAACAAATAGTGATGAGCCGCTGAGAGATCAGCCGTCAGTCACTCGTGCGCATGTCGCCTGAAAATTCATCAGCACTGGAGAGACGAATCATGAAACTATTTTACAACGACGACTACGTGGCGGCGAAATATGCATACGATACGACGCGTAAAGCGAAGCATATTAGGCAATCACTGAGCGACGATCCCGTTGACAATCTTGAAATTTGGGACCCCCTTCATTTTGTCGAACAGTCATTAGAAGTCATCGCCAAGATTCACGACGAACCATATGTTGACTCCATCAAAACAGGAATTCCAAAAACACTCGCAGAATCCCAAGGGTTTGACTGGGACAAAGGAATTTGGACTAGTGCAGTGGCCCACAGTGCAGGTCTTATCGCGGCCACTACGTATGCATTACAAGACAAGGAGCGTGCAGGCAGTCTGTCATCGGGTCTCCACCATGCTCGGCGATCTAGCGGCAAAGGTAATTGCACCGTCAACGGTCTAGCGGTAGCAGCTCACCAGGCGATAACGATGGGTGCTCCCCGGGTGCTCATTCTTGATTTTGACGCCCATGCAGGTGGTGGTACGTGGGACATCATTAGTCACCATCTTCCTTCTGTCGTTCAACTTGATGTCACGTGCGCCAATTTTGACACCTATCAACCCGACGGAGGAAGTCGTCTTATCTACAGCACTCCGCAGAGTTACCGCGAAGACATCAATCACGCGTTGCACCATGCAACACTTCTTGATCCATTTGACATAGTGATCTACAACGCAGGCATGGACCCTCTCAATAGTGGAGTTTCATTGTCTGATATCACATGGCGAGAACATACAGTGAGCGACTTCATCGGTGACACTCCAGCGATCTTTGCCCTTGCAGGTGGATATACATGGGGCAACAAGACGATGGATGAGGTCGTTAGTTGGCACAGAATCACGATTGATCTCTGGGCATCATTGGAGACGTGACGATCATCATCTCACGCATGCAAGTAATCGAATTGTCTTTACGGCTCTGCAAATAGTCGCAGAAGAAAAGTCGTTATACCGTCTACGACTAAGCGTGATCACCACCGGTATGAGCGAAAGTCTTACATGTGATCTGCCAACGCCCATCAAGAATTGATAATAGGAAGAAATCCGTAAACGAAAGTCCTCCCCAAAATCCTTCTTCTTTCACTGTTGCCGTTGCAGCCGTGCCATCAATCTGAATATCAACAATCTTGGCAGAGGACGGATTGCCAGGTGTCTCAACCATAAATGCAACAAAGCCTTCTTTGTCCATGTCGTAATCAACGCCGTCCATCGAACCAAACCAACGTGCACTCTTGTGAAAAGCCTCATTTAATTGATCGGCATTTCCATTTCCGGCACCATCGATGTAAAGATTGAGCACCCTGGTTACTTCTGTGGTGTCTTGGCCCATGACATTCCCCGATTCGCTCAAAGCGATCCACGAAGATGTGAAGGGCTACGGGGAACAATAACTTCAGTAAGTCAACTAATCAATAAATCTTTAGGCCAAGCGCACAATCAGTAGGAACTGTTGCCAGCAAACTGAGATTGAACTTTTTTGGATGTGTCCTGCCCTACTTCAAGCAAGACGGAGGTGATGACATCGGCTCGGGTACCAGTGCGCCCTGCCTGCTCGCGTTCTAAAGCTTCTGACTCGCGTGAAAGCCATAGTGAGTCCTATAATCGGACTATGTCCCATTGGATCATCGCCACCGCTTCAAAAGGCACCAGGACATGAAAAAAGCAGAAGTCTCAAACTGGCCGACCTCGATGACTCGATCCTTTGCTGCCTTTGGCGATCACTGGAATTTGACCATCATGATGAAAGCCTTGATGGGCGCAAAGCGCTTTGAAGATTTTCAACGGCCAACAAAAATGAACCGCTCAGTATTAACGCAGCGACTTGAAGGTCTCATAGCACTGGGGATTCTGAAAAAGGTTGAATACCAATCAAAGCCCCCACGGTTTCATTATCGGCTCACCGAGAAAGGCCTTGCGACAACCCCAATCTTATTTGCAATGGCCTCATGGGACGAGAAGTTTGACAGCGGAAGTTCGCAAACACCCCAGCGTTACCGGCACTCAACGTGTGGTAACCAAACCCACGCAGTCGTCGTTTGCTCACAATGTGGTCAACCTATTTCGGCACACAATATTGCGACCGAGTTTTTAACTTCAGAAGCGATCGCCTTTGCACAAGAGCATTGTGCGACTTCAGTGACGGTCATGAACGGCTAACTCCCCGAAAGATAGGCACTCACACATGTATGGCTTGAATGTGACATTCAACTTCTTGTCATTCATACGGAACGCCAATGTTGGCATCACCAAAGCAAGCGTGACAGGCTCAAGGTATGCAGTTTGACATCGCAATTATCGGAGGTGGACCAGGGGGTTCATCGGCTGCAATTTCAGCTGCTCGCGCCGGACTCCGTGTGGTCTTATGCGAAAAGGGTTCGTATGGTCGCGACAAAGTTTGTGGCGATGGACTAACTCCACGAGCTATTGGCGCACTTGATGACTTAAACATTGATCACTCTGCTGCCCATCGAATCGATGGTCTACGAATGATCGCCGGCAAGAAACAACGGGAGTTGTTGTGGCCAACCACCGATCGTTTCCCGAACCATGGTGCGGTGTGGCCTCGACAGAAGTTTGACAATTACCTTCTTGATATCGCCATTGAGTCTGGGTCCGATGTTCGCTTCAACAGTGAAGCACTCCCCGTCATTGAAGAGGGTGTTGTTGTTGGCGTTGAAGTTAACGGCGAAGTGCTACGTGCGTCACTAGTGGTCTTGGCAACTGGCGCCCAGGGTGCGGCGGCAAAAATGCTTGGGGCCGTTCGTGACCCCAATGAAACTTTCGGATTAGCCATTCGCGCATATGCTCCAACACCTCGCCATGCCGAACGCCATCTTGAAGCATGCTTAAGTTTGCGCGATGAACACGGGACGCCAGTGCCTGGATACGGATGGATGTTTCCAGCGGGAGATGGCACGGTCAATATTGGCGTTGGTGCATTGAGCACGATGAAGGGTTTCAAAAAACTCAATCTCAATACCTTGCTTGATCAGTACGCGTCCATTGTTCGCGAACCTTGGTCATTGGGTGATTATGTTGAGAAGCCACGTGCGTGGCGATTGCCAATGAGTTGCGTGCGCCGCCACGGTCCAGGTTGGGTTGCTATTGGTGATGCTGCCGGATTTGTGAATCCGATGAATGGTGAAGGCATTGACTACGCACTTGAGTCGGGTGCTCTCGCCGTCAAGTGTTTCATTGACAATCCCGTCACGGCACCAAGTTCATACGACACGCAAGTCGGCGAACGATTTGATTCGTTCTTACGCACAGGTCGACGATTCAGTTTTATTATCGGTCATCCGTGGTTATTGCGACCTGGTTTACGCGTCGCTGTCGGAACCCAAGTTGCCGCCGATATCACACTTGCTGTCATGGGCAATTTGATTGACTCAACGACGCCAGGCGCCGCTGGCAAAGTCATGCGACTGGCCGACAACGCGTTACGAATCGCTGACCCACTGCTGCGACGAACTCGTGCCAAGGCATAGTTAACACGCCACAACAAACGAGACCTATTGATTCAATACGTAGGTCAGAGACTGCACGAGGAATCATCAGTTGCTGAACCTCTGAGATGCCTCAAACGGCAACAGTGAGTGCGTCATATTCATAGACCCAATCAAGAATTGACATTCCTGGTGGCGTCAGCGAGAAAAACATGTCTCGATCTTTTTGCTCTTGACCATCCACCATATGGAACAAATCACGGTTCATGAACGATGACGTTTGCACTTGGGCTGTGCGGCCCTGACGCGCATTTTCATAGCGGCGAAGCGAAAGGGCCGCATCACTTGTGTTTGTATCAACGAGACAACGTGCCAGCACCACGGCATCTTCAATTGCTTGGCATGAGCCTTGAGCCATGAAGGGAAGCATGGGATGACATGCGTCACCCAGCAATGTAGTTGTACCTATTCCCCATTGATCCAATGGTTCGCGGTCATATAACGCCCAACGGAATACTGGTTCTTCGACACGGGCGAGGAGTGAGAGAAGGTCAGGTGACCAACCTTCAAATCGCGCGTACAGATCTTCGACTGTGCCTTGCTCTGTCCATGACTCGGTTTCCCACGAATCTTCAGGCGAGATACAGACCAGGTTGAGATGACTGCGTTGGCGACCAATGAAATAACTCACCACATGTCGGTCTGGACCCATGCGGTTGGTGACATCAATCGGTAGATCTTCCACGAACTTGCGTGGGACCAAGGCGCGATACGCAGCAGAGCCGCTAAACCGGGGCTTATCTAGGCCACCAACGCACGGCCGAACCACAGAATGAATTCCATCGGCACCAATCACGATGTCAAATGCCTGAGTTGACCCACCGGCAAATCGAACCACCGACGATGTTGCACCTGGCTCAACTCCAACAACATGTGTGGAGAATCTCAGAGTCACATTTGTCTGTTGCACCACGG
>Ga0114966_10005910_pt1 | contig 10268 bp, 8 predicted proteins | sample M_130207_XF_Meta_FD_87029 | JGI IMG/M metagenome (GOLD analysis project Ga0114966, IMG submission 87029) | Freshwater microbial communities from Lake Montjoie, Canada to study carbon cycling - M_130207_XF_MetaG | ecosystem: Environmental > Aquatic > Freshwater > Lake | place: Lake Montjoie...
ACCACCTCTTCAATCGGGGGCGGCGCAAAGGGGGCGCGGGGCGCGTTGCCCGACCGCTTTGCCATGATCACATGGGTTTCGCCCGCAAATCCGCCCGCCTCGAAAATCTGGGTCCAGCGGTAGGAAAACCATCCATTGCGCACGATCAGCACCTTGCCTTGGCCAAACTGCCGCGCCACGGCTTCCATCGCATAGGTGCCGCCACCGGGAATAAGCGCGGTAGCCGTGCCGTGATAAACCTCTTTGAGCAGACCCGAGATGTCGCGCATCACCCCTTGAAACCGCGTCGACATATGGTTCAACGAGCGGTCGGTGAACACGACCGAGAATTCTTGCAGTCCCTGCGGATCGACATGGGCGAGTGGCAATGTCATTCGGAATCTCCCTCTTTGGCGCAAAGCTAGCGCAAGTTTCCTGCGCCACAAATCTCATTTCCGACAGATTTCATCCAATTGGCCCCGCGCGGGGCTCTTCTGTCAGCAAAACATTGGCTTCCACATTGCCCACGCCGGGCAAGGTCATGATCCGGCGGCGCAGCACACGTTCAAAGTCAGCGATGTCGCGGGCGATCACGCGCAGGCGGTAATCGAACAGGCCCAAGACGTGCTGCACCACCTGCACTTCAGGAATGGCCGCCACGGCGCGTTCAAAGTCTTCCAAAGACACGCGGCCCTTCGCTGCCAGTTTGACGCCCAAAAACACCGTCACCCCAAAGCCCAGCGCCGTGCGATCCACCTCTAGCCGCAGCCCCTTGATCACCCCCGCCTCTTCCAACCGCTTTTGACGGCGCCACGCCGCAGGCTGCGACAGGCCCAAGCGGCGGCCCAGTTCGCCTGCCGACAGCGCACCATCCAAAGCCAAAGCCCGCAGCATCGCGCGGTCCAGATCATCAAGGTCGATCACAGCGGCAATCCTTCGCTGTCTTTGATCGTGGCGATCAGCATCAGGGCTTCCACCTCGGCGATATGGGGCAAGGCTAAGATGCGGTTGCGGTAAATCTCTTGATACTGCGCCATATCGTGGGCGATCACATTTAGGCGCACATCCACACGCCCCAAAAACGTTTCAATCCCGATGACTTCGGGCACCAAGCGCGCCGCCTCGATGAACTCGTCAAAAGCGCGGGGGTTGGTTTTATCCAGCGTAAAGCGCAGCGACACTTCCACCTCATAGCCCATCTGTCGCCAGTCAATTACCGCGCGCAGGCCTTTGACAGCGCCCTGATCGCCCAACCGCTCCATCCGCCGCCACAGCGTGGCAGGTGTAACACCCGCCCGTTCGGCCAAGACAGCCCTGCTGGCCGCAGGGTCGGTCAGATAATGACGCAAGATGCGGCGATCTGTTTCGTCGATGAGCATGATTATTCCGAGATATCAGGAAATGGCGCATGATTTTTCGCAGAAAAATCGTTCCGCGTCAAACAATGCACGGTGAATGCCGAAAAACTCCCTATGATCCCCCCATCAAAAGAGGAGAACGCCATGCGCGTCTATTACGATCGTGACTGTGACATCAACCTGATCAAAGACAAAAAGGTCGCCATTCTGGGCTATGGCAGCCAAGGCCACGCCCATGCGCTGAACCTGCGCGACAGTGGCGCTAAGAACCTTGTGGTCGCCCTGCGCCCCGGTTCGGCCTCGGCCAAAAAGGCCGAAGGCGAAGGCCTCAAGGTCATGGACATCGCAGCCGCCGCCGCTTGGGCGGACCTGATCATGTTCACTATGCCCGACGAATTGCAGGCGGATACCTATAAGAAATACGTCCACGACAACATCCGTGACGGTGCAGCCATCGCTTTCGCCCACGGTTTGAACATCCACTTCGGCTTGATCGAACCCAAGCCCGGCGTTGACGTCATCATGATGGCCCCCAAAGGCCCCGGTCACACCGTGCGTGGCGAATATGTCAAAGGCGGCGGCGTGCCTTGCTTGGTGGCTGTGCACCAAGACGCTTCGGGCAAAGCGATGGAACTGGGCCTGTCTTATTGCTCTGGCATCGGCGGCGGTCGTTCGGGCATTATTGAGACCAACTTCCGTCAGGAATGCGAAACCGACCTGTTCGGCGAGCAGGCCGTTTTGTGCGGTGGCTTGGTGGAACTGATCCGCATGGGCTTTGAGACGCTGGTCGAAGCCGGCTACGAGCCTGAGATGGCCTATTTCGAATGCCTGCACGAAGTGAAGCTGATCGTCGACCTGATCTATGAGGGCGGCATCGCCAACATGAACTACTCGATCTCGAACACCGCCGAATATGGCGAGTATGTGTCGGGCCCACGGATTCTGCCCTATGCTGAAACCAAGGCGCGTATGAAAGCCGTTCTCGAAGATATCCAGTCGGGCAAGTTCGTATCAGACTTCATGCAGGAAAATTCGGTCGGCCAGCCCTTCTTCAAGGCCACCCGTCGCCGCAATGACGAACATCAGATCGAAAAAGTCGGTGAAAAGCTGCGCGCCATGATGCCTTGGATTTCCAAAGGCAAAATGGTTGACCGCGCACGGAACTGATACCCTTAGGGTGGGGGAACCCTGCCCTACTTTCAAGACCAAGGCCGAGGCGAAAGCCTCGGCCTTTTTTTTGATTAAATGCTGCCCACCATCCCAGACTTCAGGTTCATGTCAGGTTCAGGGTGCATGGATCCCTCAAGTTGGTCAGGCGCACAATGCCAAAACCAGCGCAACCTTTCTTTGGAGGCTTTCATGAACCTGAAGCTTAGCATCGCAGCCCTTTTCCTAGCCATTGCCATTCCCGCAACCGCGCAAACAGTCACCACAACCCCCGCGGGATGCGAGGGCGCCGCCTCTGGAACGGTGCTTGCTGACGGCACTCTTTGCTCGGGGGCAGGAACCGGAACTGGTACAACAACTGGAACTGGAACTGGCACACTTGGAACCAACATTACCCGACTCATGGGCGGCGATGATGATTCTGATGGTGACAATGAAGGGGCCGAACACCAAAACTCGGCCACCCATACCGAAAACAACGGCACGGATCACGACAGTGCCGGCGGCAATGACGATAACGGGTCAGATCACGACAGTTCCAACGGCAATGACGACAACGGGTCAGATCACGACAATGACAGCGACATTGGCGACGACGACTGACGCCGTAAGCTGCTGATCACAAACGCATTTAAAAGGGGGGCAATTGCCCCCCAGCCTTACTCCCAGCACGACACCAGAACAGTCATATCCCGCACCATGGCCGTCAGCGCATCATGTGTCGGCGTCTCAGCCCCCGTGGCTGCGGCCAAGGTCAGCGCGGGGCCTTGTGGATTGGTCAAAACTCCCGCAATCGCTGATGACGAGGCCGCAAAGGCCACGCCTGCGGGCAAGTCCTTTCCGCCCATCGTTTGCGCGGGCAAAAGCATCCCCACCACAGCACCCGTGCCGTCTAACACCGGCCCACCGGCATCGCCCGCCATGGCCTGCAACGACAGCCGCGACAGGCCCTGCTCTCCGTTCAATCCCTGCGTCTCTTCCAGCGTGCCTTGCGTCAAGACAGGTGCTGGCAGACGTGCCCCGTAGCTATAGCCTGACACGGCAATGGCCGTGCCCACCTGCGGCGCGCTAGATGCAAAGGCCGCCACGCTGCGGGGCGCTACCGGCTCGTCCGGTGCAAGCACAGCCAAACCGCTGGCCTTATCGGTGAAAACCACCTTTGCGCCATGGCTTTGATCCAGCGTGATCGTCCCACAGCTTGCCACCGCCTCAATCGTGGTCAGAACAGACCCCGCCGGATCAATGAAAAAGCCCGTGCGCGACAGTTTGGGTTCCTTCACGCTCAACCCCGCCAAAAGCCCGCGCTTGGCCGCCTCGTCCAAAGGCACCAAGCCCGGGTCTAGGGCGACATCTCCGGTGGACCGGAAAGTAGAGCGCATGATTTGCCCCACCCGCTGCATCTGATCGCCCTTGGTCACATCCCACGACAAAACATAGCCCTTCACCGCCCCGTCCACGATTTGGGCAAAGGCGATGGTTTCGATCTGGTCGTTTCGGCCGCGCATGGTGAAAGAGCTTTCCTCCAAAGCGCGATCACCCACGATGGGCATAATGTCTAGCGTTTGCAACACGGTATAAAGGTTTGCTAAAGTGGCCTTTGTCCCGCCCGGCTGCGAGATCAGCAGGGCTGTAACCCCCGACCCATCTTTGACCCCATAGCGGACAAAGGGCGTGCTGATGCTGTCAAAGGCCAGCCAAGCCATGGGCAAGCTGATTTCAATGCCTGCGGTCTGATCGGTGATTGTTTCAAAGCCAAAGCCCGTCTTTTCGGCATGATAGCCGTTGATCAAGGCGGCGCGTTGCTCTGCACTCAGAACCCCTGTCGGATCAAAGCCCAGCGCGGTTTGCCAATTGGCTATGCCAGCCCGGCTGCCCGACCCGATATTGCCATCGACCACGCCAGCATAATAGCCAAACCATTTGAGAGCGGTTTGCACCTCGCGCGGGTCGTTCACATCAAAAGCCCCTGTGGCCCCCGTGGCGGTGTCGGTGCTTTGGGCCGTTGCAGTTTGCTCTGCAGCGCCTACGGGCCAGAACTGCTGGCCAAAGCCCTGCCCATCGGCCAACACACTGTCGGCGGCGATCATATTCTGCGCCATCAGGCTTTGCAGCTCTGCCACCGCAGCGTCTGATCCCATCGGCCCCAGCACAATCGCATAAGCGCCAGAGGGCAGGCGGTACCCCTGCACCTGCTCCAAGACCCCAGCGTAAGCCCGCGCGCGGTCCATCGCGCCAGAAAGGGTGGGTTGGGCCTCAATTTGCACCCAAACCTTTTGCTCTTGCGCCTGCGCCACATGGCCCAGAACGCCCAGCATCACCCCAAGAATGATCCCAAAACCCCGCCCAAAACCGCGCATAGACCCTGCCCCTTTTTCCTGCCACACAACAGGGTAAGGCTCTTTGGCCCCTTCCCGTTTCACTTCGCGCAACAATACCATGCTGCAGCGCGGATGCATCCCCCAAATTGCGCGCAAAGCCCAAGGCCAAGGCATCGCTTCCATTGACCCTGTGCCCCGCCGTGCTTATGGAGAGGGCGCAAAGCGCAAAGGCCCAAGATGACCGTGACAGCCCTCCCCCCGCCCCGCAGTTTTCAAGAGATCATCTTGCGTTTGCAAAGCTATTGGGCCGCCCAAGGCTGTGCTGTCTTGCAGCCCTACGATATGGAAGTGGGCGCAGGCACCTTTCACCCCGCCACCACGCTGCGGTCTTTGGGCACCAAACCTTGGGCTGCGGCCTATGTGCAACCCTCACGCCGGCCCACCGATGGGCGCTACGGCGAAAACCCCAACCGGTTGCAGCATTATTACCAATATCAAGTCATCATCAAACCCTCACCGCCCAACCTGCAAGATCTGTACCTAGGCTCGCTGCGCGCTATTGGCCTTGACCCCGCCTTGCACGACATCCGCTTTGTCGAAGACGATTGGGAAAGCCCGACCCTTGGCGCTTGGGGCCTAGGGTGGGAGATTTGGTGTGACGGCATGGAAGTGTCGCAGTTCACCTATTTCCAACAGGTCGGCGGCCATGATTGCCGCCCCGTGTCGGGTGAGTTGACCTATGGGCTGGAACGTTTGGCCATGTATGTCTTGGGTATTGACCATGTCATGACCATGCCCTTCAACGACCCCGACAGCCCCATCGCCCTGACCTACGGCGACATCTTCCTACAAACCGAGGAAGAATATTCCCGCCACAACTTTGACGGGGCCGACACCGCCCAACTGCTGCGCCACTTTGAAGATGCCGAAGCCGAATGCCAGCGCCTGCTCGATTTCGCCCCCGATGATCCAAAGTCGGGTAAACGCATCATCATGGCCCATCCGGCCTATGACCAGACGATCAAGGCGAGCCATCTCTTCAACCTGCTCGACGCGCGCGGGGTGATTTCCGTCACCGAACGCCAAGCCTATATCGGCCGTGTGCGCGCGCTGGCGAAGAAATGCGCCGATGCGTTCCGGTTGACCGAAGCTGGCAAAGACGCCGAGGTTATGGCGTGAACGGCAAACTGGTTGCCAGCGGCATAGTGTTGACCGCCGTCGTGGCGGGGATTGGCGGCTATTGGCTGCAGGAATACGCTTTTTACGCCCCTGTGATTTTCACCCAAGGCCAAGAAGTCTTGCTCACCCTGCTCACCTCACCCACGCCACAGCCCATCGCTGTCAGCGATGCGCAGGGCATTGACGCAACCTCGTCCCCCCTGCGCTATCGGGCCTGCTTCACCGCCAAAGACCCGCTGCCCAGCCTTTCCGCCACCTACACCCCCTACCCCAGCGCCACGCCCTTAAACGCGCCGTCATGGTTCACCTGCTTTGACGCAGGTGCCATCACCCAAGCGCTGGCCGATGGTCAAGCTTTGGCTTTCCTTGGCCAAGCCAATATCCTTCCCAACAGTGGCGACGTGCAAATCGACCGTGTGATTGCTGTTTTCCCCGATGGCCAGGCCTTTGCCTGGAACCAACTCGCCCCCGGCGTGGAGCCTTAGATGCCTGACCTTTTGATCGAACTTTTCTCTGAAGAAATCCCCGCCCGGATGCAGGCCCGCGCGCGCGAAGACCTGAAGGCGCTTGTGACCAATGGCTTGGTCGAGACGGGGCTGACCTATGCCTCGGCGGGCGTGTTTTCAACACCGCGCCGCCTGACCTTGACGGTCGATGGCCTGTCGGGCGAAAGCCGCCCCGTGAAGGAAGAGCGCAAAGGCCCCCGCGCCGATGCGCCTGCGGCGGCGTTGGAGGGGTTCTTGCGTTCGACGGGCTTGACACTTGACCAGTTGGAACGCCGCGAAGACAAAAAGGGCGGTGTGACCCTGTTTGCCGTGCTGGAAAAGCCCGGCCGCCAAGCGGCTGAGATCATCGCCGAGGTGCTGGAAACCACGATCCGCACGTTCCCGTGGCCCAAGTCCATGCGCTGGGGCAATGGCAGCTTGCGCTGGGTGCGCCCCTTGCATTCCATCTTGTGCCTCTTGGTTGACGAGGCGGGGGCCACCACCGTCCCCCTAACCATCGACGGCATCCAAGCCGCCAACACCACCGCGGGCCACCGATTCCTGTCGCCCGCGCGCTTCCCCGTCACCTCGTTTGACGACTATGTCGTGAAGCTGAAGCGCGCCCATGTTGTGCTCGACAGTGCTGAACGTGAAGCGGCCATCTGGCAAGGCGCATCCAATCTGGCCTTTGCCGCAGGGCTGGAACTGGTCGAAGACCGCGCCTTGTTGACCGAAGTTGCGGGCCTTGTCGAATGGCCCGTGCCGCTGATGGGCCGCATCGGCGATGACTTCTTGCACCTGCCGCCGGAAGTGCTGCAAACGTCAATGAAAGAGCACCAAAAGTTCTTCTCGGTGCGCAATCCCAAAACAGGCCGGATCGAAGGCTTTGTCACCGTAGCCAATACCGAAACCGCCGACCACGGGGCGACGATCCTGAAGGGCAACCAAAAGGTGCTCTCCGCCCGCCTGTCAGATGCGCGCTTTTTCTGGGAGAATGACCTGCGCGTGGCAAAGGCTGGGATGGGCGAATGGTTGGATGGGCTGAAAGCGGTAACCTTCCACAACAAACTCGGCTCCCAAGCCGACCGCATCGCCCGCATCGCGTCGCTGGCGCGCCATATCGCCCCCTTGGTGGGTGCGGATGCCGAGGTGGCCCACCAAGCCGCCACCGTCGCCAAAGCCGATCTGCGCAGCGCCATGGTCGGCGAATTCCCCGAGCTGCAAGGCCTGATGGGCATGTACTACGCCAAAGCCGCTGGCCTGCCCGACGCCGTCGCCTATGCCGCGCGCGACCACTACTCCCCCCTTGGCCCGACGGACACGGTTCCCGCTGATCCGGTTTCGATCGCCGTGGCTCTGGCCGATAAGATCGACACGCTGACGGGCTTTTGGGCGATTGACGAAAAACCCACGGGCAGCAAAGACCCCTTTGCCCTGCGCCGCGCTGCCTTGGGCGTGATCCGCCTCATCCTGTCGAATGCGCTGCGGCTTGATCTGCGCGCCCTGCGCCAAATCGGCGACAGCGCCTTTCCTGCTGGCTTGAAATCTGGCGCGCGCAATGACGACAGCCTCCTCGCCTTCTTCCACGACCGCCTCAAAGTCTTCCTCAAAGACCAAGGCATCCGCCATGATCTGATCGACGCCTGCTTGGCCATGCCCGGCCATGATGACCTAAGCCTGCTTGTCAAACGCGCCGAGGCGCTGGCGGCTTTCCTCAAAACAGAAGACGGCCCAAATCTTCTGGCAGGTTTCAAACGCGCCAATGCGATCCTTTCCCAAGCCGAGGCGAAAGACGGTGTCGAATACTCCTACGGGGCCGACCTCAAATTCGCCGAAACCGATGTGGAACGCGCCCTTTTCACGGCCCTTGACCACACCGAGGCCACCATCACCCCCGCCGTGCAGGCTGAAGATTTCGCCGCGGCCATGTCCGCCATGGCCACTCTGCGCGCGCCCATCGACGCTTTCCTTGATGCCACCCAAATCAACACCGACAACGCCATCTTGCGACGCAACCGCCTGAACTTGCTGCACCGCATCCGCGTCATCTGCTCGGGCGTGGCCGACCTGACCAAGGTCGAAGGCTAACAAACACCCCCCGCCCCCCCTTTCATACGTGCACAAATATCCCACGGGGGTGCGGGGGTGTGAAACCCCCGCTCTTGAACAACGGGTGCGGGGGTGTGAAACCCCCGCGGGAGTCCTGCGCAGCATTGCCGCCCTGTGGGCGAAATATCACAGGCCACCAAAGCCTTAGCCTCGGCCCTTGCACCAAAGCGCACAAGGTATATCCTGCGCGCCAAACGAAAGGCGCTGCAGTGCAGAATTCGACCGAATACGCAGAAATCACCCCCACCGCCCAGATGAAGGCCGAGGCCTATGGCTGGCGTGCCAAGTGCTTGCAGCGCTTGATCCGGCTGGATTTGCCCGTTCCCAAAACCGTGGCCCTGCCCTCTGCCACTGTGCGCGCTATTGCGGCGGGCACGTCAGTGGATACGGGGGCTATCTTGGCGCATTTTGGGCCTATGCCGCTCGTCTCGGTGCGCCCTTCGCCCGCCAACCCCAACTGGGGCGGGCCGGGCACGCTTTTGAACGTCGGCATGAATGCGGCCCGCCATCGCAGCTTAAGCGAAACCCACGGCCAACCCGCCGCTGATGCGCTGTATCTGCGCTTTGTCCAAGCCTATGCCACCCATGTCGCCCGCCTTGACCCCGACCTTTTCGCCCCCAGCCTGAATGCGGCTGAGGCTTTGCGCGAAGCCCTGCGCACCTATGAGCGCGAGATGGATGAACCCTTCCCCCAAGACCCGGCCCGCCAATTGACCGAAGTGCTGCGTTCCATGGCCCGCGCGTGGGAGGGCACCTCGGCCCGCCTGCTGCGCCAAGCCAAAGGCGCGCCAGAGGCGGCGGCTTTGGGGTTGGTTGTGCAAACCATGGCGCAGGGCATTGGCCAAGGCCTGTCAGGCGCGGGGGTAATTCAATTTGTCGATCCCGTCACAGGCACGCCACAGATTACGGGCCGTTATCTGGGCCAAGCCCAAGGCCGTGCCGCGCTGAAAGAAACCGATGCGCTTTACCTCACGCGCGACAAGCGGGGTCCCTCGCTTGAAGACCTGTCGCCCAAGCTTTTTGCCGAACTGATTGCCTTCGGGGCCGCCTGCCGCATCAAACTGCGCGAAGAGATGCAGATTGAGTTTACCATCGAAGACGGCAAACTGTCGGTGATTGATGCGGTCAAAGTGCCGCGCTCCGCCCGCGCGGGCCTGCGCATTGCCGTGGCCTTGGCGGATGATGGCATCATCAGCCAAAATGACGCCATCCTTCGGGTTGAACCGCGCAGCTTAACCGAACTTCTCCACCCCCAAGTCGACCCGCGCGCGCCGCGCGATGTGCTGGCCAAGGGGATCGCCGCCTCGCCGGGGGCGGCCACGGGTCGGATCGTGTTTTCCTCAGCCGCAGCCCAAGCCCATGCCGCGCGGGGCGAAGCGTGTATTCTGTGCCGCCGTGAAACAGAGCCCGAAGATATTCGCGGCATGAACTCTGCCGCGGGGGTCTTGACCGAACGCGGCGGCATGACCAGCCACGCCGCCGTGATCGCGCGCGGTTTGGGCGTGCCTTGTGTGGTGGGGGCTTCTGGCCTGCGTTTGGATGCAAAGGATAAAAAGATCACTGTGGCCGATGGCCGCGTGCTGGTCGAAGGCGACCAGATCACGATTGATGGCACCACGGGCGAAGTGCTGGCGGGCAGCGCGGTTCTGCTGGCCGCAGCCCTAGACGACGCC
>Ga0114966_10005911_pt1 | contig 10267 bp, 10 predicted proteins | sample M_130207_XF_Meta_FD_87029 | JGI IMG/M metagenome (GOLD analysis project Ga0114966, IMG submission 87029) | Freshwater microbial communities from Lake Montjoie, Canada to study carbon cycling - M_130207_XF_MetaG | ecosystem: Environmental > Aquatic > Freshwater > Lake | place: Lake Montjoie...
CCGCTCTTTACCGCCCTTACCCCATACCGTGACCCCGCTTCGCTTGAGGTCAACGCTGTCAATATCGAGGTTGCAGAGTTCGCTCACACGCAGACCACTGCCGTAGAGCACTTCAAGCAACGCATCGTTACGTCGGCGTCGCCACAAGGGTTCACTTTCGTCAACCTCAATCGGTTCTAAAAGCGTCTGCAGTTCTGGTCCGTCGAGAACTCGAGGTAGTCGACCCTCGCCCGTTGGTGCGCGTAATGCGACTGCTGGATCGATCTCAACTAGACCAGTGCGGCGAGCCCAGGAAAAATATCGACGTAACGACGAGGCCTTACGCGCAATGCTGCGCTTGGCATATTCGCGAGTTCCGAGATACGCCAAGTAACGCCGCAAGATCAACCGATTGACTTGTGCTGGCGAATCTGCCAATCCTCGTTCGGCCCATTCAACAAAATCAACAAGGTCGCTGCGATACGCCGCAAGCGTGTTTTCAGAAACCGACGTCAACGAGCCAATGAAGTCATCGACTCCCCAAGGCGTGCTGAGCGGCTGTTTCACATGATCAGAGTACTGAGTCGATGAGACCCTTATCGGGCACCAATTCGTTCAAACCATCCAGCAGTGCACATCAACCAGCCATGAGCTTCAAGCCGCCCAAGACTGACAGCGACGTCACCAAAGGACATCTCCAACTTCTCGTCGGCCAACCGAGCAACATCATTCAGCGTGAGTGGATCAGTTGTGATGAGATCTAGAACTTCAGAATCGGGCCACAGTGGTAGTTGCCGGGAATCAAAACTTGGCACCTGCCGACGAGTGTCAAGACCAAGTGCAATCAACACATCGTCGGGTTCGATCGCAACCAATGCGCCGTCACGTATGAGCATGTTCGTTCCTTGTGCGGCCTTTGTTGAAGTTGCACCTGGTACCGCCATCACGGTGACCCCTCGATCGAGTGCTTCGCGAACTGTGATCAACGAGCCACCATCAAGACGAGATTCAACGACCAGAAGTACCTCGCTCAATGCCGCGATAATTCGATTACGTAATGGAAATCGATAGGGCAATGGACTGGTACCAGGTGGATTTTCCGATAACAGCAGTCCGAACTCACCAACCTCTCTCCATAACCCGTGATGCTCACGTGGATAGACCACATCAAGGCCCGTGGCGACAACTGCAACCGGCCCAGCGTGCAATTTTGATTGAGACATTGTTAATTCAGACATTGTTGATTCAGACAGGGCCGATAGCACTCCGCGATGAGCCGCTGCATCGATGCCGCGTGCCAAGCCAGAGACCACCACGACTCCATTTTGCGATAACACTTTGCCGAACTTGTAAGCCGTAGTGCGACCATGTTCGGTTGCATTACGCGTGCCAACAATCCCGACTCGTCGTCGATTGAGCAGATCAAGATCTCCTCGCGAGTACAACAACGGCGGGGCATTCTGATCATCATTTAATTGCTGCGGGTATTCGCCTCGTCCGACGATGTGCACGTCCATGGATGAAAGAGATTCAGCAGTTTCACCGAAACTACCGAGGGCTTCGCACCACACATCGCCAAGCATGCGGGCAACCGTCTTTGAACAACGTGTTGTCAGCAGTGCCTGGATGTTTGGGGCAATGTCAACCATTGGCGCATGACGATCAATCGACCATTCACGCAATACCGCAGTAACGACAACGGGTTCTCCAAGCGACAACAGGGTTCGGAGGCGTTTTGGAGTCATCCACGGCAATAGTGCGAGTCGAGTCACTACCTCCTTTTGCGAATCATTTGACATCGTCAGATCGCTTGCCGCAAATCATCACCTCGACGCGGAGCAATACGTGCACGTAACGCCAAAGCGGCAGCGATGTGCCGATCAGTGAGTGGACCCTCATGCGCCTCACGATCGGCTAACGTTCGAGCGACACGTCGGACTCGATGAAGACCTCGCCCAGTTAGTCGCCCAATTTCAAGCTCGTACCGCAACAGATCCATACCTGAGTCAGAAACTGGAGCGTGTCGTTCGAGCAGTTCTCCCGAAAGTCGGGCGTTCAACATTCCTTGCCGCTCTAATGCGATTGACCGAGTGCACAGCACTCGCGTGGCAACAGATTCAGTGGTCTCACCCAATTCACTTCCAAGTAATTCTTCAACACCCGGACGATGCACCAATACGCGCACATCAAAGCGATCGAGGAATGGTCCATTAAATCGTCGTCGGTATTTTGCAAGCGCTGCTTCATCGCATTCACATGAACCAGGCGCACCTCCACCACACGGACACGGGTTGGTGGCACCGATCAATGTAAATCGTGCTGGCAACGACACACGCGTATTCGCGCGTGCAACTCTCACGACTCCTTCTTCAAGGGGCTGACGCAATCCATCAAGTGTTGAAGGTGCAAACTCGCCTAATTCGTCAAGGAACAAAACTCCCCCATGCGCTAACGACACCTCGCCTGGTCGCATTGACGCTGACCCACCTCCCACGATTGACACCGTGCTCGCCGAATGATGAGGCATTCGAATAGGTGGTCGCGTGACTAGTCCGTTTGGTGGAAGTTGTTCACCAGCTGCCGATCGAATCATCGTCGCTTCAAGAGCGGTCTCATCATCAAGCTGCGGCAATATTCCTGGCAAGCGTTGCGCCAACATGGTCTTACCCGAACCAGGAGGCCCAACAAGTAAAAGATGATGTCCGCCACTCGCAGAAAGTTCAAGACCAAGGCGAGCGGCCGCCTGACCACGAACATCAGATAGGTCAGGAGTCTTCTCAGTGATCTTCTCGCTTACTTTGAGATCAGTGATATCGGGCCACGCCATATTGCCAACCAAACATTCAGCAACTTGGCGCAGTTTTTGCGCCACTCGCACTGAAGGAGGGCGAGCAATACGCGCCTCGGCCACATTGCCCGCAGGAACGATGACTCCGCGTAATGGTTTCACTATCGGCATTAAGTCATCATCGTTTTCGAGTGCAGAACTTTCGTCACGAAGCGCCATCACCATCGGTGCAACCCCGCTCACAGCACGAACTCTGCCATCGAGTCCCAGTTCACCGATGAATGCCAATCCTTCGGCACATTCAGCCGGTAGTTGTTCATCGCTAATGAGCAATGCAATTGCAATCGCAAGATCGAGTGCGCTGCCCACTTTCTTATGGGTCGATGGAGCAAGGTTCAAAGTAATCCGCCGACTTGGCCAATAAAAACCACTCGTCACAATGGCCGCCCGCACTCGATCTCGGGCCTCGCGACACACATCATCGGGACGCCCCAAAATCGTAAAGCCGGGTAGCCCAAGTCCGATATGAGCTTCAACGATGACTTGACAGCCAGTCGCAGCAACAACGCTTGCAGTGCGTACCGCAGACAACATGATTCCCTCCAAAATGTTTGAGGCAGAGATTTCTGCTCGAGACAGTGTGGGAATCACCCCGTTTTCACGGTGAACGGCGACGTGACATAACTCTGTGGTCGAATTCTGAGAGACTGAGACTTCATGAATTTCACAAGCCGCCTTCGCAAAGTTTTTGCAACTTCTGGATGCGCCCTATTCATGATGACTCTCAGCGTTGGATGCAGCGACACCGAACACAGCGGTGCCAACTTTTGCGGCAAGTTAGAAAAGCAATTACCTGGGCTCACGGGCCCACTCGCTGCCACGTCTGACATTGGCGATTTGTTGAGTCGCTATCAGGGCTTGGCCAAGATCACACCACTTGCGATCGAAGCCGATTGGAAGACCGTGACCGCTCTCATTAAGCAAGCAGCCGACGTTGATCCTGAGGATCCGCTCAGCCGTCAAGAACTTTCTGACGCGGCGTACCAAGCCGAACGCCCAGCGCGAAATATTGCAACATGGGTTGAATCAACGTGTGGTTTAGCAATGCCTGACGTGATAGGCCTTGAGGGCAGTATTGCCCCAGAGTCCACTGTTGCGCCGTAGCGCACATAACTCAGCGAATTTCGCCGCGCTTCAAAATCACTTTGTCGACCAAACCGTATTCTTGACCTTGTTCAGCAGTGAACCAGCGATCGCGTTCGGCGTCAGCCTGAATGCGCTCAAGGGTTTGGCCCGAGTGGAATGCAGTGAGCTCAGCCATACGGCGCTTGGTGTATCCAAGTTGTTCAACCTGAATTGAGATGTCAGTGGCCTGACCGCGCAAACCTGCAAGCGGCTGGTGCATCATGATGCGGGCGTTTGGCAGCGTGTAACGCTTTCCGGTTGCTCCGGCGGTCAACAAGAATTGACCCATCGAAGCAGCGAGACCCATGCACACGGTTGCAACATCGCAACTAACGAATTGCATGGTGTCGTAGATAGCCATACCAGCGGTCACTGAACCGCCAGGACTGTTGATGTACAACCAGATATCGGCTGCGGGATCTTCGCCTTCGAGATAGAGCAACTGCGCACAAATTTGGTTAGCCATGTCGTCATTGACATCGGTGCCCAACATGATGACGCGGTTCTTCAGGAGACGGGTGAAGATATCGGAACGGCCAGCGCCATCGCCAGAGTCAAGGCCCATGGGAGCATTTGCATCAAAAGTCATAGAGCGAGACTACCTCTCGGTATGACAGAATGTCGGAGTGGCGACACCCGAAAAATTCACACCAAATACGGACGACCTGATCCAAAATAATCAGAGATTTTCCGCAAATTTTCCTGATCATGGACTCGCTCTAGCCCCAAAACGACATTTGGCCATTGTGGCTTGTATGGACAGCCGTATGGACATTTTCCAAATGCTCGGGCTTGCACATGGCGATGCGCACATCATCCGCAATGCTGGCGGTGTGGTCACCGACGATGTCATCCGATCTCTGGTTCTTTCCCAACGTCGTCTCGGTACTCAAGAAGTGATCTTGATTCATCACACCAACTGCGGCCTGCACAATGTTGACGAAGATAATTTCAAACACGAGATTGAAGATGAATGCGGGATCCGTCCCTGGTGGGCTCTTGAATCATTCCGTGACCCATTCAAGAGCGTCACCCAAAATATGAAGCGACTATCGATGAGCCCATTCATCAAACACAAATTGCATATTCGTGGTTTTGTGTATGACGTTGAAGACGGCCTTTTGCACGAAGCTCCTAGCGCCTAACACCCGACAGCACCACTGCTACTCGCGCGGTGTTCAAGAGTTCGGCTCGTATTGACAAAAGGCCCGCGACGCCCGCTGTTCCAGTTGGGCTTGCATCAATTGATGTCGTTCGAGGTGCGATACTCGACGCTTCAACAACATGTGATTCTGAGGCGACTACAACTTTGCCGTTCGTTCGTTGAATCTGCGCAATGTCTGCGACCCAGTCATACGTCTCGTCATCAAGGATTCCGTCAGCCAAAGAGACTGGCTCGTTTTCCCAGGCCCACATATGTTTCGTCCAATGTTGTGCGGGGTTCGCATCTGATTGCGCGGTGTTCCATGCTCGCGATAACGGAGCGCAACCTTCAGTTTGCACCGCAACCAACGGCGCATTGATTCCTGCTTCGCCCAGACCACGCGACACTGATGCGGCAAAAGCACCACCTCCGACTTGCACAAAAACCCCATCAAGTGCAGTGACATTTTCTTGGGCAAGCTGCTGGGCCATTTCCCAACCAATAGTTCGACCGCCATCAAGACATAACGCGTTTTCAGGGCCTTGCACGCTGAACGGAATTGAACCTTTGTTAACTGCCTCGCGGAATCTCAAAACGGTTGGGTCACCAGGAGGGTCTTGGCGTTGACGAGCGCAACGGTTAATCCGAGCGCCAAGTGCAGTGAGCGTTTCAACGACAACGCCGCCAGCCCATTCGGGAATGAAAACATCAATCGGCCACTTCGCCGCCGCAGCCAAAGTAGACGCAGCAATTGCCGCGTTACCACACGAAGAAATGGCAAGAGTTGGACGGTCCGTTGAATTCGCCCAAGGTGCGATTCCTAATTCTTCGGCAACAAGAAGGTGTAAAAGAATCGCCATCAAATGTCGAGCTTTCTGACTACCACCAACATTGTGCGTTTCGTCCTTGACCCACACCCCACCCGGAGATTCAAACGACAAGTAATCGCTAAATGCAGATTGATACAGCATTGGGGTTGTCGCAAAACCCACACCACCGATTTTTGCAATCTCGTCGTCAAAACTTTGAACGAGCGACATTGTTCGCTCGTCACTCATGCCACGAGCAAGAGCGAATTGCCACCACAACATGTTGCGACGAAAAGCAATGAACGGATTGTGATGACTTTCAACAACATGTTGATCGCTCTCATCAATCAACAACACGTGATGTCGATCACCTTTTTCATTTGGACATCGCCACGGAGCAAACGTGTCGACCGAAACCTTTTCGGCACACGTTGCGCACGTGAATCCAGACATTTGTGACTTCAGCCTTTGGCGACGCGGGCATTGAAATCGTTGATCATTTCATCCCAGATCGGCAGGTAGCGGCGCAGACCCTTCCAGAAAGATTGATCTCGGCGAGCTTCAAACAATTCGAACGGCGTGCCCTGCTGTTCAACCCAGGTGTAGTAACCCAAGTTGAAAATACGGTTGCGATCGCGCTCGGTGCATTCGATCATGTCTTCTGTTGTCACATGACCAAAGTGGCGGCCGAATACTTCGGCCGCATCGACTGAAGTCATTTCTCCATTGAATCGCTCGTTGAGAGTCTTAACACGAGAGCTCGGATACAACGCTCCACCATCGGTCGCAACGGTCAATACTGCTTCATCTGGACCAAGGTTGAGCAACTTTGATGTCTTGATTGCGGCAAGCGTGTTACAGATTGACGAGAAGCCAAAGTGCGCAAGGGCGTCAATCAGTTCAGTAGATAAACCCTTTTTCTCGGCGAGGTAGGCGCGACCAGCAGGCGTATTGAAGAGAACATCAAGTTCATCGGTTGCACGGTCGCTGATTCCGCAGATGACATCACTATTTGTGATGTTGTGGATCAGGGGAATGTGCTTGTCGCCAATTCCTTGAATGTTGTGCTCACCAAAACCGTTTTCCAACATCGTCGGACATTCGAGTGCTTCAACTGAAACTATCTTTGCGCCGTAATCATCTTTCAAACGATCGCCAGCAGCAATCGTTCCAGCTGAACCAGTTGCCGAGGTGAATGCCGCCAGAGAAATATCGCGACCAGCCTTCTTCATTGAGTCACGCACTGTTTCAAACACATGACCAAACGCACGACCAGTGACTTCGTAATGACCGAGGTGATTCGAGAATTCGCAGAACTGATTGAAAATAAAGTTCACTGGGTCTTTGTCAAGTTCGTTACACGCGTCATAGATTTCTTTGACGTTGCTTTCGGTTCCGACAGTCTTAATGACATCCTCGGCCGGGTTTGCACACCACTCGTCAAGCCAATCAAAACGTTCCTGACTCATACCCGCGGGCAAAATTGCAACACCACGACAACCCATAATGCGACTAATCGCCACACCACCGCGTGCATAGTTTCCGGTTGATGGCCAAATCGCACGATGATACGTCGGATCAAATTGCCCAGTCACAACACGGGGTGCGAGACACGAGTAAGCCGCAAGCACTTTGTGCGCGGTGATCATCGGAAAACGATCGCCGAACACAACAATGATCGGGTTCGGCACACCAGTCAACGACGACGGCAGAACAATGTGGTCAGGGACATTCACGCGATTCCCGTCGAGGTCGTTGTACCAGTGCACACGCCACAAGTTGCGGGCGTCGGGGCCCTGCGGATTCGCATCCCCAACGAGGGTCGGATCGACCGAGGCAGGATTCGCCAATTGAGCAAAGGTCGGGAGCACGATGCCCTGTTCGCGGAATCGAGCGACACTGTTCCCGAGGGCCTTCGAATCGACGACCCGGTCGGCTAGACCGAACTGATTTTCAAGGGCGGCAATTGTCTCAGAACTCACGGATGTGGTGGTCACCTTTACAGTTTGTCAAAAAAACTGGGCTTCGCACTGTCTTACCCCGAGATCAGTCATCAGTCACCCATGTAATTTTCCAAGTAACTACTTGCGTTATTCAGATATCCTGCCCAATGTGGCAACTGGACACACCAAACAACGCATTATTGAGCACTTACAGGTGGTCCACACCTCGACAGCCCCAGAAATGGCCCGAATGTGCGATGTCACCGACGCCGCCATGCGCCAACACCTCGAACAGTTAGAGACCGAAGGCCTGATCTGCCGAGACGACCAGCCCAATACTGGCTCCACCCGAGGGCGCCCAGCGGTGCATTGGGTTCTGAACTCCGAGCAGCTGCAAAGTATCTCTGACAGCTTCCCCGAGACGTTTCCTGATCGTCACCACGATCTCGCCGTTGACCTTCTAATGGGTGTGACTGAATCGTTTGGTTCTGAAGCAATGCAGTCAGTGTTAGCCCGTCGGGGTGAGCGTCTTGCAAAGCATTATCAGACACTCTTGGCCGATCTGCCGCTTGCCGAACGCGTCGAACGACTAGCGATTGCGCGAGACGCCGAGGGATACCGCGCCGAAGCCAGCGTCGCTGCAGACGGCAGCCTTCTGTTGACCGAGCACCATTGCGCAATTGCCCAGGCAGCTGCCGCATGTGCAGGTTTATGCGAATCAGAACTTGTCGTTTTCCGCACTGCTCTTGGGCCAGATACGACCGTTGAGCGAGTGCAATTTGCGCCAGCCGGTGACGGCCGATGCAGTTACCGCATCAGCCCTCGATGATCTCTGAGATCTGCATCACTGGTGTGATGTTGGTGTAGTTCGCCACATCGGCCATGACATCACCCGTCAACGGTGAGCCCATTGCACTCTGAAATACCTCAAGTGAATCAAAGGTCATGTGCACGGCAGCTTCGTAAGGTCCGTTGATGACCTTGTCGATTTGAGTACCAACCGGACTCCAAGCCTTAGCAGCCAAGGGAACATGAGTGGTGCGGTAGTAGTCGTGATTGAAGGTTGAACCTTCACCTGATGGGTAGAGAACAGATACGCGAATCATGACTGTGACCGTACTACTTCGCCACTTCTTCCCCGTAGTCTTTCAACCGCTAACACGACTTTGCGGGCGTGGCGAAACTGGCAGACGCGCAGGATTTAGGTTCCTGTTCCGAAAGGAGTGTGGGTTCAAGTCCCTCCGCCCGCACTCGAACACCCGCTAGAACAGTGTCATGACTCAAATCGTCGACCTGCCCACTCCGGCGCTCATCGTTGACCGCGAAAAGTTTGATGCCAACGTCGCAACAATGACTGCTGTTCGACCTGGCCTCACCCTGCGCCCACATGTGAAAGCCCACAAGTCGACTGCACTTGCCCACGAACTTGCCAAAGTTGGGCACACCGCGTTTACCTGTGCGACTCCCCGCGAAATCATCGGCATGGCCGAGGCCGGACTTGGATCAGATTTGTTGCTCGCCAACGAGACTGTCGACGTCCAACGATTGCGAGCGATGGCGGCGTTGTTAGATACATCTCGCGTCACTGTGGCAATTGATTCTGAAACCACTGCGACTTTGGCTGCCGAATGTGGAATTAGAGATGTGTTGATTGATGTGAATGTAGGTATGCCGCGATGCGGAGTTGCACCTGAACTTGCTGCCGCACTTGCGTCTTTTGCTGTATCCCTCGGACTCAATGTGCGCGGAGTGATGGGGTATGAGGGCCACTTAATGGCAGTTACTGATCGCGATGAACAACGCAGCAAAGTTCGTGCCGCAATGGGTTTGCTCGTTCAATGCTTTGATGAAGTTCGTGCTCAATGTGGCGATGACTGCACGATGATTTCTGCGGGCGGCACCGGAACGTTCGATTTATACGATCCGTCCGACCCTGTACTTGCGCGAGTCAATGAGGTGCAGGCTGGAAGTTACGCGTTGATGGATTCGCACTACGGGGCTTTGGATCTTCCATTTGAACAGGCGTTGTATGTCGTCGGGACTGTGATTTCGGTGAGCGATGGTTGGGCCGTGATTGATGTTGGTCTCAAGTCGCTCGGAATGGACCACGGCAATCCGACGATCGATGGAGCGAGCGTGTGGTTCTGCAGTGATGAGCACATGACGTTTTCCATGAAAGACGGCCGACGACTTCCTAGCATCGGAAGTCGTGTCTTGGTACAACCCGCTCATGTCGATCCGACGATTGCGTTACACGAAGTGATGCATGTCGTCGATCAGATCCCGATGATCGGCGTGTTGTCAAAAGAATCAACGACCGGCGAAATAGGGAACGACGAAACAATCATCGACAGAAAAGTGATCGACGCAAAAGTGATCGACGTCTGGCCGGTCAACCTCCGCCACTGGTACCCCTAAA
>Ga0114966_10005914_pt1 | contig 10261 bp, 9 predicted proteins | sample M_130207_XF_Meta_FD_87029 | JGI IMG/M metagenome (GOLD analysis project Ga0114966, IMG submission 87029) | Freshwater microbial communities from Lake Montjoie, Canada to study carbon cycling - M_130207_XF_MetaG | ecosystem: Environmental > Aquatic > Freshwater > Lake | place: Lake Montjoie...
ACCGCTTCACCAACGCTGAGCTCGTCTGGTGCCAGGAAGAGCCCAAGAACATGGGCGGCTGGACCTTTGTCGATCCCTGGCTCGAACTGACCCTGCAAAAGCTTGAAGTCCGCGCCAAGCGGGCGCGTTATGTCGGCCGTCCGGCCTCGGCCTCGACTGCCGCGGGCCAGATGAAAAGACACAACGCCGAACTGGACGCTTTCCTCACTGAAGCGTTTGCCAAACAGACTTAAAGAGACCTGACCGCTATGACCGACATCATGACCCCCGCCCTGGGCGAATCCGTTTCCGAGGCGACGGTGGCCCGCTGGGCCAAGAAGGTCGGGGATTCCGTCAAGAAGGACGAGGTGTTGGTCGAACTTGATACGGACAAGGTGAGCCTGGAAGTCGCCGCGCCTTCCGACGGTGTGCTGGAATCCATCGACGCCGCCGAGGGCGCCACCATCACGCCCGGAACCGTGCTGGGCCGCGTGAGCTCAGGCGGCGGCAAGGCCGCAGCGGCATCCGCGCCAGCGCCCAAAGCCGAAGCCAAACCGGCGGCCGCTGCCCCCGCGCCCAAGGCAGAACCCGCACCCGCGCCCGCCCCCAAGGTGGAGGCCGGGGCCGAACCGGCCGCGCCGCCGGCCGACCTGCCGCTCAGCCCCGCCGCCGGGCGCGTGGTCAAGGAAGGCGGGCTCGATCCCGCCACCATCAGCGGCACCGGCAAGGATGGCCGCATCACCAAGGGCGACGCCCTCGCGGCCCTGGAAACCCGGGCCACCGCGCCCGCCGCCGCCCCGGCGCCCTCCGCTCCGCGCGAGGTGCACGAGCTGGAAGAGCGGGTGCGCATGACGCGCCTTCGCCAGACCATCGCCCGCCGCCTGAAGGAAGCCCAGAACAACGCCGCCATGCTGACCACCTTCAACGAGGCGGACATGAGCGGGGTGATGGCGCTGCGGAATGAATACAAGGACGCCTTCGAAAAGAAGCACGGCGTCAAACTTGGCTTCATGGCTTTCTTCGTGAAGGCCTGCGTGGCGGCGCTGAAAGCCGTGCCGGAGGTCAACGCCGAGATCGACGGGACCGACCTGATCTACAAGAACCATTATGACATCGGCGTCGCCGTCGGCTCCGAAAAGGGCCTGGTGGTCCCCGTGGTCCGCAGCGCCGACCAGCTCTCCATGGCCGAGATCGAAAAGACCATCGGCGCGCTCGGCAAAAAGGCCCGCGACGGCGCGCTCGCCCTGGAAGACCTGCAGGGCGGCACTTTCACCATCAGCAATGGCGGGATCTACGGCTCGATGATGTCGACCCCGATCCTCAACGCCCCGCAATCCGGCATCCTCGGCATGCACGCCATCAAGGAGCGGGCGGTGGTGATCGACGGCAAGATTGAAATCAGGCCCATCATGTACCTGGCCCTTTCCTACGACCACCGGGTCGTCGACGGCCAGGGCGCTGTGACCTTCCTGGTCAGGGTCAAGGAAGCCATCGAGGATCCGCAACGGCTGTTGCTCGACCTTTAGGCTGACGTGGCCGGCGCGACCAAATCCCGGCTGATCATCCTCGCGGGGATCGCCTTGCTCTCGGGGTCATCGTTGGCGGCGCTTGCGCAACCCGCCTCCCGCGACACGGGCTACGGCGTCTATCGCCAGTTCTGCGCCGGCTGCCATGACAACGCGGCCTGGAACTACATGACCCTGCCGCAGATGCGCGAGATCGGCGAGCCCCGGCTGCGACGCTCCATGTACGATGAGGGCGAAGAGGCCATCCACTATTACGGCGACCGCATCCCCAAGGCGCGGATGGACCAGCTGCTCAGCTACATCGGCCCCCATGCCGACAAGTCCCTCGACTGTGGCCCACCGGGCGCCAACATGTCGCCGACGCCGCAGTGCCCGGACACCGGCGTGCCCATTGGCCCACCGCAGCCAGCCAATCGGCCGATACCGGATCGATAAGGCTTGAAGATCATCGACGGACGGGGCCAAGGGGACTAGACGGAGCGCAAGGAATCTGACGGAGCAACAGCCATGGCCCAGTACGACGTCGTCATCATCGGGGCCGGTCCCGGCGGCTACAACTGCGCGATCCGCTGCGGCCAGCTGGGCCTGAAGACGGCCATCGTCGAGGGCGGACCGACCCTGGGCGGCACCTGCCTCAATGTCGGCTGCATGCCGTCCAAGGCGCTGCTGCACGCCTCGGAGATGTTCGAGCAGGCAAGCAAGGAGTTCGCTCATCTCGGCATCGAGGTTACCCCGAAGCTCAATCTCAAACAGATGCTCGCCCAGAAGGCCGAAAGCGTGACCGCCCTGACCAAGGGCGTCGAGTTTCTGATGAAGAAGAACAAGGTCGACTGGCTCAAGGGCTGGGGCGTCATCGCCGGCCCCGGCAAGGTCAGGGTCGGCGACGAGACCCACGACGCCAAAAACATCATCATCGCCACCGGCTCGGAGCCCACACCCCTGCCCGGCGTTACGGTCGACAACAAACGCGTTCTCGATTCCACCGGGGCCCTGTCGATCCCCGAGGTTCCCAAATCCATGGTCGTCATCGGCGCGGGCATCATCGGTCTGGAGCTGGGCTCGGTCTGGCGCCGCCTGGGCGCCGAAGTCACCGTCGTCGAGTTCCTGCCGCGCATCACCCCGGGTATGGACGAGGAAGTCGCCAAGACCTTTCAGCGCACCCTGACCAAACAGGCCATGAGCTTCAAACTGGGATCCAAAGTCACCGGCGCCAAGGCATCGGCCAAAGGCGTCGAAGTCACGGTCGAACCTGTCGCCGGTGGCGCGGCTGAAACCCTCAAAGCCGACTACGTCCTCGTCGCCATCGGCCGGCGTCCCTATACCAAGGGGCTGGGCCTGGAGAGCGTCGGCATCGCGCTGGACAAACGCGGCTTCGTGCCCAACGACCACGGCAAGACCACCGCCGCCGGCGTCTGGGTGGTGGGCGATGCGACCACCGGCGTCATGCTGGCCCACAAGGCCGAGGAGGAGGGCGTGGCCGTGGCCGAGCTCATCGCGGGCAAGGCTGGCCACGTGAACTACGGGGTGATCCCGTCGGTGGTCTACTCCAGCCCCGAGGTCGCCTGGGTCGGCAAAACCGAGGATGAACTCAAGGCCGAGGGCGTCGCCTACAAGGCCGGCAAGTTCCCGTTCAGCGCCAACAGCCGGGCCAAGATCAATCACGAGACCGAGGGGTTTGTTAAAATCCTCGCCGACGCCAAGACCGACCGCATCCTGGGCGCCCACATTATCGGACCCCAGGCCTCTGAAATGATCGGCGAATACTGCGTGGCGATGGAATTCTCGGCAGCCTCGGAAGACATCGCCCGCACCTGCCACCCGCACCCGACTCGCTCCGAAGCCCTGCGCCAGGCCGCCATGGCCGTCGAGGGCTGGGCCATGCAGGCCTGACCTGATCGAGATCCGGCGAGCGCGCGAGGACGAGCTGGCAGTCTGCGCCGCGCTCTACGACCGCGTGTGCCGTGAGGTCTTCACCTGGCAACCCGACCTCGACCGCCGGGGCCATTTCCTCGCCGAAGCCATGGAAGAAGAGGTCCACGTGGCCGTCGTCGATGGCCGCATCGCAGGCCTGGCCAGTTTCTATCGCCCGGATAACTTCCTGCACTCGCTCTACATTGAGAAGGACTCGCGCGGCCAGGGCGCGGGCCTTGCTTTGCTCAAACACGTCCGGCAGGCCGCCGACGGTCCGGTTTCGCTCAAGGTGCAAAAACTCAACTTCGCGGCCATCGCTTTCTACCGCTCGCAAGGGATGACGGTCTTCGGCGAGGGCGATCTCGAAGCCCCGGGCGGCGGTTGGTTCCGGATGCAGGACGCTGATCGATTACTTGTGAAATGAAATCGGCTTGAAATACGGGTAGGATTTGGTCTTCAACAAGGAGAGCTCACCATGTTGATCCTCGCCCTGCTGCTGGCCCAGGCCACACCGCTGGTCTCCTCTGGAACCAATCTTGGATCGAACGCGCCAGACGCCGCCGCGCCAACCCAGCAGGCTGCCAACGCCGTTCACGCCTGCCGCATAGCCCCGCAAACCGCCGGCGCCGACGTTCCGCCGCCTCATATCGTGACGACCCCCGCCGCGGCGCAGGTGGACGGCGCGCCGGCCAGACAAAACCTGCTGCTGACGCCATCGAGCGTCCCCATGCTCATCCTCATGGACGGCGTTCGGCAGCCGGACGGAGCAACAACGCCGGCCGCCAGGGGCGCTACCGTCGAAGTCGACGCCGTGGCGCGGGTCATCATCGCCCAGCGCATCGCGCGGGACGCCGTCGCCCAGCTCCTGCAACGCTCGCCTCTGACGCCGGACCTGCTCTGGCGCCGCGGCGAAAACCCGGACGAAAGGCTCTATGCCCCGGTGCTGAGAACCGTTGGCGGCTGCGAGATCTCGACGCCGATTTCCGGCAACCTCACGCCGCAGATTATCGCTCCGGCGCGGCCTGAGCCCGCGGGTGCGCCGCCGAATAAGAACTGAGCAAAGCCGCCGCATCGACATCGGCATAGCGCTGGGTGGTCGAGAGCGAGGCGTGGCCCAGCAATTCCTGGATGGACCTGAGGTCCGCGCCCGCGCCCAAAAGGTGCGTGGCGAACGAATGTCTCAAGGCGTGAGGCGTGGCTGAGGCCGGCAGTCCCAGCCGCCCGCGCAACAATTGCACCATCGCCTGGGCATGACGCGGGCTGTAGGGCCCACCGCGCCGGGCGCGAAACAGCGGATCGGCCGGCGAAAGCGTAAAAGGCTGGGCGTCCAGATAGAGTCCGATCGCCGCATTCACGGCTGGCAGCACCGGAACGACCCGCGTCTTGCCGCCCTTGCCGGTCACCCGGATCGCGGCGCCCATGGGAACATCGCCCCGCCTGATCGCCAGGGCCTCGGAGATCCGCAGGCCGCAGCCGTAGAGCAAGGTCAGCAACGCCTGGTCGCGGGCCACTTCCCAGCCCTCGCGGTCGGCATCCAGGCCCGGCTCGGCGATCAGGCCGCGCGCCTGGTCCTCGGTGACCGGACGGGGCACGCCCGGCAGCACCCGCGGGCCCCGCACCAGGGCGATCTGCGCATTTGGAATGGAAAGACGGCGATCGAGAAACCTGTGGAAACTGCGCACCGCTGACAGGCTCTGGCTGATCGAGCGCGGCGCCAGCGGATGCTCACCTTTGCGGCGTGAGGCCAGCCAGGCGCGCAGCTCGGCCGCCCGCACCGTGCCCAGATCGTCCGCGCTCAGCGGCCCGCCGCGATAGTCCTGCAGGAAAAGGATGTAGCGGCGCACCGCATCGCCATAGGCCTCCAGCGTACGCGGCGAAGACCGGCGCTCGTTGGCGAGGTATTCCAACCAGTTGGAAAGTGCGTCTAGAGCGGAAGCCATTACCTATTTCCCTCCCGCTTGTCGGGAGGGTGGCTCGTCGCGACCCGACGAGACGGGTGGGCGAATCGGCGAGTTGCCCACCCTGGTTGCTTCGCAATCTGTCCCTCCCGACAAGCGAGAGGGAGGGTTCAAGGCGCCGGCCATCGCTCGGCTGTCCGCTCCACCACACGGGCCAGGAAGGCCACCAGTTCGGCTCCCATGTCGGCGGTGAAGCCCTTCTTCTCGGGCGAGCCGAACGCCAGCACGCCCTGGCGCGCGGGGTTCCACATCGCCACCCGCACCATGGCGACGCTGCGCACCGCCTCGGCCTGTTGCGAGAACAAGAGTTCAAGGTGCGGACTCTGGCCCATGCGCGACAGGCCCTCGGTCCCAAGCAGCTCGTCGGTGAAGCCCGGCGCCAGCTCGCGCCAGCCGGCCGGTGTGCCGCCCGGCCCTTCGATGGCCATCACCGCGCTGGCCAGACCAAATCGCAGCTGCGCGATTTCCTCCAGCCGGCGGGCCAGATCGGAATTATTGCGCGACTCCAGAATATCGACCACGGCCGCATGCGCCTGGGCCTGGGCGGCGAAATTCGCCCGCGCCGTCACCTCCAGCTGCACCCGGGCCTGTTTTTCCCGCACCTTGGCCTGGCTAAGGCGCGCCAGGGCCGCCGGTCCGAAATCGACGACATTCTCGGTGCGCAGCCGCAGATCAAGCTCGGCCAGCAGGGCCGGGTCCTCGCGGATCAGCTCGGGGTTCTGGCGCAGAAAGCCCGACACCACCTGCCAATCGCGGTCGAGCTCGGTCTCGACGGACCTTGATCTCTTTGCGCCCGCCTCACCCATCGCTCGCCCCCAAACCTTTTACAGGATGGACTGGCCCGTCTTGGCCCAGTCCGCAGCGAACAACTCTAGGCCACGGTCTGTTAAGGGGTGCTTGAAGAGTTCAGCAAAAATCGCCGGCGGAATGGTCGCGCAATCAGCGCCAATAAGGGCGGCCTCCTTGACGTGGGTGGTGGTGCGGATCGATGCGGCGAGGATCTCGGTATCGAAGCCGTAGTTGTCATAGACCGCCCGGATCTCGCGGATCAGCTCCATGCCGTCGAAGCCATAGTCGTCCAGCCGGCCGATGAACGGCGAGATGAAGCTCGCGCCGGCCTTGGCGGCCAGCATCGCCTGGTTGGCGGAGAAGCACAGGGTGACGTTGGTCTTGGTCCCCTCGCCCGACAGCGTGCGGCAGGCGATCAGCCCCTCGCGGGTCAGCGGCAGCTTCACGCAGACATTGGGCGCGATTTTGGCGAGCTTTCGCCCCTCGGCCACCAGCGTCTTGGCGTCATCGGCCACCGCCTCGGCGCTGACCGGCCCCTCGACGAGATCGCAAATCTCGGCAATGACCTCAAACATGTTTCGGCCCGACTTGGCGATCAGCGAGGGATTGGTGGTCACCCCGTCGACCAGCCCCGTTTCGGTGGCGGTCTTCAGGATGGCGACATCGGTCGTATCTAGAAAAATCTGCATTTTTAAATCCGCTCATCCCCGCGAAGTCGGGGAACCAGTTCTTTTGTCTGACTCCCTATATGCCAGCATATGCCGATGACTTCGACCACTGAGCGCGTGAAAGATCTGGGTCCCCGCCTTCGCGGGGATGAGCGGGATTAGGGATGCCTAGAATCGCCTCGGTCATCCTGCCGTTGCCCCTGCCTGAAGCGTTCGACTACGCCGAGCCCGAGGGCATGGACCTCGCCGTCGGTGACCAGGTGGTCGTGCCACTGGGGCCGCGCATGAGCCTGGGCGTGGTCGCATCCTTGCGTGACGCCGCCGGCGCCAACCGTCCGCTCAAATCCGTAGTCGAAAAACGCGAAACCGGCCGGCTGCCGGCCGGATCGGTGCGATTTGTCGAATGGGCCGCCCGCTATTGCGTCGATGTCCCCGGCTGGCCGCTGGCCATGACCCTGCGCGGCGCCAATGCGCCGAAGGCCCGGCCTGAGCGGCTCGTCGCGGCGACTGGAGCCGAACCCGCCCGCGCAACAGCGGCGCGAACCCGGGTGCTCGAGGCGGCGACTGAGCCGATGGCGGCGAGCGTCCTGGCGCGTCTGGCTGGCGTCTCCACCGGCGTGGTCAAGGGTCTGGTCGACGACGGCGCCCTAGAAATCCGCCTGATCGAACCGGATAACAGCTTCCCGGTTCCCGACCCCACCCTTCCGGGCCCGCCGCTCAATCCCAGCCAGGCGGCGGCAACCGCGCAGCTGACCGCCATGCTGGACGAGGGCTTCGCGACCGCCCTGCTCGACGGCGTCACCGGCTCAGGCAAGACCGAGGTCTATCTCGAAACCATCGCCGCCCTGCTGGCCAAAGACCCGGACGCCCAGATCCTGGTCCTCCTCCCCGAAATCGCCCTCACCCAGGCGGTGATCGCCCGGTTCGCCGAACGTTTCGGCGCCGCGCCGGCTGAATGGCATTCGGCCGTGCCGACGCCCGAACGCCGCAAGGTCTGGGAGGCGGCGCTCTCCGGCCAGGCGCGCATCGTCGTCGGCGCCCGCTCGGCCCTCTTCCTGCCCTTCGCGAACCTGAAGATGATCGTCGTCGACGAAGAACACGACGGCTCGTTCAAACAGAGCGAGGGCTTCGTTTATCACGCCCGCGACCTCTCGGTGGTCCGCGCCAAGCTGGAAAACGCCTCGGTCATCCTGTCGTCGGCCACCCCCTCGCTGGAGACCCTCGCCAACGCCCAGAGTGGGCGCTACCGCTGGCTGCGGCTCGCCGACCGGTTCGGCGGCGCCACCCTGCCGGACGTCTCCCTGATCGACATGCGCGCCACCCCGCCTGACGCCGGAAAGTGGCTGTCACCGCCGCTCGTCGCCGCCATGGCCGAGACCCTTGGCCGGGGCGAACAATCCCTGCTCTTCCTCAATCGCCGAGGTTACGCGCCGCTGGTCATCTGCCGCTCCTGCGGTGAGCGGATGACCGCGCCCGACACCGACTCCTGGCTGGTCGAGCACCGCTATACCGGCCGCCTGGTCTGCCACCTGACCGGTTTTTCGATGGCCAAGCCGAAGCTCTGCCCGCACTGCGGGGCGGAAGACAGCCTGGTCTCCGTCGGCCCCGGCGTCGAACGGGTCGAGGAAGAGGTGCGCGAACGTTTCCCCGAGGCGCGGGTGGCCGTGTTTTCCTCCGACACCATTTTCACCGCCGACGCCGCCCGCGAGATGATCGGGGCCATGACCGCCGGCGACATCGACATCCTGGTGGCCACCCAAAGCGCCGCCAAAGGCCACAATTTCCCGAACCTCACCCTGGTCGGCGTGGTCGATGCGGACCTATCCCTCAAAGGCGGAGACCTGCGCGCCGGCGAACGCACCTGGCAACTGCTGGCCCAGGTCGCCGGCCGGGCGGGCCGTCACGCCAAGCAGGGCCGGGCGCTGTTGCAGACCTTCTCGCCCGACCATCCGGTGTTGCAGGCCCTTGCGGAACGCGACCGCGAGGCCTTCGTCGAGCGAGAGATGGCCCAGCGCGAGGCCGCCAGCCTGCCGCCGTTCGGGCGCCTCGCCGCGCTGATCGTTTCGGGGCCGGAGCCTGCGGCGCTCGACGCCTTTGTCCGTAAACTCGCCGAAGCCGCGCCCAATGCGCCGGGGGTCGAGATCTATGGCCCCGCCGACGCCCCGCTCGCCCTGGTGCGTGGCCGCCGCCGCAAGCGCTTCCTGGTCCGCGCCGACCGTGACGTGGACCTCTCGGCCTACCTCGCCGCCTGGAAAGCGCGCGTAAAGGTCCCGGGCGCGATCCGCCTGACCATCGACGTGGACCCGTACAGTTTCCTCTAGGAGCGGCGAGGCCTATTGCGGCCTAGGCGCCGAGGATTTCCCCGTCCTTGGCGGTTTCCTCAGCCATCTTGGCCATCGCCGCGCGGTCACGCATGACCAGTTGCGGGATGAACAGCACCACGATCCCCGCCGCGCCGATGATGTAGAGGCCCATGAAGAACACATCGGTCACCGAGGTGGTGATCATCTGGCGCAGCATCTCCGGCAGCTGGGGCTGTGCCGCGCCCGACGCGGGCATGCTGGCGGCCATGCCGCGCAGCTTGTTGAAGTCGATGCCGTGGGCGACCAGCTTGTTGGTCAACAGCGTACCGAACAGCGCCACCCCGATGGTGGATCCGATCTGGCGGAAGAATTGGTTGGCGCTGGTCACCACGCCCAGCCGGTTCATTGGCATGGCGTTCTGAACCGCCAGATTGAACAGGCTCTGCCCGGGGCCAAGCCCGACACCCAGCACGAACATCCGCCACGACAGGTCTGCCCGACTCGTCTTCAGGTCCATCTGGCTGAGCAGGTAGATGCCGATGAAGGTGACGACCACGCCGGCGATCATCAACGCCTTGTACTTGCCCCAGCGGGTGACAAGGCGCCCGGACATGATCGCCGAGGCCATCAGGCCGGCCATCAGCGGCAGGGTGGCCATGCCGCTGGTCGTGGCCTGTACGCCCTGGCCGATCTGCATGAACAGCGGCAGGAACGCCACGGTGCTCATGAACGACATCGAGACCAGGAATCCGGCGAGGTTGGCGGTGCAGAACACCCGGTTCTTGAAGAGGTCGAGCGGCAGGACCGGATCGGAGGCGAACCGCTCGGCGAATACGTACGCGATCAGACCGACGGCCGAGCCGGCAAAGAGACCGATCACCATGGGCGAGTCCCAGGCGTACTTGTTGCCGCCAAAGGTCAGAGCCAGCAGGAAGGGTACGAAGGTGGCGATGATCAGGGCAGCCCCGATCAGGTCGATCTTGCCCTTCGCCTGGTGAGACATCTTGGGCATCTTCACCAGGATCATGAACAGCGACAGGATCGAGAGCGGCAGGTTCAGATAGAACACCCAACGCCAGCCGGCGATGGTGTGGCCCGCCCAGGTGACGGTGCCATGGTCAGTAAAA
>Ga0114966_10005915_pt1 | contig 10261 bp, 8 predicted proteins | sample M_130207_XF_Meta_FD_87029 | JGI IMG/M metagenome (GOLD analysis project Ga0114966, IMG submission 87029) | Freshwater microbial communities from Lake Montjoie, Canada to study carbon cycling - M_130207_XF_MetaG | ecosystem: Environmental > Aquatic > Freshwater > Lake | place: Lake Montjoie...
ATCTAACTGCGATGCGAAGAGTATGGGAGGATGTAGTATTTAGAAATATGTATATAACTGGAGGTATAGGCTCTGCAGGAAGCAATGAAGGTTTTTCACAAGACTATGATTTACCTAATGAGCAAGCTTATTGTGAAACCTGTGCTTCGGTGGGGATGGTATTTTGGAACCAAAGAATGAATAGTTTAACAGGCAGCGCAGAATATATTGATGTTTTAGAAAGAAGCTTGTATAATGGAGCGTTGGATGGTTTGTCTTTAAGTGGAGATCGGTTTTTTTATGGAAATCCTTTGGCCTCTTCTGGAAAAAATGCAAGAAAAGAATGGTTTGGTACTGCTTGTTGTCCCTCCAATATTGCCAGGCTTATTGCATCATTGGGCAATTATATTTATGGCTATACTTATGGTAAAATATATGTGAATTTATTTGTAGGAAGTAATACAACTTTCAAAGTGGCCAATGGAGATTTGCAATTTACAATGGCTACAAATTATCCTTGGGAAGGTTCTATGAAATGTACTTTGAATATGAAGAAGAAAATAAATATTCCTATTGCATTTAGAATACCAGGTTGGGCAAATGGAATAGTTGCCCCTGGTAATTTATACCAATTTGAAAATACTTCTGTAATAACAAAACCTATATTATTACTAAATGGAAAAGAAGTAGCCTATCAAATAGAAAATGGGTATGCTATTATTGCACAAGAATGGAAAAATAATGATGTAGTAGAGTATCAATTACCCATGACAATTAATAAAATTAAAGCAAGAGATGAATTATTGCAGGACAATGGGCGTGTAGCACTTCAAAGAGGACCCATTGTATATTGTATAGAAGGGGCAGATAATAATGGTAAAGCTTGGAATATCATAGCACCTCAATCAATAAATTTTACTGCTGAAAACTTTTCAATACTGGACGAGAAAGTAGTAAGTTTAGTCGCTAATTTACCTGTTATCCAAATTAATGACGATGGCTTATCTGCACAAACAATAGTACAGAAAGTTAGAGCTATTCCATATTATACATGGTGTAATAGAGGTAGTAATGCGATGCAGGTTTGGTTACCCACCACTTTGAAAAATGAAAAGTTAAACTATTAAAGGTTAAACTTAACTTAATTAATTTCTAACTCTTCTTTACTTAGAAACTTAGGAAAAGGTTTATGTGGATCTGCTTGGTACCAAAATACGACCGAACTAATGTCTGATTTTTGGGCCAAGTATTTTCCATTGTCTCTCCAACCTAAATCTTGTATAGTAACTTTTAAGTTTTTATCAAATCTAATAGGATCCATAATATGCCAGCGATACATACCAAAACGTTGTTGAGATTTATAAGTACCGTCTGGTCTAATCACTTGGTGTAGTCCAGTATAAGGATTTGAAAATTCTATATACTTATTAGCAATCTCAAAATCATAGGATCCACAAAAATAATCTTCTGTACCTGTTCCGTTGATGGTTGGAAATTGAGTATCCCCATCTAAAAAGAATTTAATTTCTCCTTCGCCCCACCAGCCATTATTTTTCACACCCCAAGCCATATAAACACCCACATAATGTCCTTTACCTTCAATTCCATCTACAATGGTGTAGTTGGAACCATTGGTGGGATATTCATGTCTAAATTGAGCATGGAAATAAGCTGCATCTGAAGGTACTTCCGTTAAGGTATAATCTACTTGATAAAATAAGGTCATTGCGTCTTTTTCATTGATGTTCTCCATGGTAATTTTGCATTTTTTTCTAAAAGGCATAGGCCAATAACAATTAAATGCACTACCTGGATTCACCGTAACCGCTAGTGAATTAATAGGAGCGTATACATTCCAACCCATTCCAAAAAAGTCACCAATTGGAGTTTCCACTGAAGGTTCTTTTTCATCATCCCAATAAATACGTATAATAGTATAACGCCAATTACCTGTAGGGGTCATCCAAATATGTTGTATCGCACCAGGCCCTTCCATTTCGGCAATAGTGATGGTTTCGCCAGCAGCAATTTTTATATAAGGGTTCACTTTCCATCCCTGACCTAAATCTGCGGCATTACGAGCTGCATTGGCTTTGTTTTTAACTGCTGCGTCTTCTAATTTAGCCATTCCTCCTTTACCTTTTTCTCCAGTAAAATTTTCTGGGCTAATAGATCTTGTTTTAGCAGGGGACATTCTAAAAAGATTCCCTAAGCTCATATCAAGGCCATTAAAAGAAGTTTGAGCAAATAAGAATGAATTGGTAAATGCAAATAATGTAGTCAATACAAAAATACGTTTCATAGCAAGCGGTTTAATTAACCTAAATTAGAATAAATTGTTTAGAAAAAATAACAAAAAACAGCAGATAGGGTTTTTAAATTAGTTATATTTAATATGGTTTATAAGTATCAGTTAATTAAACAGTTAAGAATGAAAAATGTAATTTCCTTTATTTTTACAGTAATGGTCATAAGCTTCTCTTATGATGGAAATGCGCAAGTAACAAAAGCGCCAGCCTATCCTTTAATCACCCATAATCCTTATTTTAGTATTTGGTCTTTCTCAGATCTATTAAATGAGTCTACTACCAAACACTGGACAGGTAAGCCCAATTCTATACTTGGATTGATTAAAGTGGATGGAAAAGTATATCGTTTTTTAGGTAAAGAGGATACCTTAAATACATTGTCTGTTCAATTGGCTAAACAAGAGTCTATTTATATGACAGCCACGGCAACCAATTATATTTTTACTTGTGGAGGCGTTCAATTAAATCTAAGCTTTACTTCTCCATTAATCATTAACGATTTGTCTATTTTATCAAGACCTGTTTCTTATATCAGTATGAAAACAAAGTCAATAGATGGGCAAAAACATCAGGCTAGTTTATTAGTAGGGGTATCCTCTTTATTGGCCTCTAATACTGCCCAGCAAGAAATGAAAGCTAATGGGTATACCTCTAATCAACTGAATGTGTTAAAAGTTGGAACTGTAGAACAACCATTATTACAAAAAACAGGAGATGATTTAAGAATTGATTGGGGCTATGCTTATATCGCAGCCAACAGCAGTTCAACGGTACAATCTATATCCAATATAATGGAAGCGGCTAGTTCTTTGATGAATCCAGTAACTGCCACAGCAAAAAAAGTTACAGAGGTAGAAGGGAAAAATTTGTTTTTAACCACATTATATAATGAGGAAGCTATTGCCAATCAAGAGAAAGATCATCTTTTATTAGTGGGCTATGATGAATTGTATTCCGTACAATATTTTAAAGAAAATTTAAAGCCTTGGTGGAAATTAGATCCCAATATGAACATGGATAAGCTATTGCAATTGGCCAATACACAATACAATGAAGTGATTCAAAAATGCAAGCAAATTGATAAAATAATTTATAATGATGCGCTTGCAGCTGGTGGCGAAAATTATGCAAAACTTTGTATTACTGCTTATAGACAAGCCATATCGGCACATAATTTAGTTAAGAGTAAACAAAATGGTGAATTGCTTTTTTTATCTAAAGAAAATTTTAGCAATGGAAGTATTAATACCGTGGATGTAACTTATCCAAGTGCGCCTCTGTTTTTAGCCTATAATCCAGCGCTTATGAAAGGAATGTTAAATGGTATATTTTATTTCAGTGAAAAAAGTGGATTGTATAAACAACCTTATGCAGCACACGATTTAGGAACCTATCCCATAGCCAATGGACAAACTTATCCAGAAGGTATGCCAGTAGAAGAGTCCGGTAATATGACTATTTTAGTGGGTGCCATTGTAAAAGCAACTGGCAATGCCAATTATGCTAAAGAACATTGGGCAACGCTTACACAATGGGTTCAATTTTTAGAAAAAGAAGGATTGGATCCGGCCAATCAATTATGCACCGACGATTTTGCTGGTCATTTAGCCCGCAATGCAAATTTGGCTATCAAGGCGATTGTAGGGATACGATGTTATGCGATGATGGCAGAACAGTTAGGTAAAAAAGACATTGCTACTAAGTACACACAAATCGCTAAAGATATGGCCATAAAATGGCAGGACTTAGCTAATGCTGGTGATCATTATGCTTTAACTTATAATGATAAAAATACTTGGAGTCAAAAATATAATATGGTTTGGGACAAACTTTTTGGATTTAATTTATTTCCTCAAAAAGTATATGATAATGAGATCGCGTATTATTTAACCAAACAAAATGAATTTGGATTACCATTAGACAGTCGTAAAACCTATACCAAATCCGATTGGATCACTTGGACGGCTACCTTGGCTAATAATCAATCTGATTTTGAAAAATTAATTAACCCTGTTTATAAATTTTCAACTAATACGCCTACTAGAGTTCCATTGAGTGATTGGCATGAAACCACCAATGGTAAAAAAATTGGTTTCCAAGCTAGGAGTGTAGTAGGTGGATATTCTATTAAAGTACTCCAGGAAAAATGGAATAATGCTCATGCTACTATAGCTGTAAAAGGTAATGGATATTTCACTGGAAAAAAAAAGTCCAATTAAAAGAAGAGGAGGAGGAAATAATTCAAAAAACACTTGAACAAAAGCAGGAAATTTTGAAAATTTATTTTTACCCTCAACAAAAAGGGGAAATAACAATTAATTTAAACATTAAACCCATTGCTACGGCTTCCTCGTTTAATATTAGTTTAGATGAATCGAGTCAAAGGTATGAGCTAACTATTCCTGCTCATACCCTAATTACGAACATCTCTGTAGGTAAATTTTTTATCCCTAGCGCGGCTTATCATTATATTAAAGTAAGGGGGACTAACAAAAATACTGAGGTCTATCCAGAAATTGAGTCCTTTCAAATAGAGGCTATTACCCCCAACGAAATCAAGTACAACAAAAGTGTTTATTTAGCAGCGCCATCTACCCATTTAAGCTACATAGTACCTGGAGATAGTGTAGTGAAGTGGTTCTATACCGAAGTATTGGTGCCTAAGGAAGTAGAAAATTCTATTCATGCCTATTACGAGACCAATGGTTTCCATAGTGGCTATGGCGGCATACAAATAAATAATGAAAAGGAAAGAAGGTTTATTTTTTCTGTTTGGAGTTTATATAAAACCGATAATCCAAAAGAGATTCCTTCGCAATTTACTGTCAATTTAAAAGCTAAAGGGAATCTAGTTTCTTCTGGAGATTTTGGAAATGAAGGATCAGGAGGGCATAGCCATTTAGTATTTCCTTGGAAAGTTAATCAAACCTATCATTTCTTAACAGGCATAACATCCATGGCTGGAGATAGCGCTACTTATATAGGTTATTATGCAGCTCCTGAGGATAATTATACATGGCATTTATTATCTGAATGGACACAAAATAAAACAGACACTAAAACTGGCTTCAAACATTTGTACTCCTTTGTAGAAAATTTTGGAAACAATGGAGATGATTATTTTAAAGCTTATTATGGAAATCAATGGATCTTAACACCATCTGGTAATTGGGTCGAACTTGATCAAGCTAAATTTAGTACGACAGCCCATCCTCGAAAACATCAACGATATGATTACGGTGCTGGAGTGGAAGGAAATTTATTTTATATGTATACCGGAGGATTTCAACATTTAAAAAATATTGATGCTGGGGATATAATAACAAGAAAATTAAATGGGAAACACCCTATTATTGATTTTTCTTCCTTGAAGAAGCAATAGGTTCAAAAGGCCCAAATTTATGCTGTGTTTCAGAAAAATGATCTGCATAAGGGCCAAATGGGTAGTCGATAGGTTTAGTTGCTAATACTGGCCAATCTTTTGATTGGTCTTTGGTAGGTCTAGATTGAGCATTAATGAAGGCAGCTACATCCCAGGATGCCTGAGCGGTTAAAGTAGGGGTATGATAATTAATGCCATTGGGCATATTATTTTTGATAAACCCTGCCAATTTAGAAATTTGAAACATTCCAGCAGCATTATTGTAACTATGCTTACCCCATAAAGGAGGGTAGGTATACATTTTTCCAGAACTATCTAAAACGCCTTCTCCATTGGCGCCATGACATTTTTCACAATTTTGTACATAAATAATTTTGCCTTGTGTAGGATTGGCGGGGGCACTTATATAGGGCAATATTTCAATACCGGATCCATTTACTTTTTTACCTTTGGGTATATCAGTACCTAGCCATTCAATATAGGCATATATGGCTTTCATTTCTTTTGAACCGGTATCCAAAGCTTTACCATTTAAACTGCGTTCCATACAATCATTTACTCTTTTATAAATGGTTTCGATACTACCCGATCTTTCTCTAAATTTTGGATAGGTCGAAAAAACAGAACCATAATTTAAACCCCAAGGTTTAGTACCCGCTTCTAAATGACAGTTTTGACAGTTCATTCCATTCGTGGAATGTTGCACGGAACCTTTTGGCCCAAGATAGAGTGCTGTATGTGCGATTAACTCATAACCATATTGAATTAAGTCACCATTTTTATCCGTGTGTATTGGAATTTGAAAATGGGAGGGGCCCACCCATGCAGATTTAGTTTCGGTAGTTTTAATAGTAATTGAATGACTACTATCCTTCACTTTATAGAATAGTCGATACAGTGAAATAACTACGAGCAGCAATAAAAAAATGATTATTATTTTCTTAAGCATGTTATAAATTAAATGAGCATTGGTTTATTTAATTAACCCCAGCTTTTAAATAGCTCCAGCCAGCTTCTTGTTTTATAACTACTTCGGCAACACCAGAAGGAACTGTGAAGGCTTCGAGAACTAAATCGGCTTTAAGTATATGGTGTTTTCTCATCGAATTCTCGCAAGCCATAAAATTCACTCCCGTTTTACTAAGTTCAGTAATATCTTTGGCCATAGGGGTTTTACTAGCTACTAATAAATCTAGAGCCAAACCATGAACGACCACTTCAACATTCAAATGCTCTGGCCAAATTTTTTGTAGATTTCTAATATTGCCCATGGTAGCAGACCAAGCAAGGGTATCGGCAGTATTTAATTGAATGACAATTTTATGAGCAGAAGCTGCAGCAGTATTGGCCGATTGCGCCATCGTCAATGTAGAAAATAATAGGGTGCAGATAATTAATAAAATCGATTTGTAGTTTTTCATAATAAATTTTTAATCTTTTAAGGTTGAATCGAAATTTGTTGGTTGTAGAAATCTAAAAAATTGATAAAATCTTTTTCATTTTTTAATTTATTTTTTTTCTTTTGATATTCCTCTATAATAACTTTATTGGGCAAAAGTGCGTATAATTCTGATTGATCTAATTTTCTTAATTTTTCAATGCTGGTGGGTGTATATTTTAAAAAGTAAAAAGTATTTTCAGAAAAAGCGTTTACTTTTATAGTGCCAAATAATGAATCTTTTCTAATAATAGTATTTACATTTTGTTTTAACAATTGAACTTTACCCTCGTTTAAAACTTGAACAAATTGATGAGGCCTTAAAATATTTTTAGAATCAGTAAATCCTTTTTCTAAGTTTATTTCTTTTAAGCCTTCAGCACTGTCATAAAGCAGGCTAACTCTTTTTAATACTTCTTTATTGGCCACTAGTTCCGTTTCTTTTGCGTCTAAAAAATGAAGTTGATCCGAGTAGGAATTGTATTTAACTTTTAAAGTGGCAATAGGGTGCATGCCAATATCAAAAAGAACGGCTTTGCGCCAATCACCAAATAAAAAGGGGTTACCCGAAATATCAGAATATTTCATGCCTTTAGACAGCCCATCTACATCATACACCCCAAATGGGTCAATATTGAAAGAAATATTAGCAGTTTTGAAATTAGACATTTCTGCATTACTTGCATTGCCAGAACCACTTTGACTATAAATGTTGGTAAAAATCAATAAAAATAAAGTCAAAGAAATTACATTTTTCATAACTTGTTATTGTATCATTAAATGTATCGATTTTTTCCCGTAAAATCAATACCCCATTGGTATTAATTTTTAACATTAACTTATCAACTATTTAAAGTTATGAAACTAAAATCTGCGCTTCTTACTTCCTTATTAATGCTGTTATTTATATTCAGTAACAATAGTTATCTATTAGCACAAAAAAGTAGTAAGGATTATAATTCTTTGGTTGAATTATTTAAACAATGGCGCAATTTTGAACAACCTCCTTTATTAAATGGGGCACCCGATTATACAGTAGCTAGTTTTAATCGTCGTCAACCCGTATTTCTACAACTTAGAAAAAAATTATTATCCATTGATACAGTAGGTTGGACAATCAATCAAAAAGTTGATTGGCGAATAGTTTGGGCAGAAATGAATGGGTATGACTTTAATGTTCGTATTCTAAAACCTTGGCAAAGAGATCCTGCTTTTTATAAATCTATATGGACAGAACGGTCGGATGTACCTGCACATGAAGGGCCTACCCATCACATGATTACAGATGTTTGGAAATACAAATTCCCATTATCAGTAAGCGACAGAAAATCATTCATCAATAGTTTAAAAGGAATACCCGCTTTAAACAATCAAGCCAAAATTAATTTAACAGGTAATGCTAAAGAATTATGGATAGCAGGAATAAGAGATATCCGAACACAAAGCGATGATTTAGCTGAAATTATATCTAAACCTGGATGTGCATCAGATACAGAATTATCGCAATTAATAAAGGATTGTATTGCTTCCACTAATAATTTAGTGCAATGGCTCGAAAAGGAAAGCGTTAAAAAAACAGGCGTTTCTGGTATTGGAAAAGAAAATTACAGTTGGTATCAAAAAAATGTACACTTAGTTCCATTAACCTGGGAGGATCAAGTATTATTATTAAAGCGAGAATTAACTCGAGCTTGGGCGGCCTTAAAAATGGAAGAGCATAGAAATCGAAAATTACCTTTATTAGAGTTAGCTAATACACCCGAAGCCAACAATGTATTAGCCGAAAAATCATTTAAAAGTTTAATCCAATTTTTAAATACACAGGATGTACTTACTATAAAACCATACTTTGATTCGGCCATACGAGCACATAAGGTAGAATTTTTACCAGCGGAAAAGCGTAACTTTTTTCAAATTGGTGCAGCTTATGATCCTAGACCACTTTATTCGCATTTCTACCATTGGTTTGAATTAGCAAGAATGGATAAAGAGCCGCTTCAAAATGAAATTAGACGTGCCCCATTATTGTATAATTTATTTGATACCAGAAATGAAGGATTAGCCACCACCGTAGAGGAAACCTTTATGCAAGCTGGCTTATATGACGACAACCCAAGAGTTAAAGAAATTGTATACATTATGTTGGCTCAAAGAGCTGCCAGGGGACTTGGCTCCTTATATGCACATGCTAACATGCTTACTATGGAAGAAGCGGGTAAAATACATTCCAATTATACCCCTAGAGGATGGATGAAAACAGAAAAAAAATTACTAATTTTTGAACAACACTTATTTATGAGGCAGCCCGGTTATGGAGCCAGTTATATTGTTGGTAAATATTTATTAGAAAATGCAATGGCCGAAGTAGCCAGAAGAAACGAATTACAAAACAAATCATTTTCTATCAAAGTATTTTTAGACCAACTCAATGACATAGGTTGTATACCTTCCTCCTTAAGTGCATGGGAAATTTCAGGTATTGATATTTGGAACGAAAAATAATCCCCAATTCATATTAAAACGGGGCAAAAGGGCATTTACCCACCCATTAGGTAGATTCATATCTACAATTCTTGCAAAATAAATCAGTTTTAAGTTTACTTATCTTATTAATGATAAATTGAATATTCAATTTCGTTACTATTTTAAAGAAAACATATTGGCTAAATTACGAATGGACTAATCCATTTTTTTTAAGCAATTTGGTACCTTTATTTTATTAAAATTTATCAATTTTTCACAGTAAAAATCCTAGAAAAAATTACAATGTTTAATTAAGTGTAATGTATTAATTATTATACTTAAACAAGATTTATAAAATATTTATTTTAAATAAATTATATATATAAAATAAAAAAATATATTAATTTTAATATTATTTTTTTGTTAAAATAATAAAATTTTCTTATTTTCAATTTTAAATGTATTATTAAGATACATGGAAAGTACTTATAAAAAACAAAAAGATATGATTAAAAAGCTACTAATTAGTTTTTGTGCTATTGTCATGATTACAACATCGGCACTAGCTCAAAGAGTTGTCTCTGGTAAGGTATTGGATCAATCTGGTACTCCAATTGCCGGGGCTGCTATCAAAGTAAAAGGCACCAGACAAGGTGTAAATGCAGATGATAACGGTGTGTTTAAATTGAC
>Ga0114966_10005916_pt1 | contig 10259 bp, 9 predicted proteins | sample M_130207_XF_Meta_FD_87029 | JGI IMG/M metagenome (GOLD analysis project Ga0114966, IMG submission 87029) | Freshwater microbial communities from Lake Montjoie, Canada to study carbon cycling - M_130207_XF_MetaG | ecosystem: Environmental > Aquatic > Freshwater > Lake | place: Lake Montjoie...
AATATTAATTATAGCCGATCATCGTTTAAACCGGTCTCCAAGTCAGAGATACCGATTTGAGCAGTATTTAAGTTATTTTAAGTTGCAAGGATTTGATTGGAAACTTTCGGAAATAATTACAAAAAAAGATGATCAAATTTTTTATCAACCTGGGAATTATTTAAAAAAAGGATGGATACTTTTAAAATCAATTTTCATCCGTTTTAACGATTTGAGAAGAGTCTCTGATTTTGATCTTGTTTTTATACAGCGAGAAGCTTTATTGTTAGGGTCGTCGTATTTCGAAAAGCAATTTTTTAAACGTCATAAAGTTATTTTTGATTTTGATGATAGCATTTGGCTTTTAGACACCTCTCCTGAAAATAAAAAATTTGAGTTTCTAAAAAATCCAAATAAAACAAAAATCAATATTGCAAATGCTCATGTGGTAATTGCTGGAAATAATTATTTAGCAAATTATGCTAACCAGTTTAATAAAAATGTCATAATTATTCCAACAACTATTGATACAGATTTGCATCAACCAAAATCGGAACTAAGAAGCTCTAACGACATTCAACTTGATAAAAAAATAATAATTGGTTGGAGTGGAAGTATTAGCACTATTAAACATTTTGAAATGGCGATTCCCGCTATAAAAGAAATTCAAAATAAATACCCAAATAAAATTGAAATCCATGTCATAGGGCAAGGTTCATATAGTCATTCAGAAATTAATGTCGTTGGAAAAAAATGGGCTGCGGAAACAGAAGTTGATGATTTAAATTGTTTTGATATTGGTATTATGCCATTACCTGATGATGAATGGGTAAAAGGAAAATGCGGACTTAAAGGATTATCATACATGGCTTGCGGCGTAGCAACAGTTATGTCGCCCGTTGGAGTAAATAAAGAAATAATTGAACATGGCGTTAATGGTTTATTAGCTAGCACTACTCAAGAATGGGTAGAGTGCCTTTCTCAACTTATTGAAAATCCTAATTTAAGGCAACAATTAGGTGAAGCTGGAAGGCAGACTGTTGTTAAAACCTATTCGGTAAATGCCAACAAACACCACTATTTAGAGGTTTTGAATTCTGTGATAAAATCGTAAATTTGATATATGAATTTCGAAGCAAAAAAAGATACAGTACTTAACGAAATATATATAAAACGATATAAGGATTTTATTCGTTTAGTAAGAATTTCTAAAATGTTATCTAAGGCTAAAATCATTTCTCACACAAATCAAAAATAAGCATGGATATTTTATCTAGTAATATAACCTATTCATATCATACATTAAAAAACAATTAACAAACACTATGAAAAACACAGCACTATCTCAAAAACACATTTCTTTAGGCGCTAAAATGGTTCCATTTGCAGGATACAATATGCCTGTTTCTTACAGCGGATTAAATGATGAGCATGCAACCGTGCGCAACGCTGTTGGTGTTTTTGATGTTAGCCACATGGGCGAATTTATTTTAAAAGGCGAGCATGCTTTAGATTTAATTCAACGAGTAACGAGTAATGATGCTGCAGTTTTAACGGATGGTAAAGCACAGTATTCTTGTTTACCAAATAATGATGGCGGTATTGTGGATGATTTAATTGTTTACCGAGTTGATGAAAAAACTTACATGCTAGTTGTTAATGCTTCTAATATTGAAAAAGATTGGAATTGGATTAGCAACCACAATACAGCTAATGTAGAGATGCATAATATTTCTGAAAAAACATCTTTATTAGCTATACAAGGTCCTAAAGCGTTAGATACTTTACAAAAATTAACTGATGTAACATTAGCAGAAATTCCATACTACTCTTTTGCAAAAGGAAAATTTAATGGTATCGACAATGTTGTCATTTCTAATACTGGTTACACAGGTGCTGGTGGATTTGAACTTTATTTTGAAAATGAAGATGCTGAACAAATGTGGGATTCGATTTTTGCAGCTGGTGCTGAATTTGGAATTAAACCAATTGGATTAGGCGCTCGTGATACCTTACGTTTGGAAATGGGCTTCTGTTTATACGGAAACGATATTGACGATACGACATCGCCAATTGAAGCAGGTTTAGGATGGATTACAAAATTTACCAAAGATTTTACAAATCGTGCTGCTATCGAAAAACAAAAAACAGAAGGGGTAACTAAAAAATTAGTTGGATTTGAAATGATTGATAGAGGAATTCCTCGCCACGATTATCAAATTGCTGACGCAAACGGAACCATTATTGGAAAAGTAACTTCGGGGACTCAATCTCCTACATTAAATAAAGCGCTGGGAATGGGTTACGTAAATAAAGATTTTGCTAAATCTGATTCAGAAATTTTTATAGTAATACGAGATAAAGCAATCAAAGCTAAAGTTTGTAAAATTCCGTTTTTGAAAAAATAAGTACAAAAAAGTATCAAGATTAAAGTAACACTTCTATAAATCTTTAATCATACTACTTTAATCATTTAAACTAATTTACATGAACATAGAAGTTTGCTATACACCACAAGCCTACCCTCTTTTTCATAAGGATGATTCTATTGTAGTAGTAATAGATATTTTTAGGGCTACCTCAGCTATTGTTACAGCATTTTATAATGGCGTTAGTAAAATGATTCCTGTTGCAACAGTTGCAGAAGCAAAGGAGTATCAAAGCAATGGCTATTTGGCAGCAGCTGAACGTGATGGCGAAATTATTGAAGGTTTTGAATTAGGTAATAGTCCTTTTGGCTATATGAACAACAAGGTAAAGGGAAAAACAATTGCAATATCAACTACTAATGGCACGCAAGCCATTGAGGCAAGTCGCAAGGCATCAAAAATTGTGATTGGCAGTTTTTTAAATTTAGATGTGTTGTGTGATTATTTATTGACTCAAAATAAAGATGTTATTTTAGTTTGTGCTGGCTGGAAAAATAAATTCAATTTAGAAGATACTATTTTTGCTGGAGCAGTGGTTAGCAAATTGTCGGCTGATTTGGATTGCATAATTACTTGCGACTCTGCCATTGCATCTCAGCATCTTTACAATTTAGCAAAAGATGATTTATATGGATTTTTATCGAATTCATCTCACAGAAATCGGTTAGAAAAATTAGATTTAGAGAGAGACATCCAGTATTGCTTAACCATAAATCAATGTCCTGTTATTCCAATTATGGAAGGTAAATATTTAGTTAAGTTGTAAAAATAAAGTCGGTAACTCCATTTTTAACAACCAATACGTTTAAACAAATTATTAAACGATATCATCAGCTACTAAAAACTTCTATACATTTTATAAAAAAAAATTGCATCATTACTATTTTAGTTTAATAATTAGTACATTAGATTTATAATGGATGTAATTGCAATAGATGAAAACGATGTAAAACAAGCGTTTTATAAATCAACTGAAAAAGCACATACAATTGCTTGTTGGATTGGCATTGTTTTAAATTTAGCTTGGTTTGCAAGCGATTATTTTGTTTTGCCAAATTATTGGATTCCGTTTTTAGTATTTCGCTTTTGTGTTTCTGCTATTAGTTTATTGGCATTACTTTTAAAGCAGCAATTAAAAATTAGCATTTTTACGTGTGCTTTTATTTTAGTTTTAGGCATCTCTATTCAAAATGCCTACATGTGGAGCGTAATGGATGTTGAGCATCTGCAAAAACATGCATTTGCATATATCGCACTATTTATTGGCGTTGGCATGCTAGTATTATGGGATTTTAAATTATCACTATTGTTACTGCTGACAACAATTATTAGTAATATTATTTTTTATTCCTTTAATAGCACTTTAAGCATCAGTCAATTTTTAATTAATGGCGGTATGCTAACACTAACGGTTGCCATATTTTGTGTATTCTTAATTAGAAATCGTTATCGCTTAACCTATAATGAAATAAAAAGCAGGTTACAATTAGAAAAATCAAAGACCCTCATTGAATTTCAAAAAGAAGAAGTTGATGAAAAAAATAATGAAATTATTAGTAGTTTAAGATACGCCAAACGTTTACAAGAAGCTTTACTACCGCCTAAAAATTTGTTAGACAGTTTTTTTAATGCCAACTATTTTATTTTATACAATCCACGCGATATTGTTAGCGGCGATTTTTATTGGGCTAAAAAAATAAAAACAAGTACTAACCAAGGAATTAGTAAAGATTATTTATTGCTTGCCGTTGCAGATTGCACCGGGCATGGTGTACCTGGAGCCTTTATGAGTTTGCTAGGGTCAAATTTTTTGCATCAAAGTGCCGTTGAAAAAAATATTACTTCTCCATCTGCTGTTTTAGATTTTTTAAATCAAAAAATTATTACAACGCTAAATCATGGTTATGGAGAAGAAGAGATTAGAGATGGCATGGATATTTCGTTTATTGCCATTGATTTAAAAAGTAATGAATTAGCTTTTTCTGGAGCGAATAATCCTATTTATATTGTTCGCAACAAAACGTTAACAACACTTAAAGCAGATAAACAAGCCATAGGAAATATGAATGCTATTGTACTGCCTTATAATAACTGCAGCTTTCAGTTAGAACCAAATGATTGCATTTATTTATTTACGGATGGTTATGCTGACCAATTTGGTGGGCCAAAAGGAAAAAAATTAATGCGTAAACTATTTGAAGATACATTGATTGCCTATTCCGAAAAAAGTATGTTGGAACAAAAACAAGCCTTAACATCAACATTTAACAACTGGAAAGGTGATTTAGATCAGGTAGATGATGTGTGTGTAATTGGCATACGAATTTAACGCTTTTTGTACGCCATTGTAACCGCAAAAATAATAAGCCCTGCTAGTACTATTACTAAATACCAATAATTATTTAGCATATTTTTTTTATTTAAATAAAAATCGTTACCATAATAAATATATGCACCCCACATGGAAGGTGGATAATTTTTGTTGGCAAAATAAAGTTTAGTTTGATGCAAGGCATCTGATGAAGCTAATCCTTCAGCCATGAACTCATAAAATTTTTCTAAAAATTCAGCGTTTTCTTTATCGTCTATAGGCCACAAACTACTTATAACAGCGCTTGCATGCTGGCTTATTAATTGGTGTGGCAAACTGTTAGTTTTATCATAACATTCTTGCCGACCCAAATTGCTACTGCATGCATTTAATAAATAACAGCTGCCATCCAAATTATTTTTTAAAATAGTGTTACTACTAATGTTAGCAGTATCATTTAATATTAAATATTGCTCTGTAGAATTGTTATTGGCTTTTGCATGACCTAAAAATTGTATTAGTTTATTTTTTTCAAAAAATGGCGACACATCAGAGGTATTTATTTTAGTAATATTAAAAAATTCATGGAGCTTATCTGTTAATTTATCGCTCGAATGTAATTGCGCATAATAATTCGAATTATACTGCGGCATCAATACATTTAGTTGATTGTAAGTTAACACTTTGTTGAATGAGTGCATTAAATTTTCGCCACTTAAAGTATAGGAGAATTTATATTTACTAATTAAGGCTGCATTAAAAATAGAATGTTTGGCGCATGAATCGGTTTGTAATAAATCGAAATTTAGTCCGTTCCAATTCATATCGGGAATAATTACAACATTAGTTGTTTTACTTCTTTGAAGCAGCATATCAATTTTTGCAAAAAATAAATCATATAATTCAAACATCTGTTTTTTACAACTTTTAAATTCATTTTTTAATAAGTATGAGTTAGTGCTATTGATTAATGGAAAATACCTTGCTATTTTTCTGCTTTTATTATTTGAACATTCAATTAGCATGTTGGTATTTGGCAATGATACAATTGCTATTAAAAAATCCGGGCCACTTGTTACAAAATAGTTTATTGTTGCACAATTTTTTCTCTGACAAATTTTTGAAATGCTGTCTAACTTTTTAGCATTATTAGCTTCGCTAAAATCACAACTAGCATTTTTTTCAGTTCTTTTATTTTTTATAAATTCAATTAATCCATAACAACGAGCCATATATTTGTTATTGCCTGTAGCTTTGTGTAATAGGAAATAAATTAAGATCAACTTTTGGTATGGATTAACTGAATATTGATCATCTAAACTTTTGATGTTGTTTTCTTTAATTTTTTCCAAATATTTTTCCCAAGAAGGTATGCTTTTTAATAATATTTGTTCTGCTGCATAAATAAATTTTACACTATCTGTTCTATCAAATAAATTGATATAAATTGAAGTTTGCCAGCTGCATATACCAGCATATTCTGAGTTCGCAGGCCCTTTCATTGAATATTCAAGGGCATTTTTTGCTTTCTCGGCCAAGGCTATTCCCTCACGATTATGCCCTCTATAGCGTTCTGCTAACAGCCAGATTTTATATATTGAGGCATGTAACATACTTTTTTTGTTGGGATAAATTGTTGTTGCTAATTTTTCGGCAATAGTTGAGTAGCTTATACATTTTTTATAGTGTGCTAATACTTTTTCGTCTTTCCATTTTTCTTCTGAATCAACATTAATACAATCAGTTAAAAATGTAGCGTAACGTTTGTAATGCAAGGCCTTTAAAAATGTGTTATTGCTATATGCAATCGCCGAATCAAGCAAATGCACGTCGGCATAAAATGTATTGCGAGCGGCATTTCCTAAATAACTATAATAACGTGCGAGCTGCGTACTATCCTGATTTTTTTTGCAGACTCGTTTAAAAACTCCTGTTGCTTTAATATAATAATAGTTTGTAGAATCATTCATCAAATATAAAAGTGTATAGTGCGCCACGCGCGCATAATATAGCGCGCTATCTAACGAAGTGTTGTTTATTGTTCCAAATAATAGATTTAAATAATTTAAGTTATTTTTAAAGTCGTTATTCTCTAAACTATATTCGGCCATAAAATCATACGCATGACCTAATTCTTTTTTAGAAACAATTCCTTTTTTTTCGATGTTTTTTTTTGCCAATAAAAAAGCACTATCTGTTTTACCACTCCAATGCAATTTAAGCGGTATGCCTTGAGAATAAGATATTGTTCTTAGTAAACATAATATGACTAAAACTAGACTTGCAATATATTTAATCATAAAATATCTTAGGCAACTAAAATCACTTATTAATTTTTATTAGCTATTGATTTTGGTAGTTTTCAAAATCTTTTAAAATTAGTTTCCTTTTAACTTCCAAATCAATTTGATTAAAAGTACGTTTGCTTAAAAGCTTATATCCTTCGTGTTGCTTGTTATTAAACAAATAACACAAAGCCAAATAAAAATACGATTTATTTTTATATACCGATAGGTTAGTTAATGCGTTTAAATAATAAGTAGCGCTATCCAACTGATTTACTTTTATATAACAAATACCTGCATAATACTGCGCTGTATCATTTGCACTAACAGTTAAAAATTTATTAAGGGCTGCCTCATAATCTTCACTTTTATAATAACTCATGCCGTTGTTTAGCGCCATGCTTTTGTCATTATCGCCCATCCAAACTTTAAAACCAGAATCTTCTATCCAATAATTACAAATAGTGGCTGATTTATCAGTCAAAGTAAATTTTACTAAAAAGCCTAAGGAGATTATTAAGACAATACCTGCTGCTATTTTATAATAATTGCCAACAGATGTTTGTTTTTTAGTTTGTAGGTTTAGTGCTGGTGGCTCAATAAATTGTTTTAATAATTGTATATCGTAATTATTATGTTGTAAAAATAGTTTTAATCCTGCTAATTCTTCTTCATCAAATTGATTATCTTTTATATAGTCAAAAAAATAAGTTTGATGGCTTAATAAACCATTAAGCACTTCGGTATAAGTATGTTTTTGTTTTAGGGTCATTACATAAAAAGTTGCCATAATTTTTTAATACGTTGTTTGGCAGTATGTAACGTATTACGAACGGTATTATAACTTATATTTAACTGAATAGCAATTTCTTCGTTTTTGTAACCTTGCAGATGCAGCTCAATGATTTCTTTCTCTCGGTTGGGTAAATTATTAAGTAATTGTTTAATTGCCTCTGATTCAAAACGAATTGAAGCAGCATTTGTACTAGTAAATGAAATTAAAGTTACTAAATGTTTTTTTATTTGTTCTTGCAATTTGTTTGTCTTTATGCCATCCAAACATTTATTTTTTATTATAATAACTAAAAAGGGATAAATGCCTTTTTGAGGATGAAGTATTATTTGTTGGCGCTTTTGAGCATTAAGCTGTAAGAGTTTCTCGAAAACAGCGCCTACCATATCTCTGCTTCTTTCAGTATCAGTGGTGTATTTATAGGCAATCATCACCAACGATTGATAATAATAAACATACAATTTTCCTAATGCTTCATCATTACCATTTTGGTAATGATGACTCAACTCATATTCGCTATTGTGATTGGTTTTTTGCAAAGCGTGGTAAAAATAAAAAAATATTTGAGCTAATTAGTACAAACTAATAAGTTAATCGTTTTAGTTATACTGCAACCTCATTTCATAAGCAGTATTTATTTTGTACTGTGGATATCAGAAAAATTATACATATCAATAGATTAATTAAAGCGCAACGCACGGGGTCGCCTAAAACATTATGCGTGCAACTAGGTATTAGCGAACGCACGGCGCATAATTATTTACGTTATATGCGCAAAGAATTAAAAGCACCTATAAAATGGAATTCCTATAAAAACACCTATATATACGAAAACAATGGCGAATTTAAATTTGAATGGCAACCGCATTGAAAAGAATAACCGCTGTCTCTAAAAAATTGTAGGGCAGTTTCAATTCTTTTTACTTCCAATATATGGAAATAATGTTGCAGTAGATGAAATAAACATAAACTGCATCCTCAATGCAGTGTAATGGTTTTAATTTACTAAATAAATTATAGATCTTTTTTGTTAAAGTTTAAAATAACAAAGGCGCAAACCGGAAAATGAATATAATTAATTTTTAAAACATGTATTACTATTATTACTACTTTGATCAGACAAAAAAGGTAACTATTGACGTTAAGTTTAATGCAGAAGACCCGAATTCAGTCTCATTTGAAGAGTTTACAGATTTCTTAATTGCGATTAATCAACTCCATAAGAGAGTAATTTTTCTTACTCAACCGGAATATAAAAATAACAAGTTTCTCGAAAATTTTGATGACATTTCTCTTTTATCCTACCATCAATTAGAGATTGTAAATGTGCGCCGTGAAAATCCCTTTTTATTAAAACTCACATTTAATTTACTTCAATCTCATTCAGTTCTTTATTGGACATTGTGGAAAATGTTGATTAAAATATGTAAACGTTACGGAGCAAATTCAAAAGAGTTGAAAAAAACGATAGAATCTATCCGAACTTTTTTTGAAAAGTTGTATCGTGCTTATAATATGCTCGAAGCTCGGGATAATACTTTTAATGAGTTATTTGGAGAGCCTTTAGAATTCGGAACTAAAGAAGAAATCTTCAATGAATTAAAGAAAAATTTGAAACATTTTCTCCAAAATAAAAAAACGATAGAAATATATGACTCTTTTTGTAAATATGCTATTACAATTACTGAATGTTTTTCTTCTATAGAAGATTTTGACGAGAGAATAGATTTGTTAAACGACTAATACAAATTTCAACATATAAAAGTTTACTTACATGCTCTAAGCAAAAAAATAAAAATATATTAAATAAATAATACAAACCTATTAAGTTTAAAAAATAATAAAAAATGAAACAAAAATGAAAAACAAAAAAAATAAAATTAAATTGAGTGTTTTGTTGATAGGCCTCGGATTAACGGCACAAGCACAACAAGCTACCACCGCCACAGGCGGTAATGCTTCGGGTAGCGGAGGTGCCGTTGCTTATTCGGTAGGGCAAATTGTTTATACCACCAACATAGGAACCACAGGTTCGTTAGCACAAGGCGTGCAACAACCTTACGTAATAGCAGTAGTAACGGGTATTAAAATCGAAACAACAACCAGTATGTCGTTGGTTGTATTTCCTAACCCAACCACAAGTTTTTTAAACTTGCAAATTGCTGATTTAAAAACAGAACAATTAACTTATCAATTAACAGATGCTATAGGTAAATTAATTATTGAAAATAAAATTACAGAAAGCAGCACACAAATAAATATGAATGCGCAAGCTGAGGGTATTTATTTTTTAAACATCATGCAAAATAACCAAACAGTAAAAACATTTAAAATCATTAAAAACTAACAACTATGAAAAAAATATATTCACTAGCAGCCGGTTTATTATTAACGGCAAGCCTTTGGGCTCAAGCGCCACAAAAAATGAGTTATCAAGCTGTAATTCGCAACAGCAGTAATGC
>Ga0114966_10005917_pt1 | contig 10258 bp, 14 predicted proteins | sample M_130207_XF_Meta_FD_87029 | JGI IMG/M metagenome (GOLD analysis project Ga0114966, IMG submission 87029) | Freshwater microbial communities from Lake Montjoie, Canada to study carbon cycling - M_130207_XF_MetaG | ecosystem: Environmental > Aquatic > Freshwater > Lake | place: Lake Montjoie...
TATACTTTAGACCGTGTAGGAATATAGAAAGAATGGTAGAATCGTGGTTGCATTATTCTACTAGCATGGATAGATCATGGGATCAGTGGAGTTTGCAACAAGCGTGGGCAGATGTTCAGCCAGTTACTGAATGGTTACCTCGTCCTTATTGTCAGATAGATAGAATGCACGGAAGAGACAAAGCAGTGGTTTTACATGATTTAGCATCTGTTATACAGAAAGTGAGTAGAAAATGATTTCAGTGATTACATTTTATACACCAGAATATGCAGGAGAAATACCTGAATGGAGACGCAGTTGTGCGGAATATCTATTACCTGAAGGTGGACAACATTACCCATATAAATCGTATGAACGAAAAAACCTAGGTTCTTGGGTACATAACTGCACAATGAAGGCAGATGTCATTCTAGAGGCTTTAGGGGAAGGTAATGGCGGTGTTGTGTGGATTGATGCGGACGCAAGATTTAGATCTATCCCAAAAATATTTAATGAATTAGAAAATTATGATTTTGGATGTTATTGGATTCCTAATGTATGGAATCAACCACGAAATATGAATCTTAAACCTTGGACTAGAGGGAATGAAGCCCTAAATGGTTCTACTCTATATTTTAATAATACAGAAAAAAGTAAAAAATTATTACAAGATTGGAAGATTCAAAGTGAAGCAAATCCTACTGTATGGGAACAACAAAGTCTGCAAAAAGTTTGGGAATCTAATGATAATGCGGGGTTAAAAACTTATAACTTTAATCAGGGATATGCAAAAGTATTTGATGCTCCTTGGTTTGAAGGAGAATATCCTTTAGTTATAGAGCAAATGCAAGCAAGTAGGCGATTAAAGGGGACTGTACGATGAATACTAGAATTATAAGTTTTTATTCTGATTTTGATGATCAAAAATATTACGAGAACAAAGCAGTATTATTAAAACAAAAATGTGAATTATTTAATGTGCCACACGATATTGTAAATTTACCTTCTAAAGGTTCTTATATGTTAAATTGTCTACAAAAACCAAATTTTATAAAAACTATGATGGAAAAATATAAAGAACCATTACTGTGGATGGATTGTGATACTGATTTTAGAGAACCGTTTGATGCGTTTGATACGGTTACAGAAGATATAGGGTTTACTACACATACAGGAACATTAGAAGGAATAAAAGCATCTCCTGTATATTTTAACTATGGAAATAATTTTAATTTAATTATAGATGCTTGGATACATCAATGTGATATTGGATTGAAAGAAAATAATTATGAATTAGATCATGATGCTTTAAAACATAGTGTGTTACCAAAAATTTATAATAATATTTCAGTGTATATGATAAAAGAAAACTATAATGATTATTGTAATGGTAGATTTATAAACAATGGAAATTCAATTGTTAATGGTAAACGAGAAGTGCATTCTGCAATGGGTAGAATAAATAGAGGAAGACCTGCACTATGATTAAAATACAAGGATTTGGATTTCCGTTTACTGTAGAACATTCTTCGTGTTCAACTATGTCACCAAAATATTTTAATTGGTCTAAAGAACAACAAGATATACAAATATATATTGATGGTTCTATATTTTCAGGATTAAATACTGAAAGACATGAGAACAAATATGCATGGATATGTGAATCTAGATTCATGTCTCCAAAAAGAGTAAGAGAAACTTTATTAAGAGATAAAGAACAAATTTTATCCAAGTACAAATATTTATTTACATGTGATAAAGAATTATGTGCATTAGATTCTAGAATAAAGTGGTGTTACGCTGGAAGTAATCTACCGTGGTCTTTTGCAAGAAATGAAGCAAAACTAACAGATAAAACAAAATTAGTATCAATGATTTGTTCTCCTAAAGATTTTTCTGAAGGACACCGATACAGATTAAATATTGCAAATGGATTAAAAGATAAATTAGATCTGTATGGAGGGGCACATGGTTCTATCAGACCAGGAGAAGGAACTGGCGCTCATAGAGATAAAGCAGAAGCTATAGATCCCTATATGTTTTCTGTTGTATTTGAAAATGATAGTTATCGGGGTTATTTTACTGAAAAGTTAACAGATTGTTTTGCAAAAGGTGTTATACCAATATATTATGGTGATCCTGATATTTCAGAACATTTTAATATGGATGGAATAATATTATATACCGATGGATGTTTGGGATCATTGACTAAAGAGTTATATGATTCTAAAAGGGATGCTATACTTGATAACATGGAAAGAGTAAAAAATATGCCAATAGCAGAGGATTATTTCTATGAAAAATTTATTCGTTGAATTTTTAAATACAAACAATAGGGAAAGACAAAAAGAATATAATGATACATTATCAATTAATAATCAATTAAATTATTTTGATAATATCTATATTATTAAAGGTAAAGATGTGGTACTACCATTTCAATCTGATAAATTTAAAATAATATTACAACAAAATGATAGAACAACATATCAATTTGTTTTTGATTTACCAGAAGCACAACAGGATAATGATATTAATATTTTAGCAAATTCTGATATCTATTTTGATAATAGTATAAATTTAATAAATGATAAGATAACAGGAGAAATTGCTATAGGATTAAGTAGATGGTATCTACCAAATGACACGGCATATCTTGCACCTGGTCATCATATGGATGGTAAAGCCGCTCCAGAAAGTAATGATGTTTGGATATGGAAGGGTAAAAATAAAGTACAAAATGGTGATTTTCCAATAGGTTATTATTCATGCGACGGTAGAATAATGCAATGTTTTGTAGAAGCAGGATATAGAGTTTATAATCCTGCTATTTCAATAAAAACTTGGCATAATCATATAACAAGACCAAAAAGTCTTCCACCAAATGTAGAAGGACCATATTGGAAAGGACCACAAAATCACCATACAATAAGAGATGTAAAATGAAAATAGAAAAAGTTATATTAGGTTCTACCACAAATCCTTATTATTTAGATTTTTGGTCAATAGTATCAAAAATATGGAAAGTTAAATTCAATATTCATCCTGTATTAGTTTTAATACATGATGATACTTCTGTTAGAGTCACAGAAGAATATGGGACTGTAATATATCAAAAACCAATAGACGGAGTTCCTGTAAATACTCAAGCACAATGCTCCAGGTTATTTTATCCTAGTACTGAACCAGAAACTACTTGGATAACATCAGACATTGATATGTTTCCAATATCAACATCATATTTTATTGATACTGTAACAAATATATCAGATGATAAATTTGTAAATTTAAATTCTCATCAATTAGGATCAAATTCTATTTGTTATAATGTTGCAAAAGGTAAAACTTTTACAAAATTATTAGATATACCCGCAACTTTTGAAGAATTTTTAAAACATACTAAATGGTGGGAAAAGGGACATACACATAGACCCGCTGAAGGATTGGAATTATTATCTTGGTTTGCTGATGAGCAATATTTAAATGAAAAAATTGGTCATTATCATCATCATATAGATAATCAGATATTAAATAATCCACCAAGACCTGGTGGATTCTGTCAGAGAAGATTGGACAGAGGTTCTAATCAATGGAGAACATATTCATCAGATCAAATACTAAATGAATATTATTTAGATTCTCATGTTGCAAGACCATATTCTAATTTTAAAGAAGATATAAATAAGTTAGTCAAACTAATATTAAAGGAAAAATAATGAAAAAACTTATAGCATATTCACTTTATGGGAACTCGCCAAGATATACAATTAATGCTATTATAAATGCAGAAATTTGTAATGAATTATATCCAGATTGGGAATGTAGATTTTATTATGATAATAGTGTTCCTGATAAAATAATAGAAAAACTTAAAACCTATAAAAATGTCAATATGATTGATATGACAAATAAATCATATGATAATTTTCCAACGCAGCATTCTCCAAAAATGTTTTGGAGATTTCTTGGATATGATGAATCCGATACTGATGCTATAATTTTTAGAGATACTGATAGCTATCCTTCTGTTAGAGAAAGAGATGCGGTGAATCAGTGGTTGGAAACTGGTAAATCTATTCATTTAATGCGAGAAGTTCAACCTGGTCATTATTCTAAAATAATGGGTGGTATGTGGGGATTGCGAAAAACTAATAAATTAGGATCTATTGTACGAGAATCTGCAAAATTAGGAAGACAACCAACCGATCAAAATTATTTAACATATTCGGTATATCCATTATTTGAAAACGATAGAGTTGTTCACGATGATAGTAATTGTTTTGGTGATAAAACTCATGATTGGCCAACTCCTAGACCACACGGAGATCTTTATTTGGGAAGAACACAGGGACCACCATGTGAAGAAAGTGGTATGGTTCAACGATATAATGATTTAATTGTGGAAATGCAATGAGGGAAAATAAAATTGCAGTTTTATGCCCAAGTAAAAATCGATTAGAAAATTGTATTAGATTATCCGAATCATATAAACAACATTCTTCATCACAATATTCTGATTTGTATTTTGTAATTGATGATGATAATACAGAATGCTATAGCACCTTACAAGAAAATAAAATAATAGTTCCTGTTGGAAGAAGAGGAATAGTTGATCCAATGAATAGGGCTATGCCTCAAATACAGAATAAATATACTAGTATATTTTTTATGGGAGATGATCATGTATTTCGTACACAGAATTGGGATAAAGTATTTTTAGAATGTATAGATCAATTAGGTGGTGTTGCTGTTGTATACGGTAACGATTTACATCAAAGACATAAACTTGCATCATCTTGTTTAATGACAACAAATATAATAGATGTTCTTGGACATATATATGATCCTAGTTTTAATCATATGTGGACTGATAATTATTGGATGAGTATTGGACAAGCACTAAATAGATTAATATACAGAGAAGATATTATAATTGAACACATGCATCCTGGTGCTAAAAAATCAAAAATGGATGCAAATTATCATGCAGTAACAGCACTCACTGAACAAGATTCGGGTGCATGGAGCAATTGGATAACAAATACTATAGATTCTACTATAGAAAAAATTAAAAAAGAATTAAAGTTATGAATAAAGAAAAAATATGTATTATACAAACTGGTAGATTAGGGGATACTATCATAGCACTACCTATTGCTAAATATTATTATGATAAAGGATATTTAATCGATTGGATAATACACGAAAATCACAAAGGTGTTTTAGAATATGTTGATTATATAGAAAATATTATATCTGTTTCTAAAAATATTAATATACGAGATTCGTTGACTGAAGCATATAAACTTGTTGATACTTCTAAATATTCAAATATAATAGATTTAAGTTTTGGATTTGGTGGATCTAGGGTTAGTAATTATATGAATCCGAATTTTTTAGAAACTTTTGTACATGTAAAATATCATTTAGCAGGTGTAGATATAAATGAGAAATGGAATCTAAAATTTAATAGAAATGAAAAAAAAGAAAATGAATTGTATAATAAACTTGTAAATAAAGATTATGTATTAATACACAATTCAGGAAGTGATGGCTCTGTACTATTTGATATAACTAGCGAATATCAAAAAATTTACTTTGGTAAAATAGAGGGATATGAAATTTTTGATTGGTATAAAATAATATTAAATGCCAAAGAGATATATTGTGTTGATAGTTCACTTTCTAATTTTGTAGATGTTGTTCCTGATTTTTCTAACAGTAAGAAGTTTTTTTGTGAGTCAAGGACATCTGGATGGTTTGTCCCACCAATCAAAAATTTTATTAGAGGATACATACCAAAGTGAAAAAAAGAATAGTATTTACAATTATATTTAATGGATTACACCATTTACAACACAATAATCAATCAGAATTTATATTAAATAATTGTGATAAATGGATTATTGTTGAAGGTGCATCTAAATCAACAGGAAGTACTTCTTGGTGTAAAACAATTCCAGAAAACTTGCATACAAATGGAGCAAGTATTGACGGCACTAGAGATTTTTTAGAATCTTTAGCAAAAACAAATGATAAATTAATCTATATTCCTTCAAATGGTTTTTGGAATTCAAAAGATCATCAAGTAAATCGAGCCATAGATGAAGTTAAAAAAATAACAAATGAATGTTTTCTTTGGCAATTTGATACAGATGAGCAATGGACATCAGAAACAATGGTACAAGCAGAAAAGGAAATGACAGAACAAAATGCAAAAACTGGATCATTTTTAGCCGATTGTTATGTGGGAAAAGACATAATTGCTCTTGGTGAATGGGGAGAAGGCCCGTATACTAGATTGTGGGATTGGAATGGAGAATATTTTGAAAAACATGAGCCACCAACACTTCAAGGCGGAAACCAAAAAAGTATTTTAGTATCTGTAAGGTTTAAACATTATAATTATTATTTTGAACAAGATGTTATGTTTAAAGATAAATGGTATGGTGGTCATGAACAAATTCATGAACGATGGAAAACATTAAATTCTTTACCAACAGAAGTATTTCCAATACACATATCAAAACTTATAACGGGTTCATGGGGAAGATCTAACACACTTTTACATAAGGTTAAAATATAATGGATGGATATAATCATAAAGAATACATAGATTTAATTAATAAATTAGAAATAAAAACAATTATAGAACTTGGTGCTCGTTTTGGTGACGAATCTCTAGAACTACGAGATATATTTACAAATGCAACTATTCATGCATTTGAATGTAACCCATATGTTTTACCTATTATTAGAGAAAAATTAGCAAATAAAAATAATATTTATTTACACGAAATTGCAGTATCAGATAAGAATATGAAAGAATGTACATTTTATCCTGCAACGGATAATCCTGGAGCTTCATCTTTATTTGTTGCTACTTTAGGTAAATGGTGGGGAGATTATCCACCAGTTAAAATAGAAACACAAAGACTAGATACTTATTTTAAAAATAATAATATATCGAGTATTGATTTAATTTGTGCCGATATTCAAGGAGGAGAATTGGATGCATTTATCGGAATGGGTGAATATTTCAAAACGGTAAAGTATATTATTACAGAAATTCCAACAAATACAGAAACCTATAAGGGAGCTCCAAATAGAGATAAGTTATTAGAATTTTTGTTTAATAATAATTTTAAAATATTGTTTCAGTGCCCAATTAATTCTAATACACTAGAACACAACATATTATTTGGAAGAAAATAATATTATTTTATAAAAATATTAAATTAAGAAAAAAATCTATACTAACTACAAAATAAATAATGAGTAGTATTAAAATACATTATGATGGAAGATTGGGAAATCGTTTATTAATTTATATGATGGGACAATATCTTGCTGAAAAATTTGATTTATTTTTTAACGAATCTGTTTGGAATAATGAGTTAATTGAAAATTTTATAATTAATAAATTTTCTGGTTCTAAAATTTTTAATGATTTTGAAACTGTAAATGATAATAATATAATAGAGATTTTAAATAGAAATAAAATTCAAACTGGTATAATATTAACCAATGGGTTTTTTCAAAATGTAGAAATATTTAAATATCCAAATTTAATAGATCGTTATAAAAAATATATTGTTCCTAAAAAAATAGAAACTACAGCAGATTTATTTGTTCATGTTCGTTTGGGAGATATTCAAAACAGATATTCTTTACCATATGAATATTATAAAAAATCTATTCAACGGATAAAATTTAATTCTGGTGTTATATCCTCTGATAGTATTGATAATAAAATAGTAAGAACTTTATCAGAGGAATTTAATTTAAAAATAATAAATGAATCGCCATCATATACAATTAGATATGGTTCACAATGTAAAAATTCAGTATTAAGTTCTGGATCATTTAGTTTTTTAATTGGATTATTTTCTAATAATTCTAATATTTATTTTATAGACAATAAAACTCAAAAAGATATATACGGTATAAATAATTGGCATGGTGGTATGTTTTCATCGTTTATAGATCAAAAAAACAAATTTTTATATAGAGAATAGAATGTTATTTAATTTAGATACTTTAGTAAAAAATATAATATATATAGGTGGAAGATAAATATATGAAATTATATACATTTTATACAGATTCGCATTCTATATTATTAAATAATTATTTTTTACCATCTGTTCCAAAAAACGATGATATTGAACTTGTCGTTGAAAAATTTCCACAAGAATGTTCTTCTGGTAATTTTATGGCAGATGGTTGGAAAAATACAATGATAAAAAAGGTAGAATATATATTAAAAAGTATTAATGAATGTTACGGTGACAGTTTTATACATTCTGATTGTGATATAGAATTTTATAAACCAATAACAAATGATTTAAAATATCAATTAGAAGATTATGATATTGCTGCAATGGAAGATGCATCAGATATTATGTGCTGTGGTTTTTTTATATGTAAAGCAAACGATAAAACAAAACAATTATTTGAACATATTAGAGATAATATGAATAATTATGGAAATGATCAAGTAGCATTTAATGCTTTAAAAAATAAATACATTAGATCAAAATTTTTAAATAAAAAATATTATAATGTTTCATTTTCTATTGGTAGGCAAGTGTGGAATCCTGGTATTGCTATAAATAATGTTGATAAAGATATAATATTAACTCATGCAAATTATGTAATAGGTATTGAAAATAAATGTAAACTTTTAGACAAAATGAAAGAGTTATTAAAATGACATTTACACCAACACCAAACTATCCAACTTATCCACCATATCATAATAGTCTTTATTTAGAAGATTATTTTATTAATTTTATAGAAACAAATAAAATTAAAACAGAAAGAAATTTTATAAAAGTTGGTTGGACTAGTTACTATAACAATAGGTGTAATATACAAAATTTACAAAATTATTTAGATAATTTATCGAGAACAGAAAAATACTATGTGGTGTGTCAGCATGATGATGCACCTAGAGAAAAATTACCACCAGATACTTTAATTTTTTCTGCAGGTGGTAATCATAAAGGAACAAATGTTATACCAATTCCTTTAATATGTTCACCATTATTAAATACATCAAATTCAATTTTAAAAAATAAAGATATATTTTGTTCTTTTGTTGGTTCTGATACCCATAGAATAAGAAGAAAATTACATGAAAAATATAATTCTAAATATTTTTTTCAACAAAATTCTTGGAATCCAACAATATCAGATGAACAGTTAAATAATTTTATTGATATTACAACTAGGAGTAAATTTGCTTTGTGTCCCCGTGGCTATGGTGCTAGTAGTTTTAGATTATATGAAACTATGCAACTTGGAAGTATTCCAGTATATGTTAGCGATGAACACTATTTGCCTTGGAGTGATGAGATTGACTGGAATAGTATTTGTATATTAATAAAAGAACATGAAATTGACAATTTAGATAATATTTTAAAAAATATTGATGATATAACCTATAACAATATGTTATATAATATTAAAGAAATTTACAATAAATACTTTACACTAGAAGGTGTATGCAATAACATAATAAAAAGGATAACCTAATGGATATAACAGAACTTTGTACTATTATGGCAAAAGAGGGAAGTGATAAGAGTGATATTAACAACAAGCATCACAACTATACTATAGAGTATTATTCTATATTCAATAGTAAAAAAGATAAAATAACATCTGTTTTTGAATTGGGTTTAGGTACAAATTATACAGATGTAAAATCATCCATGGGACCTAATGGTATTCCTGGAGCATCATTGAGGGGATGGAGAACATATTTTAAAAATGCAAAAATCTATGGTGCAGACATTGATAAAAGAATTTTATTTACAGAAGATAGAATAAAAACATATTTTGTAGATCAAACAAATAAAGATACCATAATAGAATTATGGAATACAAAAGAATTACAAAATAGTTTTGATATTATCATAGATGATGGTTTACATGAAATAAATGCTAATTTAATATTTTTAGAAAATTCTCTACATAAATTAAAACAAGATGGTGTTTATATAATAGAAGATATCGTAATTTCTATAATACCAGAATATAAATCTAGATTAGATGAATTAAAACAAAAAATAAATTTTAATTATGCAGTATAAATCAGACACCGAAGCTTTACAGGATTTTGTTTCAAAATATAACCTTTTAACCAAAGAAATTTCTAAAGTTATAGTCGGACAGGAAGATACAGTAAAAAATGTTTTAATATCTATTTTTAGTAAAGGCCATTGTTTATTGGTAGGTGTACCAGGTTTAGCTAAAACCTTGTTGGTAAATA
>Ga0114966_10005919_pt1 | contig 10253 bp, 8 predicted proteins | sample M_130207_XF_Meta_FD_87029 | JGI IMG/M metagenome (GOLD analysis project Ga0114966, IMG submission 87029) | Freshwater microbial communities from Lake Montjoie, Canada to study carbon cycling - M_130207_XF_MetaG | ecosystem: Environmental > Aquatic > Freshwater > Lake | place: Lake Montjoie...
GACGCAATGGACGCCAAGCACATGGGCAGGCGATCTGCCATGCCAAACATCTCCTCAAAGACGCAACCTTCGAGCCCGGCGCCGGCGCACACCTCCATGGAAGCTGCCGGCGCATTGATTCCGGCGATGTCGCCGATCGCCGCAACTCCCCCTGCGTCAAGAAGTTGTACGCCGTCAACAATGGAGCTGCGAACATCATCCGCCGTCATTGCCCGGCGCGCCGATCGAACCCCGCCAAGCCAGTCGTGAAAGTGTTCCGACTGCGGAATGCGGGGAACGAGGGTGAGGTCAAGGTGCGCATGAGCGTTCACCATGGCAGGCATCACCCCACTGTCGGACGCGTCAATCCAAGACTCCAACCCGCCCGGCGTGCCGATTGATTCGGGTGATCCCACGGCAACGATCGCGCGACCGCGCAAGACCAAGACCCCCGGCGCAAAGCACGCGCCGTGCCCGTCGGCCAACCACCCGGCTCGCACCCCAATGAGCGCTGCATCTGAATCATCTTGAATCTTCGGCATGTTTGACATGGTTCACTCGCACACTCACCAATCCGCCGTTACAATACGCGGGTCCTTTACGGGACGCTGTCTTTTACATCGCCGATCAGTGCGAGCGCATCGCAGGATCGGCAACACACCACGCTTTTGGGAGGATCCCAATGATGAAGCGCGCATGGATGACGAGTGGTCTGCTGATTGGTACTGCCCTTCTTGTTACGGGCTGCGTTCCAGAGCAGAAATACAATGATCTACTCACCTCTTACAAGGGTCAAGAGCAGCAACTGCTCACGACTCAGAACGAGCTATCAACTGCTCGTGCCAACGAGGACCGTCTGCGAACGCAGATTGCAGCCACGATGGCAGACCTCGAAGAACTGCAGAAGCGGATCGCGAACGGCGATCCGGACATGGAAGCATGGGCCAAGAAGTATGACGAGCTCAAGAAGCAGCTCGCGATGCTTGAGGTCAACCAGCTGCCTGATGACCTCACCAAGGAACTCACTCAGCTACAGAGCGAGTACCCCGATGTCTTTGACTTCGATGCTCGCACTGGCATGCTCCGCTTCAAGAACGACTTCACCTTCGACTCGGGCAGCGATCAGCTGAAGTCCGGAGCGACGGTGGTTCTTGGCAAGCTTGCGTCCATTCTGAACTCCAGCTCGGCTTCTAAGTTTGAAGTCAAGGTGGTTGGTCACACTGACAACACTCCAGTGGTTCGTACCAAGGCCAAGTTCGGCACGAACTTGATGCTCTCGGTTTACCGTTCGGCAAGTCTGCGCAATGCTCTGGTAACGGACGGCGTCAGCGCCGGTCGATTCCAGATCGCTGGGTACGGCGAATACCGACCGGTGGTGATCAATTCGGCCAAGGGCTCCTCGGAGAACCGTCGCGTCGAGTTGTATCTCACGCCGCTCTCATTCGACATGGCTACAGTTTCTTCAAGCGAAGACCGTACGCCAGCTGAGGCTCCCGTTGCCACAAAGGCAACGACGCCGAAGGCCGCACCAAAGAAGGCTGTGCCAGTCGCTGACGACGGCCCTACCAAGTGATCGCTCGATGCGATCAGCCCTGAAGGTCGCAACGCGCAATTCAAACGCGGCGGCGGGATTCATCCTGCCGCCGTGCTTTTTTTTGATTATTGATTGTTTGCAACAGTTGTTGCAAACGACGGCTGAGTCTCCGTCAATTCGTTCATGAACCCGGCGTCGGCTTGCCGCAATCAAAGCTTGTTGGCACCATGCACAGGAACCGCAGCGGACCAGCACCAACATTGCGGAACTGATGCATCTGGTTTGGAGCAATGAAGAGCACATCGCCAGCACGGATGCGATGAACTGACGTTCCGTAGGTGACATCCGCCTCACCGTCGATGATGATCACCTCATGCTCGTAGTCATGCGAATGATGCGGTGTATGCCCGCCGGGCTCCACCACATAATGTCGCATGGCGAAATTGGGCGCGCCGTGTTGACGACCCACCAATATCTCCATGCGCGTGTCCTTCACGCCATCCATTGCAACTGGCAACGTGTTCGCGGGATTCGGTCGAACAAGGTGCAGCGTGTCCGTCGTCACTTGCTTGCCTCAGTTGCACCCTTGGCAGGGGCCAATTCACGCACGCGAACATTGCGGAACATGATGTACGAACCCTCGCTCTGCAGCGCGATGCGACCAGGCAGAATCGCAACATCCGTTGCAACGTTCTGCAATTCGCCGTTGACATACAGCTCAAGACGTCCGCCATTCATCACGATGCGGTAGCGGTTCCAAATACCGAGTGGGGCCTCCGCGCACTCACCCATGCGAATGGTGTGCCTGCCCTCTGTGCGCGCCGGATCAACCTTCGCTGGGAATTCGCCAATGTTCCAGATGTCGCCAGCATGGCGCGATTCCAACTGCGCCTCAAGACTGCGCGGCCACACTTCATCCTTCTTCTGCACGCGCAGCAGCACGCCGCTGTTGCCTGCGCCCTTCGACGGATCGAAGCACCACTCAACTTCAAGTTCGAAGTTGGTGTATTCCCCAACCGTTGCCAGATAGCCGGTTGGATTGCCGGTGCAGAACAGCACGCTGTCCTTTACCGTCCAAGTTGCTGCAGGGTCCGCCTTGGAATCACCAAGAAGTGGCTTCCAACCATCAAGGTTGTCGCGGTTCAACAGCACTTTCCAGTCGTATGGATAGCCACCGGAACCATCGCCGTAACAATTTGGATATGACGTAGCACATGCAGGCACGAAGCATGCCGTAGCACTCAGGAAGAGCGCGGGGACAATGCCGGGAACCATAAAGCGTGTCATTCCGGCAACAATTGTGGATGGGCGAATAGTCGCAAAGGCGTTCAAGTTCATAGCGGAAAAGTCTACCGCCACCCTGTGAACTCAGGCACCGTGCGCGCGAAAGAACCCTGGCGCCACCGTCCCGGACGGCGACCACACAAGTTCAAGACGCTCAGTTCCAACCAAAAATCCTTCTAACCAGCGGCCAACAGCCTGTAATCGCCAGTCACCTTCCGCGAAGAGTGGCGCATCTCCCTCGGCACAGCCGAGAGCCTCGCCCCGCCGGCGCGCCTCCACAACGGAGAAATACCAACGCGAGAATGTCGCTCGCGTTGCCACCAAGTTCGAAGCCAGGCCCGTCGAAGCGCACCGAACCTGCAGGGCGTTCCAAAGCTGATCACTTTCGGCGCGGACGCGCATGTCGTCAGCGAGTGGATTCCCCGGTTCATTGTCCGGCGTGGTGGATTTACCGTTCGCGATCGCTGCCAAAATGTCGTCAGCATGCGCCGACGAGATCCGGCGCGGGATCCCCGACACGTTGCCGATCGCTGACCGATCCGTCGGCTTGCGCTTTGCAAGCTCGATGACCGTCATATCAGGAAGTACCACGCGCGCAGGCATGTCATGCGTTCGGGCTAACTCATAGCGGAGCGTCACCAATGCACGCGCGATCGCCATCTGTCCAGCACGCAGCGGCTCGGTCCGATGCAAACGACGCATCTGGCCTTCCGGATCGAACGCCGTACTGCGCAATTGCTCACGACTTTCGCTCGCCGCCCAATCTGATCGACCGAGCGTGACAAGGCGTTCCGAAAGCATGTGCCAAATCAAGTGCATGTAGCGCACATCGTCAGCCGCGTACCCAAGTTGCGCGGGCGTGAGTGGACGGGCGTCCCAATTCGTGAAGGTATGCGCCTTGCCAAGTCGGTATCCAGTGAGCGTCTCGAGCACGGTACCGAGGCTTGATGGCCAAGGCATCCACGCGAGCGCCGCAGCAACCTGCGTGTCGAACACATCGCTTGGCTCAATCCCAGCGCCGCGGCGGAGAATGTCGATGTCCGTATCGCCGCTATGCACCAAAATCGTCCGACCGGGCTCCGCAATGGCGCGGAAGAAGTCTCCAAGGTCATGCCCTGCCGCCTCAAATGGAAGCGGGTCTACCAACGCGAGCGCGGTCGGTGTTGCCACCTGCACCAAGCACAACTTTGGATAGAAACTTTCTTCGCCGATGAACTCGGTGTCGTAGGCCACCACTGGGTGCGACCGAATATCCGCGACCAGCACAGCCAACGCTTCCGGCGTCGTGATGACTTCCGCAACCGCCTTCGAAACCAAAGGATGATCAAATGGCTCGCGAGACGAAGCCCCGCCGTGATTGTGATCGGCTGCTTCGTGTTCCTGAGAGCGCTTCTTGCGGCGGTAATTCACGTCGTGGGACCAAAGCCGACTCACCATGGTCGGTACTAGTGAAAGCGGGAGACGGGACTCGAACCCGCAACCTGCTGCTTGGAAGGCAGCTGCTCTGCCATTGAGCTACTCCCGCAGAGAAAGCGGGATTGTAGCAGGTAACGAGGTGAAATTGCTGCCAATTAGGCGATCAATCCTGCGTGAACCCGAGCATCCGGCGTCACTCCGGTCAGATGACGCTCCAACCCGGCGTGCAGATAAGAGAGGCGGCGATGATCGAGACCCATGAGATGCAGGATGGTTGCCTGCAGGTCCTTGACCGGAACCGGGTCGCGCACCACGCGGCAGCCCAACTCGTCCGTTTCACCATAGGTCGTTCCCGCTTTGCACCCGCCGCCAGCAAGCAGCACCGTGAAGCAATGCGGGTGATGGTCGCGGCCGAAGAAATCCTTCTTTCCATCACGGAATTCTGCCATCGGCGTTCGACCAAATTCGCCGCCCCACACAATGAGCGTTTCATCAAGCAGTCCGCGCTGTCGAAGGTCATTGATGAGCGCAGCCACCGGACGATCAGACTCCTTGCACTTCTTGGGAAGCTGCGTAAGTATGTCATCAGTGGCACTGGTGCCGTGCGCATCCCAACCCCAATCAAAGAGCTGCACGAATCGAACGCCGCGTTCCGAAAGCCGACGCGCCAGCAAGCAGTTGTTGGCAAAGCTCGCTTTACCCGGAGTCGCGCCGTACGCCGCAAGCGTTGCCGGATCCTCATGCGCAATGTCCATGGCATCCGGAACACTTGCCTGCATCCGAAACGCCAACTCATACTGCGCGATACGTGCCTCCGTCTCCGGATCAGAAGCGCTCGCCGCTGCCATGGAATTCAAGTCTTGCAACGCGTCAAGCATGCGGCGCCGCGCAGCGCGATCGACGCCTTCAGGATTCTGCACATACAACACCGGGTCGCCGGAAGCTCGGCATTGAACGCCCTGAAACGCACCTGGAAGAAATCCGCTTCCCCACACACTCTTGCCAGCGTCGGGCGTCTTGTCCCCCGAAACAAGCACCACGAATCCAGGCAATTCAGAGGTCTCACTCCCCAACCCGTACGTCAACCATGAACCCATGGATGCCCCACCGAACCGCGCGTCACCAGTGTGCAACAGCAGCTGCGCTGGCGCATGGTTGAACTGGTCAGTAGTGCAGCTCTTCACAATGCACAGGTCATCAGCAACGGACGCAAGGTGCGGAATCAATTCGCTCAACTCCTGCCCACTGCGCCCGTGCCGAGCAAATTTGTAGGGCGTTCCGAGCAGTGTTGGATGGCCCTTGATAAAGGCGAAGTGTTCCCCCTTCAGATATTCATCGGGGCACGGCTGACCATTGTGGCGAACCAGCGCCGGCTTCCAATCAAAGAGTTCGTGCTGGCTTGGGGCGCCCGCAAGGTGGATGAAGATCACACGCTTTGCACGCGCCGCAAAGTGTGGTGCACGCGCCATGAGTGGGTCAATCGCCGAGCCAGAAGCATGCAGCTGCGAAGTATCCGCGTTCGAATTCTTGTCAGTACCCAGCATGGAAGCAAGAGCAATCCCACCAATTCCCCACGCCGAATTCGCCAAGAACTGCCGCCGCGTCATCGCCTGCAACTCAGCCATGTACTCGGCGGGAGTTGCAACCATGCGGGGACGGTGATGGTGGTGGGACATGGTTTCAGATCAGGTTCGTGAAAGAAATTCATCAAGATTCATGACCGTTGCTGCTGCAGCAGACCAGGCCGCTAGATCGTTCGATGTGGATGTCGCGCTAGCGGTAGCGGCCCGCTCACCGGCGACGAGTTGTGCGAGCCGCGCACACTCTTCAGTGCGCGGGGCGCGTATGAGCGCTGCAGACAACATCCAGCGCGCTCGTTCCGTATCACTCGCCCCAGGCGTTGCATCGATCGCCCGTTGCGCAAACGCCTTGGAAGCCTCCACGAATGTTGGGTCATTCATCGCTGCAAGCGCAGCAAGCGGCGTGTTGGTTCGGACCCTGCGAACTGTGCATGTTTCCCTTGAAACCGCGTCGAAAGTCATGAGCGAAGGATGCGGGCTTGACCGACGCCAGAAGGTGTAGATAGCGCGTCGGTATCGGTCGCCGCCTTCACTGGTCGTCCAACCATCACCGCTATACACCACCATCCATGTGCCATCGGGTTGGTATGGAAACACCGGCGGACCATGCATCGTCCGATCAAGGATTCCCGCCACGGCCAAGGATTGATCGCGGATTGCTTCTGCTTCAAGGCGAAAGTGTGGCGCGCGGGACATCAGCCGATTGTCAGGATCAAGACGCAGCGCTGCCTCCGACGGCTGAGCAGACATGCGGTACGTGCGCGAATTCATGATTTCACGAATCAGCGCCTTGCGAGACCAGCCGAGTTCCTGAAGCCGACTTGCCAGGACATCAAGCAACACGGAGTCGGATGGACGCGCGCCCGCCTCGCCAAAGTCCTCAAGTGTCTCAACCAAACCACGTCCAAAGATGGTCTCCCAGATTCGATTTGCTTCCACGCGCGCCGTGCGCGGATTCATCGGATCCATCATCCACTTTGCCAAGCCAAGCCGATCGTGATGCTGCGCTCCAACCATCGGGAAACATGCGGGCGTACTCGGCGTCACGGCCTCGCCAAGTGCGCGCCAATTGCCACGGGTAAACACATACGTTGCACGCTGTTCACTCAGTGGCAACTCCTGCATCACTGGCACCGTGGTCTTGCCGCGCTCCCATGCAACTTGCAACGACGGGCTGTCATCATCACGATCCGCGTCCGCTGTCTGGTTGAAATAAGCAAGCGCCGTGTAGTAATCCCGGTGATCAATAGTGTCGTAGGGATGCGCATGGCACTGCACGCACTGCATTGATGTACCCATCCATGCAAGCCATGTGGTGACACTGCGATCCATGACTGCTGCTACTCGGAACTCCTCGTTGTCTGTTCCACCCTCATCATTCGTAAGCGTGAGACGATGAAAGGTGGTGGCGATCCGGTCGTTCTCAGTAGCGCCGGGAAGTAGATCTCCAGCAAGAACTCGCTGGGTGAATTGGTCATACGGCATGTCAGCATTCCATGCATCGATGAGCCAATCGCGGAACCGCCAGACATCACGCCGCGCATCCTTCTCATAGCCCTTCGTGTCTGCGTAGCGTGCAATGTCAAGCCACACGCGCGCCCATCGCTCCCCGAACGCAGGTGACGCCAAAAGCGCATCCACAGTGCGCTCCCACGACGCGGCGCACGGATCCGAAACATACGCCGATGCCAGCGCAGGGTCGGGAGGCAGACCAGTGATATCGAGCGCAGCCCGGCGAATGATTGCCTCGGGCGTTGCTTCTGGCGGCAGCGGTATGCCCGCACTCGCAAGTCGAATCGACACCGCGCGATCAATTCCGTTTGTGTTCCATGATGAATCCGGACCGGCTGCTGGCATCTCCTTCGCAATGGGTCGCAGCGACCAAAGCACTGGATACACGGCGCCCGCGTCGATCCAAGCGCGAAGCGTGGAAATCTCATCCGCGGATAGTGCATTCCCCTCCGCTGGCATTCGTAGTTCCGGATCGGCATGCGTCACGCGCATGAGGAGCGCGCTTGCTGGAGCATCGCCAGGAACGATTGCCGGCGGCCCCTTGGTACGCGCTCGGAGCGCGCGATCCCGCCACGCGAGATTCAGTCCACCCTGCTCGCGGACGCCACCATGACAACGAAGGCAGCGTGACACCAAGATGTCATGCGCACGCTCAGCAATGGATATGTCCGCGGCCACGTCGACGAGCGACGGCGGCGCAGCAATGGCGATACCCAGAAGGAGGAATCCTGCACAGACGACCGGCATGTCACGAGTTACCGCTCGGCAAGCCCGCAGATGCGGCAAGCTGCATAAATCGGCATGAATAATGCCAATTCAAGACGTCTTCCCGCCCTGCAATTCACTTGAACGTTTCAGTGGCGCGCACATCGGAATTAGCGGCGGTCTTTACAACCACCTCAACATCCACCGTCCGCGCAACCTCACGCTTGCCGTCCGTCTCCCAGGGTCGCATGAGAACGAAACGCATTTTTGCGTCGCCTTGCGCCACCGCGGTCATTCCGAAGGTTGACATGGTGGCACCACCGGGTCGGGCCTTCGTGCCCGCGACTGGCTCTGTCTTGCCGGCAGGGTCGCCGGTGGTCATCTGCATGTTGGCAGGAACCGGACCCGCAAGCGACCATGAGAAGCCCGTCCCCGCGTAAGCGCCGAGCCGCACCTCAAGGCGCTCGCCGACCATCATTTCACCCTCGCGCGTCGAGCGATCCGCTTCCGCTGATTCGGCTCCGCTCGCAGCGGGAACCTCGATCACCATGATTCCACCTGCAGAATGCGGCGTGGCGAAGGCCGCACAGCCGCTCGGCAACATCGTGGTCACCATCGCCGTCGCCATCGCGCCTGCAGCCGCGCATTGATGGATCGATGCCTTTAGCACGACTCCACCGCACTCTGAATGGCTGCAAAGTCGACCTGCTGCCCGGCCTCTTCGTTCACCTTTGCGTAGACCACTTTGCCCGCGGCATTGATGACGAACGCCGCGCGCTTGCCAACGCCCTTCAGACCCATGAGGTTCTCAAAGAGCGCGCCGTACGTGCGGCTCACTTCCTTGTTGAAGTCAGAGAGAATGTCGAACGGTATGGAGAGCTCCTGCTTGAACTTGTCGGTGACGAACGGACTATCAACGGAGATGCCGTACATCGCGCAGTCGAGCTTCGACCACTTGGCCCAATCATCGCGAAAGGTGCAGAATTCCGTGATGCACACCGGGCTGAATGCCAGTGGCAAGAAGAGCAAGACAACCTTCTGCTTGCCGAGCACATTCCCGACATCAATCTCGTGTCCAGGGCGTGCGGGAAGCTTGAAGGCCGGGGCGTGGGATCCGATGATCACAGACATGCGATGGTTCTCGATATGCAAGGCGGTCAATGAGGCTGACGTCGCCGCCACGGTGGCGGTCGACCCCTCCTCAGAGTCCTAGAAGTCTAACCCGGAGCAGTTCTTCTGAGGAGCATCCGAAGGGTTTCCCGCATCGCTCACATCCCCAAACTCCCGGAAAGTCTGAACATTTCGCTCACAGCGTCACTATGAGTGCAATAAGTTAGTTATTTCCTTGTGCGAAAGCCTTGATTGGTCGTATGAAACAAGACAAGTTTCCATGACAATGGACGCGGTGAATGGACAGCAGCACCCATTCCCCGCTGGATGCCGAGCATGAACCCCAAGGACCCTGAGATCACAGACCGATGAGGAGCACGAAAGCAATGAAATGCGCGCGACAAGCAGCCAAGGCTGCGGCTGCTGCGTGGATTGCTTTCACAACTCAAACCGCGACAGCGCAGACCTGCGCTTCGCCGCTGCCGGCCTCACTCGGGGACACCGCCATCTCCACCACCGCCGGCAACCATGTGAACCTGACTGGTATCTGTGACGTCTCGGCCATCGGAACCGACATCATCTACAACGCCACGTGGGTTCGATTTGTGGCACCCGCAAGTGGCACCTACATCGCACGCACCTGTGGGTCCGTGGCATTCGATTCGAAGATCGCAGTGTTCACTAACTGCGCCAACCTGGCGTCGGTGATTGCCTGCAACGATGACACTGCTGGCTGCACCATTACAACTGGGCAAGCCTGGGCATCGAAGGTCTCGTTCCCCGCACTCGCTGGCACTGCCTACTACATCGCCATCGGCGGATTCGGCTCGACAACCACCGGCGTCGGGAGCGTCAACATTTCGTCCGACGGTTCAACTGACACCGGCGGCGGAACCTGCGCAACCGCCATTACTGCCGTCACCGGTCTCAACGCCTTCAACACACTTGCCTCAAGCGAGAATGTCAATCTTGCTGGCCTCTGTGATCCAGGATCTGCAGGCGACGAAATTCTGCACCGCGTCCGTTGGTTCTCATACTTGGCAACAACGTCAGGAAACTTGGAACTCTCCACGTGCGGCTTGGCTGCGTTCGACACACGAATCGCTGTATTTTCTTCGTGCAGCACCGTAAAC
>Ga0114966_10005920_pt1 | contig 10252 bp, 10 predicted proteins | sample M_130207_XF_Meta_FD_87029 | JGI IMG/M metagenome (GOLD analysis project Ga0114966, IMG submission 87029) | Freshwater microbial communities from Lake Montjoie, Canada to study carbon cycling - M_130207_XF_MetaG | ecosystem: Environmental > Aquatic > Freshwater > Lake | place: Lake Montjoie...
CTTTTCCTCCGCTGCCTGAGCGGAGTCGAAGGCAGCGTGTTGACTTTTCAGACCCTTGACAGTACTCTCGGCAATACTTTGCTAAAGTGAATTAATACTTCAAATACGACAATATTTTTTATAATTCTGTTACCTTTTCCTCCGCTGCCTGAGCGGAGTCGAAGGCAGCGTGTTGACTTTTCGGACCCTTGACAGTATTCTCGGCAATACTTTGCTAAAGTGAATGAATACTTCAAATACGACAATATTTTTTATAATTCTGTTACCTTTTCCTCCGCTGCCTGAGCGGAGTCGAAGGCAGCGGGTTTATATTTAAAATGCGTCTCGTTCGTACATTCAGCCAATTTCTTTAGCTTATCCAGGTTACTATTTATTAACGCTTCCTTCTTTTTCCTATTCCATTTTTGAATTTGCTTTTCTCTCCGATATGCTAAATCAATTCTGTCAAACTCCTCATAGTAAACCAGTTTAACGGGTAAATGTTTCCTGGTATGATTGGCACCCTCTCCAGCCTGATGTTGAGCAATTCTAAGTTTTAAGTTTTTTGTGCTTCCCGTATAGAAACTACCATCAGCACACTTCAATATATACATCCATCCTTTCATCAGGATTCTTTAGATGTAAAATTGCTGCTTCGTGATAAATAGAATAGCTAATATGAATTGAGTTTGTTTGTTTATACTGAATTTTATTTAATACCATACTCTTATTGCTAAAATGGAGTCGATTGATTAGAATGATTCATACGGATGGCAGTTTCTTGAAAACATAGTAACTTTGCTAATCAAAATTGGATAAAGAATTGATTAACGGCATCTTATCGCTTCTCCTAGTTCAATAGATTGAATACCCCGAGTGCTCGGGGCTAAACTTTTGATAATAGGAAGAGTAGAAAATAAAGGTTGTTTGAAATATTTTTTGGTCCCGTAGTTCAATGGATAGAATAGAAGTTTCCTAAACTTTAGATACAGGTTCGATTCCTGTCGGGACTACCCAGTGAGAATAGCGGCTGCTTTTTGAAAGGCGGCCGTTTTTATTTTCCCCTTCTTTCCACAGGTTGCAGAGATGTTGAGAGGAGAGAAGAAGCTCTTTGTAAAAGAATTATTTAAGAAATTATTATTTATCTATTCTGTTGAGCTTATTAAATACGTGAAGGTGAGGAACAGTGAGAACTGCCAATCCAATGAAAATAAGAGACAGTACTCCGGAGGAATCATTTCTTCCCATAGTAAGAAGTATGAAAAATAGAATACCAATCCAAGCAAGAACTGAAAAAGGAAGAGCTTTCTTTAGTAAAAAAAAAGAATCTTTGAAATTTGCATTCAAATTAAAATAAACTCGGATTTTGTTGAGTGAAAGAATGGAATGCCAAATGCCAAAATAAAAAGCAAAAAAAATCCACAGAGGTGTTACATATGCCATTCCTATCATTAGTGCTTGTTGAATGGTTAAAAAATAGCATAATTGGCGCGAGAAGAAAAAATAAGAATTTTTGATATAAAATAAAATGAATAAGCAAAGTATGACCAGGAGTGAAATAGGTAATATAATTCCTGCTAAATTAAGGAATAGCTTTTTGTCAACATTATACCTGGTTATGGATTCAAAAATTTGTAATGCTTCATTAACATGACGACTAAGCAGAAAAAGAATCCAGCATAAGCCCAAAAGAAAATAGCATATCTTCTTCATTACTCCTTCTGTATGACCAATCCAATCAATCTCTCCAAAATGAAAAGCAGTTATGAAAATGAAAATGAGTAAAGCTATAGCAGGATTTAAATACCAAATTCCAATATAAAGAGTTGCAAATATTATATATCGAAAAAAAACCCTTCTAAGGTCTCTGCCTTCTTCCAAACCTTCTTCGATATAAAGGTCGAGAGCACCATGAGGAATACCAAAGATCACAAAAGAAGCTAACATGAAAATTAACTGGTTTTTTTCAGACACAGGAAACCAATTACAAAATAACGTAATCACGGTTCCAACAATAAGTAAAATTATTCGGAGATATATTCGCATAAATGAAAATGGGGGATGAAACAAATCATCCCCCAAAAAATATTTTAATAAAATTAGTTGGCTTTTCTGCTAAGAGAATAAATCACTAAACCAAAACCTATCTTATTTATAGCATCACCGATATTATAAACCACATTCATATCGATTCCAATGCTTTTGAAGCTTGCATACCACTGGCCATCAGCGGTACCAATCAAGTAGCCGAGTGGATAAATTGCCCATCCTACAAGCACAAACCATCCTAATGCAGTATTCGCTTGAGCAACTGCTGTGCCTGCATTGGTAGCAAGTTTTTTTACATCACCAATCCAAATTTCATAAACGATGTAGAAATAAGCTAGGGCACTTATTGTCCCCCATAAAGTTGGATTACCCAATCCGGCTTCACCCCAATAACCTGTAATAAGCATAACAACTGATGCAAGAATCATTTTCCAAAGCAAGGAGATTTTACTACCTGATTTTTTGGTAATAAGATAAAATTCTACACACATTAGAGGTACAGTAAGCAGCCAGTCAACATAACGGAAAAAGGTTGGAGAGTCATGTGTTTCTAGGTAATACTCGCGCATATAATAATAATGCACTGCTGCAATAAAAGTAATAAGCCCGGAGACTAGTACAGAAGTCCTCCATTCTTTATTTGTATTATTAAGTTCTAGGAAAAAAAATACGGATGCTGCCATCATGGCCATTGTTCCGATGAAAAAAGTGAATGAGACATAATCTGTCTTAGCAATTACGCTTGGTAAAACTTGAAGAAGCATATATTGAGGTTTTGGTTACATTGTAAAAAACGCACTATTTGCTTCAATTACCTCAGTGGTAATCCTATTGGCAAATCCAATACATTAACAAGTATAGTTATTTTAAATTTTAAAAGTAAATAATTAGGTATCTTTTTTCATTAATTACATTTATTTTTAATAAAATCTATAATTTATAATAAATATTGTAGTAGCTCGTTACAATTAACACTTAATAGTTTAACTAGTTTTTAATAATAATGATGATTATTTTGAACAACATATAAAGAATATTATTAATTAACTCTATTCCAAAAAAAGTTATTTATGCCCTTTAATGCCTCCTAGCTCAGGGATTAGATATTGAGTGAAAGATTTTTAGTGGATTATTTTAATAAGACTATTTGTTTCATCAGAAAACAGCTGTGAAATAAGGCTAAAGGAATATATTTTTCCCCTTCATTTGGTCCCGTAGTTGAATGGATAGATTACCGCGAGTGTTCGGGGCTAAACTTTTGATACAGGTTCGAATCATGTCGGGACTACCCAGTAAGAATTTTGGTCAACCTATAAAGGTTGACCATTTTTATTTAAGTATAGTTATTTTTGAAAAATACACTAGTATTTGATATGTCTGGATTAATTTATTATTCAAGTATTTTTATTTTCTATATCGTGGATGTTTTGATTAAAAAAACATCCAAAAACATGTTTGAATGGAAGTATATTTTCAAACGTTCAATTTATACTACTTTTTTTTCTCTTCTAATTGCTTGTATTTTTAATCAATACTACCCATTACCAACTGTAAATATTTTAATACAATTGGCTGCTTGTGCTTTCTTCTGTTGCTTTGGTTTTTTCTTTTATATTAAAGCTTTAAACTGTTTAAATTTTTCAAATATTGGCGCATTAGGAGGGATAGCTACAATAAATCAACAACTAATGGCCATTTTTATTATTGGAGAAAAAAATAATAATTCTTATTGGATTGCTTTTAGTTTATTGCTTTTATCTTTTCTCATTCAAGCTAAAAAACCATCAAAATTAAAAGGACTTTTATGGGTATTATTAAGCTCCATTTTCTGGCCACTTGGATATGTTTTACTTTCAATTGTACTTAAACATACTCAGGTATTTTGGAGTATTCCCGTTATAGAAATTATACTATTGGTTATTAGTTTTGGGGCGCTTATTTTCACTAGCGAAAAAATAGAGGCATCAGCAATAATCAAAAAGGACAATATTTATTTTACTTTAATTGCTTGCCTTACTATTGGTGGATCGTTTCTGAATAATATGAGTTTTAAAGAAATTAAAATTTCTAATTTAGGTATTTTCCAGCTCTCTGTTGTACCCTTATATTATATTGTCAGTATGAAGGTATTTAACGAAAAACCCACAAAGACAGAGGTTATTAGCCTCATATTAAGTCTTTGCGGGCTATTCGTTTTTTATTTTTATTGATGCTCCTTGTTTTATATTTCCTTTTTCATCAAAATAGGGCGGCGTTAAAGGAGATAAGGAAAATACTCTTTCCAGCTATTTTGTTAGGGGTAACTGGTAATTAATACCTAATTGCTTACAGCAATCATTAAAGCTATTTAGTTTTTGATATTTTTCTAGATCGGTATCTTTTAGTTCAACTACTTTTTCTATAATGGGGTTATCATTATTACGAAGATCTTTAAAGTGCTTTTCTGGATATATTTTTATTGTTAGATTGGTTGACTCCTTATTATATTCAATTATTTCTGTTGCAATTATATAGGAGTTGAATTCTCCTTGATCTCCATCTATTTGAAAAGGCAATTTACCGTTCGAAGTGTAACAGTTTTCATCATCATTTTTTAAAATTCTAGCATAAGCCTCCCATGACGATATTTCTTTAGAGCAAGGAACGCCATTTTTTCCTACATGACTATATCCATAAATTTTTTCAGCGTATTCTTGAAATGGAACCAAAGCCCAATTTTGATAAATAGTTAATTTTGGCTCACGATCCCATTTTCTATCTTCAACTCTTTTAGTCCAATTTATAGTATCAATACTCATCCTTGATAACAATTGCTTCTCATCATACTTCTCAATCAGATAAGTCAAGCCAGTCTGTGTACTTAAAACCTTCAATGTTGTATCTCCACTTTCTGATAAACCAAAGCAAATACCCACCATTAGATTTCCTGCTGTGGGATGGTAATTAAATAAATAATGAAGCTTGCCACTTTCATAGAAACTTTCATACTTTCCAATATAATTATTTGTGAGAATTCCAATGGTGAAAAAATGTTCTTTAACTTTTCCATTTGGATGATAGTTGAATTCTTCGTATGCACCAGATTTAATCTTATCAACTTTAAAATTAAGATAAGGTTTGCCATCATTGCATTTATACGACTCCTCTCCAATTCTATCTCCATTGTTATAATTTTGAATTAACAATGGTTTTCCATAGCACCAAATTATCTCACTAATTCCTTCAAAGTACGATATTTGTTTTCCATTTTTCTTTCCATGTAAGTAATTGAAACTCTCTAAAATTTTTCCTTCATCCGAATAGGATTTCCAATAACCATTTTAAGCTCCATTGGCATCCACCTGGTATTGTTGTCTAATTTTAGTAGTATAGCCCCAATAGTTGGTAATCACTTTTTGCGCCATAGTTTTTTCAATTGTAAAAAGAGAAACACAACTTAAAAGGAAAAAACAAGCTAATTTTTTAGTAAAACAATTTTGCATTTTTTTTATTTTATAGAATAAACGATAGTATTGAAATTATTTAATTAATACCTACTGGAGAAACATTTTATTTCCTAATCATCAATAGGCTATGCAAAACAAAAATGGCCGCAGCATCTTACTACTAAAAATTATTTTCATATTACATAATTTTTAGCAATATTGATGAAAATCGTTAATAAATTATAGTTCAACTTTGTTCAAGTCAGATGAAACTAATTTTCCTTAATGTCGCCGATTTATTTTCTTAATTTAGTTAACTTAAATAGATATCAATGCCGAAACCTTTATTAGACATCTGTCCTATTTTGTTAAAAAGATTCAAGCAAGAAGTTTTTATAAATATTGGCTTTAGTATAAGATCAAAAAGTGATTGCAAAAAACTTTCCCAATTAATGACTGATTATGGCAATCAAACACTTTCTGAATCAACTTTATATAGATTTTTTTTTAAAACTCCCGAACAACATCACTGCTATCAAAACACATTAGATAAACTTGCAGCATTTGTAAGGTTAGATTCATGGGATGCATTTTGTCGAAAAAATAACCTTGATGATAACTATAATGTATCAAACGGGGCATTAAAAAATTATAATACAAGCTTGATTCAGCGATGTATCTATAATAATGAATATAAAAGTCTAGGTGGATTTATGGAAGATCTCCCTAGAGATGTTGATGATAACATTAAACGAGTAATAACATTAGAAATATATAATGCATTATTAAAGAATAAAAAAAGTAATGCAGCTTTTTATAAAAATCTTTCTGGAATTCCTTCTGTTCGTACTTTATTTTTTGAAAATGGTATAGATCCTGAATTTAGAATTTCAGATTACGAAATAGGATTGGAATACTATTTAAAAAACCTTTATTTCGAAAAAAGTCAACAAGATCTGCAAGATTATATTTTTGGAAATTGTATCCTTTTTAGATACTATTATAAAATTGGAAACAAAGATCGTGCATTGTATTATGGTTCTTTACTTTATGAAAAGAATTCCTTTACGATACAATCACTTTCTTCTATTGATGTCTTCCCGAAATCAAGATGGATATCCTATCAATTACTTTATTATAAATTAGTTGAGAATAATCAACTATATGAAAGGAGTGAAAATGAAATTATTCATTTTATTAGAAAACAATTATTGCAAAATAATAATTTCAACAATAAAATTATACTATATAATACCCTTGATACATTTCGGATTTGCAATTCGAAAACAACAAGTATTAATAAAATAAAAAAAATATTTTTTGATTTCTTACCAGAAATAAAACATGCTACATCCCTTGATTCCTTAATGCAACAATTGGAACCTAATGGATTAATAAGAGTAACAAATAATTATTCTTATCTATAACAGTTCAATTTAATTATTAAATTAATTTATTATAAATAAGTTTTATCCTATTTTCACCTTTTTTATTTTAAATAATTTATTAAATATTAATTATTCTTTTCCCTCAAAATCTCTCAAATCAGGACGAATTAGAGGGGGGGTATCCAGCCATAATAAATAGTTAAAAATTTGTTATTATTATTGTTTTTGTACTATATTAGCATTCAAAAAATATATAAATTATGAAATCAAAACTCACACTGTTTGTTGTTTTAGCAGTTTTTACTGTTTTCAGTGCTCAGGCTTCATTTCCAATGAAAGAAGTAGCTATTGATAGAAATAGCCCTAATTATGTTAATGACGACATGTCTAAATTAATGAAAGGCAATGTTGTTGATTTCCTGAAAATGACTCCGAAGCAATTCGAAAAAATGACAGGAAAGAAGTTGACTCTAAAAGAGACAATGAAACTAAAAGCTGCTCAATTAATCTTGAAAAAAGACGCTAAAAAAGGCGGCGATATTTCAAAAGGTCTTTATATAGTGTTACCAATATTTGGTTGGGCTTGGCTTGCAATGGGTATAATGGACGATTGGTCTGGCAACAATTGGTGGGTTAATCTTTTACTTACTTGTCTTTGTGGTATTCCAGGATTAATTCATGCCTTGGTAAAAATGAAAAATTATTACAACTAATAGCTTACAAAGCAATAAAAAAACCATGCCCTCAAAAGCATGGTTTTTTTAATTAATATAAACTCTATTTCATGGCGCTTATCAGTTTTGTAAATCCTGCAACAAAGTATAGATGGTTTAATCTAATATGGATGATAGCTTTGTTAGTTTTTCCCATATTACTTTGGTTGATGTCTCCTGACTATTTTGATAATACCGGTTTAGAAATATGTCCTTCTCGAGTTTTTTTTAAAATTGATTGCCCTGGTTGTGGAATGACACGGGCTACTATGCATATGCATCATTTTGAGTGGCAAGACGCTATTTATTATAATTACGGAATTGTAGTTATTTATCCTTTATTAATAATTGTTTGGTTTTGGTGGCTTAGAAAAGCCTGGGCCAGACATAAGAGCTTTGCTACAAAAAGCAACTAGCTGCAGATCGTTTATTTCTCTTTATAATTACACTATTTTTTAAACTTCTCCTAGGCTTATAATAGATTGAATTCACACATTATTTAGTGATATTTGTTCTATTAATCGATTAATTAAGATTTTTGAGCCTAACCGATACATATGGTCGTTTTCATAATTATCTGAGGATATCGCTTACAGATAATTGTAACCTTCGCTGTTTTTACTGCATGCCCGAGGAGGATTATGATTTTACACCAGCCTCAAGGCTTATGCAACCTCATGAAATTGAACAGATAGCCGCTGAATTCGTAAAACTTGGCGTTACCAAAATTCGTCTTACTGGAGGAGAGCCACTTGTTCGTAAAGATGCAGCTGATATTATTATGAGGCTATCTAAATTTCCTATTACTTTAACGCTCACCACAAATGCAACGCGACTCCACCAATTTATTGATGTATTACAGGCTGCTAATGTAAATTCATTAAATATCAGTCTAGATACCTTAAATGCTGATAAATTTTTATTGATTAGCAGAAGAAACGAATTTCAAACAGTGTACAACAATATTAAAACTTGTATAGAAAAAGGCTTTCATGTTAAAATTAATGTAGTAGTGATGAAGGGGCTTAATGATGGTGAGATTAATGATTTTATTGAATGGACAAAAAACGACTCTGTTCATATTAGATTTATCGAATTCATGCCTTTTACAGGAAATAAATGGAGCAGCAATAAGGTAGTTACATACAATGAAATTCTTGAAAAGATAAATGAATCTTATTCATTCCTTCCCTTAGTGAATGAAAAAAATGATACAGCTAAATCTTTTATTATTCCCGGCCATAAGGGAACCTTCTCGGTAATTAGCACCATGAGCACGCCATTTTGTAGTTCATGTAATCGTATTCGCCTCACAGCAGATGGTAAGTTTAAAAACTGCTTATTTTCAGAAGGCGAAGTGGATATATTAAGTGCGTTTAGAAAGGGGGATGATATTGTTCTATTAATTACACAAAGTATTACATCAAAGGCTGAAATGCTCGGCGGGCAGTTTACTTCAGATTTTATAAATATTCAAGCTGAAGATATTCATAACAGAAGTATGATTTCTATTGGTGGTTAATATTATCTAGTATGATTTCTGTTTCAGAAGCAAAAAAAATAATTCAGGAAAATGTAGAGGTACTAAAGCCTGTAAAATTGTCTTTATATGAATCAGCAGGCAAAATACTTGCTGAAGATATTGTTGCATCTATAGATTTACCTCCTTTTCCTCAGTCTTCTATGGATGGCTTTGCATTTAATTTTCAAGATTGGCAACCCGGTGTAGGACTTAAAATAGAAGGAGAGGTGGCTGCAGGTGCTACAAATAAATTCGCGCTTACTCCCGGTCATGCAGTTCGGATATTTACGGGCGCACCTGTACCTGTTGGTGCTGATACCATTGTTATCAAAGAAAAATCGGTAGTAAAAAATAATTATCTCTTTATAGAAGATGAAACCATTAAAAAAGGAGCTCATGTAAGACCTAAGGGTTCTGAAATTAATGCTGGAGATATTGCCTTACCAAAAGAAACTACGCTTTCTCCCGCATGCATTGGTTTCCTTGCTGGGCTTGGTATTACGCAGGCATCAGTAATACCTAATCCAACAATCACTATAATTATTACAGGCGATGAATTGCAACAGCCAGGAACAAAGCTTGAATTTGGTCAGGTATATGAAAGCAATTCACTTACATTAGTTGCTTGTCTAGAGAATTTACACTTCAAAAATATTTCGGTATTAAGGGTGCGAGATAATTTACAAAAACTCTCTGATGCTGTTAATCAAGCACTCGTTTCAAGTGATATAGTAATTTTTACTGGTGGAGTTAGCGTAGGCGATTATGATTTTGTATTGGAGGCCTGTAATCAATGTGGAGTATCAAAATTGTTCCATAAAATATTTCAAAAGCCCGGTAAGCCACTTTTTTTTGGAAAAAAGGACAATAAAATTGTTTTTGGTCTGCCAGGAAATCCTTCTTCTGTACTCACTTGCTTTTATGAATATGTGTTATTGGCTTTACAATTAATGACCAAGCAAAAAGTAACTTTAGCTATACGGGAAGCAACTTTACTAAATACATTTTCTAAAAAAAATGAACTTGTGCATTTTTTAAAAGGTTATTATAATGGAAGCGATGTTGAAATATTAACTGCGCAGGAATCTTATAAGCTTAATTCTTTCGCTAAAGCTAATTGTCTTGTTGTAATTCCATCAGAGGTAATGGAGTACAAATCTTCTGATAGGGTAGAAA
>Ga0114966_10005921_pt1 | contig 10251 bp, 8 predicted proteins | sample M_130207_XF_Meta_FD_87029 | JGI IMG/M metagenome (GOLD analysis project Ga0114966, IMG submission 87029) | Freshwater microbial communities from Lake Montjoie, Canada to study carbon cycling - M_130207_XF_MetaG | ecosystem: Environmental > Aquatic > Freshwater > Lake | place: Lake Montjoie...
AGGGCGTGTCACTCCGTGCGCGCCGTTGGGTTAAATCCGCACGCGTAGGTTGGCAACAGCGGCCGGCAGGAGACTGCCCTACCCGCCGAGGCGCCAAGGTTAAGCCGGAATTCCGAAATGGGATGGCGCGCTGCGCCATCCCGATCCAGAGGCGACGGAACGAGTGGGGTGGCGGGTGAAATCGGGCACAATTGGTTCCACCCGCTCCGCGCGGGCGGGGACAGCGCAGCGCTGTCCCTGCCATTTTCCGCAACGGCCCGCTCCGGGATTCGGGTTCATATCCAACTTAACTCTGGAGTTGAGTTGGGAATGAAGCGGCGCCGTTCGACTGCCTCACCCTCTCTTTGAGGTTGCTTCGCGGTGCGAGGGGGAGGGCCTGCGCGAGAGTCTGACCGTTGCTTCGGAATTCGGGTTAAGTTGAACGGACATAGGGCGTTTGCCCCGGAATTCTAGGGCGGGACCCCGAGCCGTCCCCTGCCCTTTGAATCCCTACAGAGAACCGGGAGGATCGTTTTGACGGCTTCTCCCCGCCCCAAAGTTTCCTCCCATTAAGTCCGCCTGAAACCTGCCGGAAAGATTCCTAATATTTTTGAATGACAAAGGCGCTGCTGGGTCTCATAGACAAGCAGTTGGCCGTCAGGCCTGCAACACGAAGGCTTGAGCCGCTGTCCCACTCCGTAACCAAAGCATACTGCGTTATGAAAAAAATGATGGAAGCCATCAGTGAGGTTGTACGCGACACCAGCCACCCGTTCCGCAAGCTGGAACATCAACCCAAGAAGCCGCTGAAAAACCGGTACGAACGGCGCAAGATCAAGGAATACCTGCACCTGACCGACTGGCGGACGGAAGAGGCCGTTTGACCCTGACGCTCCCGGTCTGTTGACCAAGGACGTGCTCTGGCGCGGATTTTAAGTTCCCCGTGTCAGTGGCATTCCGGACAGAGCCCGAAGAATTCGAGCTTGTGCGTCACCGCTTTGAACCCGTGGGTGGCACCGATTCGCTGCTCGATTTCTGCGGGGAAACATTCTCCAATCTCCACGACTTGGGCGCACCGGGTGCAAACGAGATGATGATGGTGCCCATCCTCCCCTTCCCCCACGAGTTCGAACCGCGCGGCACCATCGCCGAAATGGAACCGCTTGACCATGCCCGTCTGCTCTAGCAAGTGCATGGAGCGGTAGACGGTGGCGAGGTTGCACTGGCCCGGAGGCAATCCGTCGAGGATTTCCCGGCTGGTGAGCGGATGCGGATGCTGGCGGAGCACCTCCAGGATGGCGGCGCGCGGGCCGGTGATCTTCCGCGCGAGTCCGCGCAGGCGGCTGGTGAGCGCCGACAGTTCCTGGCGCTGGTGCGAATGGGTGCGGGCGCAGCGTTGCTTCATGATTCCAGGATCACACTGGCAATCCCCAGGGCCAGTCCGATGAGCACCGCAAGGGCTTTGCCCACCGGAAACCGGTGTCGATCCTCGCTCTCAAACAGGATCATGGTTGAGATGTGCATGAAGATGCCGATGACCAGCGCCATCAGATAGCGGGTGTAAATGGCCAGTCCCGTGTGCGTGCTGGTAAACATCCCGATGGGCGCCATGATGGCAAACAGGCCCAGGCAGGCGAGGGCGGAACTTTTCCGCATCCCGCTCTGCAGCAACATCCCCAGCAGCGCGATGGAGATGGGATAATTATGCACGACGATGCTGACGAGCAGAAAGTGGTGCGCGGCAAGATCGTGCGCCCCTTGGTGTTCCGGCGACTGCCCCAGCGCCATCGCCTCGATCAGTGCGTGCAGGCACAAGCCGGCGAGAATGCCGAAGGCCATCCGCCCGTGGATCTCATGCGCGTGACCGTGCTCAATCCCCATCGAGAAGGAGTCCATCGCAATTTGAAGAAAAAAACCGGCGAGGATGAATCCCCCAATGACGAGGGGTTTGAGCAGCATTCCCGGCTCCGGCTCGTACAAGTCGGGCAGGAGATGGAGGATCACCAGCGTCAGCAGGTAGGCGCCGGTGAAGGCGTTCAAGACCTTGAGATGGCGCGGATCGCTCAGGCGCAACCCAAAAAAGGTGACCGCGCCCAGGGCGATGCTGGAAAGCAGGATCAGATACTCCATAGTTCACGCCGGAGCCGGACTCCGATCTTATTGCGAATCATTTGCAATTGGGCGGCAGAAAAAACGCCGGACTGCGTAGGCAGTCCGGCGCGAAGGATCACTTCATCAAGAGCATCTGACGGGCGCGCTTGATGGCCGTGGTGAGGCGGCGCTGATAATGTGCCGGCATGCCGGTGTATTTGCGCGGCAGAATCCGGCCCTGGTCGGTGACGTACTGCTTGAGCAGGGTGGTGTTCTTGAAATCCAGCGCGTCCTCAGTAAAATCAATCTTCGGCTTCGGGCGCGGCGTGCGGTTTTCCGTGGTGCGGCGGTTGCCGCGCTTGGTTTTGTCCGTGTTCGTCTTGCGGGGCATAATTACTTGATCTCCTTGTGCAGGGTGTGACGGCGCAGAAACGGGTTGAACTTTTTAAGCTCCAGTTTCTCCGGCTTCAATTTCTTGTTGCGGGTGGTCGTGTAGCGGGAGGGGGTTTTCCCTTCCTTCCGCGCCTCTGAACATTCAATCGTGATGATTTCTCTCGCCATAAATTATTCTTTTTCTTTGGCCGGCTTTTCTTCCGGCTCGTCGTCGTCGGACTCCACTTCCGTGGCCCCCGCGTTATCCACCGTCCCCAGCTGCCCAATCCGACGCTGGCGCAAAGCCCCGTCGCGCTCCAGCTGCCCCTGGGCCTCAACCGTGAACCGCGTCCACGGAATGGCTTCCAGCCGCACCTTGGGGATAACCTTTCCCGTCAGCTCGCAAACGCCAAAAGTTTTTTTCTCAATCCGCTTGAGCGCCTCATCGATCTCATAGACCGAGTCCTGATCGGCTGACAGCAGGCTCAATGCAAAATCGCGGTCAAAATTGTCCGTGCCCGAATCGGCCATGTGCAGGCTGTACCCGGCCATCTCTTGGGCCGATTCCTTGGCCAGACCGCTCATCTGCCGCATCAATTGTTCGCGCAACTCGATCAGGCATTTGTAATAGCCCTGCCATTCGGGCTTGACCCGTTTGGATTCAATAGCCGCAGTTCCAGTCTTGGACAGGGGCCGCCCGAGAATGGCCGCCGAGGTGGCAGATGCCTGGGCCTTCCCGCGCGGTGCGGTTTTTTTAATCTCTTTTTTCTTGGCAGTCACGATTGTCTGTCTTCACTTCCCGGCCGGGAAATCCCCAGACCGGTTTCATAAAGGCTGGCGAATTTATCAAACCAACCGGAATAATCCACAAAAATCTTCGAAAATCTCCAGCGCGCGTCGGGAAATCAACCTCGACCCTTGGACTCCGCCGGCCAGGAAATTGGATTCAATACCCCCTCGGCAGGAACGTCGCACCCTGGCCTTCCATCAGGCGCAAAATGTCAGAAGCAGCGCCCCGCTCAAATCTTTCCCCGGTGGTTGTCAAATACCGGGGAAAGATCCGTGCCGCTCCGGCATTCTGCTGCTCTATTCATCGTGGGCGACGGGCATCGGCGCCACCCAAAAAAACCGGCTCATGGCTAAACGTTCCAAATTTGAAGAGGTCCGGATCAGCGCCTCGCCGATCCGCTGGGCTGGAGATCGCGACTGCGCGTCAGCCCAGATGGCCGCGCCACCCTTTTCAGACAGGCTCTCAGCCGGAACCATGCGGTTGAGTTGCAAAGCTGGCTGAATTCAACAAGGCAACCATCACTATGTGAATCCCTTTCAGAACTCAATCCCACTGCATGGCAGTAGGATTTCCTCACAGTGGGGTAATCCCATTGGAAGGGCGCATAAAAATAGCGCCCGGTTCGTTTTGTGAGCGGGCTTCCTTCAACCCGAATTCCGAAATGGGATAGGGGATGGCGGGCTGCGCCGGCCCTGTCCCCAGGCGAAGGAACGAGCGGGGTGGCGCGTGAAACCGGGCGCAATTTTTTCCGCCCACTCCGCGCGGGCGGGGACAGGACCCCATTTTCCGCACCCCCTCGCCCCGCTCAAACTTTCGCGGGGCGAGGGAGAAGGCCGGGATCGCGGCCACCGTGGTAGAGCCCGCCTGGCCTGCCTCGTTCGTCGGGTGAAAGGGGTTTATTTCAAACTCGATTTTGGACTTGAGCTGGGAATGAAGCGGTGCGGTTCGACTGCCTACACCCTCTCTTCCATGAAAATGGAAGAGGGCGGGGAGGCGCTTTATCCGTTCGAAGGGCAGCGAGAGGCTGGCCCGTTTCGGAGGTCGGGTTCAATGACAGCATAAATCCAGCTCAGGTCTTACCCCTTGGCCTCCTGGGCGCCTTGGCGGTTCATTCGGACTCAATGCTTCCGTTTTAGGCCACCTTCGCGCATGAGGTTTTTCAGGTCATTGCCGGCTCCGGGTTTTCAACGCTTTTTTGCCAGGGTTGCTGAATTCTTCGTTGACGGTGGGGGGTTCGTCAGTAGACTGTCCGGATTGGCTTGAGGAAATGGATCCCGCCACATAAATCGAAACAAGAAAAATAAAATCACTATGGCAGTCAAAGTAGCAATCAACGGGTTCGGTCGCATCGGTCGTCTGGTTTTCCGCGCCATCGCCGAACAGGGTCTCCTCGGCAAGGAAGTCGACGTCGTCGCGGTCGGGGACATTGTGCCCGCCGACAACCTCGCCTATCTGCTCAAATACGATTCTATTCAGGGCCGTTTTGCGGGCACGGTCAGCTCGCGCAAATCCGCCGCTGACAAGGCGGAAGACGATGTGCTGGTGGTCAATGGCAAGGATGTGCTGGTGGTGAGCGCGCGCACGCCGGCTGAGCTGCCCTGGAAAGCGCTGGGCGTGGACGTGGTCATCGAATCGACCGGTCTCTTCACCGACGCCGACAAGACCAACCCGAAATCCGCCTACGGCCACATCACCGCCGGCGCCAAGAAAGTGATCATTTCCGCCCCGGCCAAGAACGAGGACATCACCGTCGTCGTTGGCGTCAATCACGAGAAGTATGCGGCCGCCAGCCACCACGTCGTTTCCAACGCGAGCTGCACCACGAACTGTCTGGCACCGCTGGTGCATGTGCTGCTCAAGGAAGGGTTCGGTATCGAAGAGGCCCTGATGACCACCATCCACAGCTACACGGCCACTCAGAAGACGGTGGACGGCCCCAGCAAGAAGGACTGGAAGGGCGGGCGCAGCGCGGCCATCAACATCATTCCCTCCACCACCGGCGCGGCCAAGGCCGTGGGACTGGTCTGTCCGGAGGTGAAGGGCAAGCTCACCGGCATGGCGTTCCGGGTGCCGACCCCCACGGTTTCTGTCGTGGATCTGACCGTGAAGACGGTCAAGGACACCAGCTACGCTGAGATTTCCGCCGCGATGAAGAAGGCGAGCGAGACCTATCTCAAGGGTATTCTGGAATGGACGGGCGACGAGGTGGTTAGCAGCGATTTCATCCACAGCAAAGCCTCCTCCGTGTTTGACGCCGGCTCTGGCATCGAACTCAATCAGCGCTTCTTCAAACTGGTGAGCTGGTATGACAACGAGTGGGGTTATTCCAATCGCGTGGCTGACCTCCTGAAGTTCATGATCGGTAAGGGGCTCTAAGCTGGTCTGAAATGTGGCGGCATCCTGCCGCCAGGCCCCGGGGCGCGCGCGAATACATCAGACGCGTTGCGCGCCCCGGGGCGCTCTGGGTTGACGCCCGGTTTTTTCCATACGGCGGGAGCGCCAGCTCCACGATAGGCTTTCACAGCTTATTCACGCTGCAACGTCACCGCCATCAGGCCGATGACGACTTCATTGGCCAGCGCGCGGACGGTCAGCGATTTCAATTCCCGATTTTTGTTCAAGGGCATTTCTAAAACCGTTGCCGCGCCCCCGGGAATCGCCCCCCCTTTGCCCTTGAACGTCTTCACCTCCAGCAGCCGGACCCTGCCGGTCTTCAAATCCACGCGCGGCGGAATCGGCTCCTCACGGCGGAAGGCATAGTCGTCGATAAAATAATCCTGCTCGATGGGCCACCAATTCACCGGATTGCGCAAGGGCAGCCGGGCGGTGGAACCGTCCGCATAGCGGGCGACGATTTCGCCGTTATCAAACTGACTCTGCATGGCGCTGGTGGAGCCGGCCATCAGCAGGAAAAGGTGCGAGGCTTTTCCCTTTAGAGGGACGGTCTTCTCGGACGGATAATGGTCCCATTGCGAAGTGAACAAAATGTTGTTCACGCCAGCGGCGGGCGGCGTGGACAGCGGCACTCCGTTCGGCAGAAGCAGTCGACCGCCGTGGGCGGCGGCAGCAGCCCGAAGACCCGTGTCATCCACCTCAAACGTGGCCTCCGGCTCGCACCACCCGCCAATCCCCTGCTCCGGCGTCGCCAGCGAACAGAACGGGGACCGCGGCGCGCGATAGTGGTTCTGGAAAATCCGCGTGACCCGGTCGTTGAAAAAAGCCTTCAAATCCACGGGCTCCCAATGGACGCCGCTGGATATTTTCCGGGCCCAATCAAAGCCTTCCCGATCCATCCCATTTACCGCGTTCCCCGGCTCCCCCGCATTGGAAACAGGGACGGAGGACGGCGGGAGCGCGCCGCTCCACCTCACCACCACGTCAAACTTTTCAGATGCCGGGCTTTCAATCTCCAGCCGACGCGCGCCGAATCCCTCCTCGCACCAGCCCCATTTCGCGGGCTGCCCATTGACGGTCACGGCGGCAGCGGATCCCCTCGCGACAATCTCGAGCTTCAGCCGCATCGGCCTCGGAAATGCGGGCACAACCGAATAAGCATCCGTCCCTCCCGCGCGCTCAAAGGCAAAAGCAAGGTCCGGATGCCGGAGGCGCGCCTGCTCCCAACCCGCCGGAAAGCCGGGAACAATTTTCAATTCCCCCGCCAGCGCGTCCGGCCTCACGCCGAACAATCCCTCCACCAAGGCGCGGGCATTGACCCCGATCGCGTCGGCGAAATCGCGCTGGGCCTCGCCGCGCGCCATGTCGTGCGAGGTCATCGCCCCCAGGTTCCCCGGACACAATCCCAGATACATCGAGTCGAGCAGCTCCCCTTTGAACAGGGCAAACGCGGACTCCGGCCGGTGCGCCTGCCAGAACCCGAGCGCCGCGTGCGCCGCCTCCGCCATGACGACGTTGTTCAGCGACCATTGGTAGGGCATCCAACTGGTTTCAGGCAGGGTGTAAAGATTGGTTTCCACACCTGGCACATTTTTCACCGCCATTTTTTCAGCCGCGGTCCCGCTCCCCCCGCTGCCGTCGGAGATTTGAATCGGGATGTGCGCCAGATGCGTGTCCACCCAGCGCGCCATTTGCCAGGCCTGCCTCGGCGTTGGCACGCCGGAATCCAGGGTGTGATAAAACGTCCACAGCCCGCCGGCGGGATGCGCCCGTTGCAGGCCGAGATAATCACGGAACTCGGCAAAGCTGCCTTCCTCCTCCAGCCAGAGGTGCCGGTTCATCCCCCGCAATATCAGGTCCGCCTCCCGCTGGAACGGCGCCGGGTCCTCGCCCAGCGCCGCGGCCACGCGCGCCGCCTGGGTGTTCTCAAAATAATTATAAGCGCTCGCATGCGTCGTTCCGCCGCCGTTGTAGCCCAAATCATCGCTCGCCCAGATTGCCGCGTAGGCCTCATAGAGCGGCAAAGGCTCCGCGCCGTATTCGCGCCGGAAAAGGCGGCGCTCCCAGGCGAGATGCCGGGCAATCACCGGCCACTGCGCGCGGGCCTCGTTCGTGTCGCCCGTCCAGAGCAGGTGGCGAAAGAACGCATCCACAGCCACCAGGTTCATATCGTAATGGGACCGGTTCATCAGGTCGCCGTTCGAATGCAGCGCTGCTTCGTTCCGGGCGAGATGATACGTCTCATCCGCCGGCGGCAGGGTTTCGGGAATGGGATGGGTGTTCTGCTGCCGGGCGTAGCCGGCGAAATGCGCCGCGGTCCGCTCGTGCCACCCCAGCGCGTCGCCCGCATACGGGCCCCGCCACCCGAGCAGGCGTGTCCGCCAGGCGACCGCGCCATGCATGTAAGACGATTGATTCTCATCCCAGACGGCGTCCGCCGCAATGTTGAGTGCCGCCGCCGCGGCATTGATGTAGGGATCGGGCGTCTCCACCCGGACCCGGTCGGCAATGGACTGGCGCTGGCGCTCGGCGGCAGAAAACATTTCCGGCAACGCGGCGGCGGACGTCGCATTCGATCCCGCCTGCAGTGCCAGATAGACGGGTTCTCCCGGCGACAGCGCCTGGCGTCCCACAATCACGGGCAGAGCAGAAGCGCCCCCTGCCGAGCGAAGGAGTGCGACGGGATCCGCCCAGACCTCTGCGCTGGCGACGGAGAACACCGCACCCGCTGAGGCGACACCAGCAATCGTCGACGTCTTGCCTTTCAAGGAAAATGTATTGGCGGCGATGGTAAATGTATCGCCGGCGCACTGTTCGGGGCGCAGTTGAAAGAACTCGCGGACCGGCTGACGCTCGCAGCCGATGTCGCCACCGCGCCGGCCTTTCATCCCGTTCGCGCCGCCGAAAGCCCAGAATAATTCGACCGGCCCGGAGGCTCCGCGCACAGCGGCACGGGCGATGAGCCCCTTCGCCCCGCTCAACGGCAGCACATTCAGCTCCAGCGTGCCGCCGCCGAGCAGCGGATCGCGGATCTCATACAGCAGGGAGCCGGGCCGGTAGCGGGCAACGATCTGCGCGGCATCCTTCAGCCATTGGACGCCGGCGGAGGTGCGGACGCCGAATCGCAGGTTCCCGCCGCGGCCCGGCAGGTAGAGGGAGCATTCCGGACGGTCCCCGGCATCAATGCGGAAGCCGGAATTTCGGGCATAAAGCGGACGGTTGAAAAACTCCGCGCCATTGGTGATGACGAAATCTGTCCCCACCGGCCAGTAGCGGAGGGGCCGGGCGGTTTGATTCAAAAAATTTCCCTTGGACTGGAACATCAATTCCGGCCGATCAGAGAGAGCCGGCTGCGCCGCGGCGTTCCCCAGCAGCAGCGCGCACACCCAGAGACGTAAAATCAGTTTGGTGCTCATAGGGAAGATCGGGTCAATCTGGAACGCGGCAATCCTGCCCCAAATCCCGGCTCAAAACAAATTCATAAAAGACAGACCGGCCTCAGGCCAGCTTTCCCAATTTACGGATTTCAGGCCAGATCCAGGCCACCGCCAGCACCACCAGGATCGAGCCCAGGCCGCCGGTGAGGGTGGAGACGATGGCCCCGGTGGCATGAGCATTGCCCAAAACCGTCGGGGTGGTGAACAGATAAGCGACGATGCCGGCGCGGAAGCCGCCGAGTTCGTTGGAGGTGCCAATGAACAGGCTGTTGACCGCCGAGACGCGGCCGCGCTTCTCATCCGGGGTCAGTGTCTGGACCAGCGTCTGTCGCACCACCACGCTGATGTTGTCCACCGCGCCGGCCACAGCCAGCAGGGCAAAGGACAGCCAGAACCAGGAGGACGACGGGAGGGCAATCCAGCGACCGAGACTATTGGGATTGGCGACGGCAAACAAGACGGTGGCCAGGCCGAAGAGGGCGACGGACCAGAGCATAGTTTGCCCGGCCTTTTGGAGCGGCGGCCGGTGGGCGAGCAGAAACGCGCACAGCACCGCACCCACAGCCATGGCATTGCGCAGCCATCCCAATCCTTCCGCCCCAGCATGAAAAATATCATCCGCAAACATAGGCAGAATCGTCACCGCACCGCCGAGCAGGACGGCGAACAGGTCCAGCGTGAGGGTGCCGAGAATGATCTTGTTCTGATAAACAAATCGGAACCCCTCAACCAGGCTTCGGGCGGAAACCGGTTCAGCAGGTTTGACCTTGTGCAGGTGGCGGATCGGCGCAACCAGGGCAAAACACAGGAGCGATGCCAGCGCGTTGAAGGCATACACCGCCCAGGCGGTGTTGTTCTCTTCCGCCTGCGGGGTCAGCGCCACGACCAGACCGAACGCCGCCGGACCCACCACACAGGAAAACTGGAAGGCGGCGCTGTTGAAGGTGACCGCGCTGGCAAACTGGCGACGCGGCACCAGGCTCGCCACAAACGCCGCGCTGGCCGGCCACAGAAAAGTCCGCGCCGCGCCGATCACAAACAGGCAGAAATAAATCCAAAACACCGGCGCGGCAAAATAGGAGATCAATGCCAGACAGAGGCTCGAGGCCGCCAGCAACAGCGTCATGGCCAGGATGATTTTTTTGCGGTTGAAAGTGTCGGCAAAATGCCCGGCCGGCACCGTGCACA
>Ga0114966_10005922_pt1 | contig 10251 bp, 5 predicted proteins | sample M_130207_XF_Meta_FD_87029 | JGI IMG/M metagenome (GOLD analysis project Ga0114966, IMG submission 87029) | Freshwater microbial communities from Lake Montjoie, Canada to study carbon cycling - M_130207_XF_MetaG | ecosystem: Environmental > Aquatic > Freshwater > Lake | place: Lake Montjoie...
ATCGCCTCGATTGGCATTGTGGTGGGGGCGGGGTGGAACGGCGCGCGAGCCTTCACCTGCACTTCGGGGCCGGGCATTTCGCTGATGACCGAGTTCATTGGCCTGTCCTATTTCGCCGAAATCCCGGCGGTGATCTTCGATGTTCAGCGCGGCGGCCCCTCCACCGGCATGCCGACGCGGACCCAGCAGGCCGATCTGCTCTGCGCCGCTTACGCCGGCCATGGCGACACCAAGCACCCGCTGCTCTTCCCGATGGATCCGCGCGAGTGTTTCGAGTTCGGCGCGCTCTCCTTCGATCTCGCCGACCGGCTGCAGACCACCATCTTCGTCATGCTCGACCTCGACATGGGCATGAACGAGTGGCTGTGCGAGCCCCTCTCCTGGGACGACACCAAGAACCTCGACCGCGGCAAGGTGATGACCTACGCCGACCTCGAGGCCGGCCGCGATTTCGGGCGCTATCTGGACGTCGACGGCGACGGCATTCCCTACCGCACCTATCCGGCCACCCACCCCAGCAAGGGCGCCTATTTTACGCGGGGAACGTCGCGGAACCCCTATGCCCGCTATTCCGAAGAAGGCTCGGTCTACGTCGACAACATGCAGCGCCTGCTGCGCAAGTTCGAGACCGCCAAGACCCTGATCCCGGCGCCGATCATCAGGAAAGCCAGGCAGGCGACAAACGACGGGGTCATCTATTTCGGCTCGACCGCGCCCGCCATGGACGAGGCGTTCACGGTTCTGGAGGGGCGCGGCATCCATCTCGACGCCATGCGCGTGCGCGGCTTCCCGTTTTGCGACGAGATCATGGATTTCATCGCCAGCCACAACCGCGTCTTCGTCATAGAACAGAACCGCGACGGCCAGCTGCGCTCCATGCTGATCAACGAGGGCCAGATCGACCCGATGAAACTGCCGTCGATCCGCCACTATGACGGCACGCCAATCACCGCCCGGTTCATCGTCTCCGAGATTTCGAATTTGATGGGGGCTCCGGCCTCCCGCGTACCTGAGGCCGCCGAATGACCTATATCGCCAAGCCGAAGTTCGCCCACCCGAACCTCAAGCCCAATGCGCTGGGCTATACCCGGCGCGACTATGAGGGATCGGTCTCCACGCTCTGCGCTGGCTGCGGACACGATTCCATCTCTTCGGCGATCATCCAGGCGGTGTTCGAGCTGGAAATCCCGCCCCACAAGATCGCCAAGATGAGCGGCATCGGCTGTTCGTCGAAAACCCCCGACTACATGATGGGCGCCTCCCACGGCTTCAACACCGTGCATGGCCGTATGCCCAGCGTCTTGACCGGCGCCAATCTCGCCAACAAGGACCTCGTTTATCTGGGCATTTCCGGCGACGGAGATTCGGCCTCCATCGGTCTTGGCCAGTTCGCCCACTCGGTGCGGCGTGGCGTCAACATGACCTATGTCGTCGGGAACAACGGGGTTTACGGCCTGACCAAGGGCCAGTTCTCGGCCACCTCCGACAAGGGCAGCAAATCCAAGGGCGGCGAGATCAACCACGACGCCGGCATCGACCTGGTGGGCCTGGCTTTGCAGCTCGGCGCCACCTTCGTCGCCCGCTCGTTCAGCGGCGACAAGGCCCAGCTCGTGCCGCTGGTGAAAGCCGCCTTGCTCCACAAGGGCCCGGCCTTCATCGATTGCATTTCCCCCTGCGTGCAGTTCAACAATCACAACGGCTCGACCAAGTCTTACGACTATGTCCGCGAGCACAACGAGGCGGTGAACCGCATGGACGTGATCACGCCCCGCAACCCGATCCATGTGGACTACGAGCCCGGCGAGACCAAGACCGTCACCCAGCACGACGGCTCGATCCTTTCCCTGCACAAGCTCGCCGAACACTACGACCCGTCAGACCGCGTCGCGGCCCTGGCCTTCCTCTCGGCCAAGGCGGCCCTCGGCGAAATCGTCACCGGCCTGTTGTTTGTTGATCCGGCCAGCCAGGACCTGCACGACGGCCTAAACACCGTGGATACCCCACTGAACGAACTGCACGACAAGGAATTGATCCCGGGCGCGAAGGTGCTCGAGGCGCTGAACGCGAGTTTGAGGTAGCAGGAACTGTCCCTCCCACGAAGTTGGGAGGGACAGGCCGCGAAGCGGCCAGGGTGGGCCACTCCAATCTCCGACATGCCCACCCGTCACGCGGCTGCGCCGCGATCCACCTTCCCGACAGGCGGGAGGGTAAAGGGCGCCTCCCCGATTGCCCCACCCGTCTTCCGGCGCTAAGCCTGTGGCTTAACCGGCGGCAAGGGACTGCCGGATCCAGGGGTGGAACCATGAGCTTCAAGCGCAACCTCGCGCGCCTTCTGATCGGTGCCTTTGTGATTATCTCGGCGGCGGCCTGCGCCACGACCGCGACGAACCCGCGCGGCACCGCGACGCTCAAGGTCTACGATCCGACCAAATGGCACTACTGGGGCGGCGACGGCGGCCAGACCCGCTATGCGCCCCTGACCCAGATCGACGCCTCGAACGTCAATCGCCTGAAGGTCGCTTGGCGCTGGAGCGCCGACACCTCCGGGGGCGCTGCCTCCAACAATTACAAGTCCACGCCTCTGCTGGACGACGGGGCGCTCTACACCCCCTGGCTCAATCACGGCATGGCGGCCATCGACGCCGGCACCGGCAAGACCCTCTGGACCTATGAGCCGCAGCCGGTCGATATCGGCACGGGCTCGCCCAGCCTGGCGCTCCGCTCGCTCGCCTTCTGGAGCGACGGCAAGGAAAAGCGCCTGTTCCACAACTCACTGGATGGCCGGCTGATCGGCGTCGACGCCAAAACCGGCCGTCCGGCGGCGGGTTTCGGCAACGCCAACGGCTGGGTTGACCTGCGCAACGACCTGGCCCCCGGTCGCCAGCGCGTCAATGTTCGCTCAGTCTCGCCGGCCATCGTGGTCGGCGACATCGTGGTGGTGCAGGTCCTCCCCGGCGTGGGTGGCGGCAAGGAGGGCGTGCCCGGCAATGTCCGCGGCTATGACGTCCACACCGGCAAGATGGTCTGGCGCTGGAACGTCGTGCCGCTCAAGGGCCAGGAAGGTTACGAGACCTGGGAAAACGGCTCGGCCGAATTTGGCGGCAACTCCGGCACCTGGACGATGATGAGCGTCGATCCGGAGCTGGGCTACGTCTACATCGCCGGCGACACCCCCCATAACGACTTCTCCGGCGCCGACCGGCCGGGCGCCAACCTCTTCGCCGAGAGCATCACCTGCCTGAATGCGAAGACGGGCCGCAAGGTCTGGCACTTCCAGACCGTGCACCACGGCATCTGGGACTATGACAATCCGGCCGCCCCGATCCTCCACGACATCACGGTGAATGGTAAGCGCATCAAGGCCCTGACCCAGCTGACCAAGCAGGGCTTCATGTTCGTCTTCGACCGCACCAACGGCCATCCCGTCTGGCCGATCGAGGAACGCCCGGTGCCGCAGGCCGGCGCCGTGCCCGGCGAAAAGCTGTCACCCACCCAGCCCTTCCCGACCCGGCCCGCGCCGCTGACCTATCAGGGCTATCACGAGGAGATGCTGATCGACTTCACGCCCGCCCTGCGCGCCGAGGCGATCGAGATCATGAAGGGCTACACAAAGGGCCCGCTCTACACCCCGATCACCGAGGTGACGGCGACCAACAAGGGCACTCTGGTCAATCCGGGCTTCGGCGGCGGCGCCAACTGGAATGGCGCGGCCTTCGATCCGGTGAGCAACGTCATGTTCGTGCCGATCCGCAACCGCTGGAGCGCCGTCGGCGTCTCCAAGGGCGATCCGGCCCGCACCACCTCGCAGTGGGTGCAGGCCCAAAACGTCACCCTCGCCGGTCCGCGCGGCCTGCCGATCATGAAGCCGCCCTATAGCGAGCTAATCGCGGTGGATATGAACAAGGGTGAGCACCTGTGGCGCACGCCCGACGGCGGCGCGCCCGACAATGTGCGCAACAGTCCCCTGCTGCAGGGCCTGGGCCTCGACTTCGACCACATGGGCCAGTTCGACATCCGGCCCGGCCCGCTGGTCACCCCGACCCTGCTATTCATGGGCGAGGCCGGCACCATTTCGGCCAGTCGCGGCGGCGACAAGCTGCGCGTCTATGACAAGGCCAGCGGCCGCACTCTGGGTGCCGTCGTCCTGCCGACGCTCTCGACCGGTGCGCCGATGACCTACATGCAGCACGGCAAGCAATATATCGTCATCGCTGTCTCGGCGCCCGGTAAGCCGGCCGAACTGGTGGCCCTGACCCTCGACGGCGCCTCCGACAATGGCGCGGCTCCGGCCGCCGGCGTGCCGGTGGCGGCGGCTCCGCCCTCTTCAACGACGGCGGCCACGGCGATTACCGCGACGCCCGCTGAGCTGGCCCTCGGGGCCGCCCAGTTCGCGGCCAACTGTGCGGCCTGCCATGGCCCGGCCGGGGCCGGCGGCAACGGTGGCCCGCGCATCGCCGGACGCACCGACTATGAGAACATCCAGCGGGTGATCCGGGTCGGCCAGGCCGAGATGCCGGCCTTCGGCGGCAATCTCTCGCCCGCCCAGGTCGAGGCCATCGCCAAACACGTGGTCAAGACCCTCAACGCCCCTCCGCCAGGCCGGGGCGGCGCAGGCCGGGGCGGCGCGGGTGGCGGCCGAGGCGGCGCTCCGGGCGGAGGCGGGGACGACTAGTAATTAGTTCCGCTCATCCCGGCATTCGCCGGGGCGAGCGGATCATATTTTGGATCTACCCTGCAGGGTTGCCGTCGGCATCCACGATCCGCACTTCAGGCCCCAGCTGCCTCAGACCGGCCTCGACTTTGGCGCGGTCGCCGACCACCACCCAGATGAAGTTCTGGTTGGGGACCATGGTCCTGCCCGCCGCCAGGGCCTGGGCCGGGGTGATGTTCTTCACCTTGTCCGGATAGGTTTGATAGTAGGTGTCGGCTAGGCCGTAGGTGGTGACCTCCTGCAGCGCTCCGGCCACCGCCGCCGAGCCCTGCCAGCGGCTGGACAGCCCCAGGATGATGTTGTTCTGCGAGGTCGCCACCTCCTGGGCGGTCAGCGGCCGGGCGCCCAGCACATCGGTCAGCTCCTTGCCCAGCTCGATGATCGACTCCTTGGTCTTGTCGGTCTGCACCTGGGCGGTGATGCGGAACATGCGCGGCCCGCGGCCCGTGACGATCCCGGAGGAGACGCCGTAGGACCAGCCCTTCTCCTCGCGCAGGTTCATGTTGATGCGGCTGGTGAAATTGCCGCCATAACCCGTGTTGAAGGCGGTCAGCTCGAACTCGGAGTCATTGTTCGGATTGCGCGCGGCCATGGGCAGGCCGGCCACGATGTAGGACTGCGGTGAGCCCGGCCGGTCGACCAGATAGATCGTCGCCTTCGCCGGCATGGCGGGACTGGCCACCTGGATGCGGCTGGCCGGATTGGCCGCCCGCCACGCGCCCAGCGCCTTTTCCAGCTTGGGCATGATCTCACGCAGTGTGGTGTCGCCGACCACGGTGATGGTGGCGTTCTGGGGCGCGAACCAGCGAGCGTGGAAGCCAACGATCTCATCGCGCGTGATGGCCGCCAGGCTCTGTTCGGTGGAGAGCCGCCCCAGCGGATGGTCCGGCCCGAACATCAGCTTCTGCAGCGCCCTGGGCGCGATGGACGAGGGGTTGAGGCGGTTCGATCGCAGCGCCTGGATCTGCTGGGCGCGCACCCGCTCGATATCGGCGGGCTTGAAGGCCGGGTGCAAGGCGACATCGGCGAAGAGGTCGAGCGCCTGATCGAGCGTCGGAGTCAGCGCGTTCAGCGCCACGGTCGACTGCTCGCCACCGCCGGTGACCGAGACCTGCGCCCCGATGCGCGCCGCCTCGTCGGCTATGGCCAGGGAATCGCGGGTGGGCGTGCCCTCGTCCATCAGGGCGACGGCGAGTGTCCCCAGGCCGGGCTTTTGGCTGGCGAAATCCGCGGCGTAGGCGGTGTCGAGGGTCATCTCCACCGAAACGGAAGGGTTGTTGTGCCGCTCGACCAGCATGACCTTGACGCCGTTGGAGAGCGTTGCGCGCTCAAACTGCGGGAAGGCGCCGATGGCGGTCGAGGCCGGCAGGGGCATCTTCGAGCGGTCGGCGTCACGGCCCTGCGCCACATAGCCGAAAGGCAGGATCTGCAGCGTGTAGGACCCGTCGGTCAGCCAGTTGCGCGCCACGGCCTGCACCTGGGCGGCGGTGGCGTTGCGCTGGATTTCCAGCCGCGGTTTCCAGGCGTCGGGAGAGCCCTGATAGACCTGCGAGGTGACCAGCAGGCTCGCCCGGCCGCTGTTGGACCCGATATTGCGCACCATCGCGGCGATGTTGCGTGAGCGCGCCTTTTCCATCTCCGAGGCCGTGGCGCCATTGGTCGTCAACTTGCGCATCTCCTCGTCGACCACCGCTTCGATGTGGGCCATGTCGGCGCCGGGCTTGGCATTGACCACGACCGTGAAGCGGCCGGCGATTTCGCTCTCGCCGGCGCTGGCCGAGACGGATGTGGCGACCTGCTCGTCATAAACCAGGCGCTTGGTCAGCCGCGCGCCGCGGTCGCCGGCCAGAACATCGGCATAGATGTCGAGCAGGGCGCCGTCGCGGCTGCCGTATTCGGTGATGTTCCAGATCTTGTAGAGCCGGGGCGCGGCCACCCGGTCATAGGCGACCTCGCGCTGGGCGCCGGTGCGGCGAACCACCCAGGCTTTCGGATGCGCGGCTGGCTGGCCGGGCGCGAAGGCGCCGAAATAGCGCTCGACCTTGGCCTTGGCCTCCTCGGGGGTCACGTCGCCGGCCAGCACAATGGTGGCGTTGGAAGGGCCATAGTATTTGCGGAACCAGTCCTTGACCTGTTCGAGGCTGGCGGCGTCGAGGTCTTCCAGCGAGCCGATGACGCTGTGGCCATACGGATGCTCTTCCGGATAGGTCGCCTTGATGATCAGGTCCTGGGCGATGGCGTAGGGGGCGTTGTCGCCCTGGCGCTTTTCGTTCTGCACCACCCCGCGCTGCTGGTTGAGCCGCTCCTGCGTGAGCGCGCCCAGGAAGTGGCCCATGCGATCGCTTTCCAGCCACAGGATAGTGTCCAGCGCCTCTTTCGGGACCGTCTGGTAATAGTTGGTGCGGTCGTTGGCGGTGGAGCCGTTCTGTTCGGTCGCCCCGATCTGGCGGGTGGCCTTGAAGAAGTCGTCGTTAAAGTTCTCGCTGCCCTGATACATCAGGTGCTCGAAGAGGTGCGCAAACCCCGTCTGGCTCCGCGGCTCATTCTTCGAGCCCACATGGTACCAGATGTTGAAATTGACCACCGGCGCGGTGGTGTCGGTGCTGACAATCAAGGTGAGCCCATTGGCCAGAACGTATTTGGTATAGGGTACGTCGATCTTCATCCTGGTCAGCGCGGCGGCCCCGGCCGAGGCGCCGGAGGCCTTGGGGGCGGCTTTGGGCGCGGCCTTCGCCGGCGCCGCCGGAGTCTGGGCCGAGGCGGTGAGCAGGCCGCCGGCCATAATCAGCCCGGCGATCATGGACGCGAAGATGGGCTTGGACATCGTCATTCCCCCCCTGGAAACCGATTTCAGGGCTCCACCCTGACACATTTCAGGCGGTTGAAAAGGCGCTCAGTTCCGCTTCAGGGCATCCCTGGCCCGGCGCACCCGCCCGCCAAGCGCGTCCGGTCGGTTCAGCATCTTGCGGTATTCGTCGCGCCGCTCGTGGATCGAGGCGATCACGAGGCCCATGGGGATGCCGATATCCACCAGCACCGCCTCGGAAAGCTGCAGGCTGGCTTCGATGGTTTCCGGCACCGCGTCGGTGGCGCCCAGTTCGTAGAGCCGCTGGGCATGCCGCGCATCGCGGGCGCGGGCGACGATGGTCAGATCGGGGCGCATCTCACGGGCCGCGGCGACTACCGCTTCGACGCCCTCGGGACTGTCCATGGTGACCACCAAAGCCGGCGCCGTCTCCAGGCCGCAGCGCCGCAGGAACTCGGGGCGCGAGGCGTCGCCGAAGTAGATGGTCTTGCCCTCGCGGCGCGCGGCGGAGGTCGACTTGGTGTCGCGGTCGGCGCCGACCCAGGCGATGCCGTGCGCGTCCAGCATCTCGCCCACCAGCTTGCCGACCCGGCCATAGCCGACAACCAGCACCCGGGGCCCCTCGCCCTCTTCGGCCGGCGCTTCGGCGGGGGCGGGTCCGGCGCGGCCTCGGCCCATGCGGGCAGCGATGCTGGCCAGCACTGGGATGGTGAACATCGACAGGGTGGCGGCGACCAGGACCAGATGACCGATCTTGCGCCCCACGACCCCGCCCTCGATGGCGTTGTCGAGAATGACGAAGGCGAACTCGCCGCCCGCCGCCAGCAACAGGGCTGCTTCGCCGGCCTGCCGCCAGGTCAGGCCAAAGCCGCGCGACAGGATCAGCACCACCACCGCGGTTAGAAAAAACAGACCCACGGTGATGGCAAGGATCAGCAGCGGCTGCTGGAACAGCAGCGACAGGTCAAGGCCGATGCCGACCGACACGAAGAAGACGCCCAGCAAGAGGCCCTTGAACGGCTCAATGGTCACTTCGATTTCGTGGCGGAACTCGGTTTCGGCGAGCAGCAGTCCGGCGATGAAGGCGCCCAGCGCCATGGACAGGCCCGCGAGCGAACTGAGCAGGCCCGCGCCAATCACCACCAGCAGGCAGGCGGCCATGAACAGCTCTTCGCTCTTGGCCCGGGCCACGGACTTCATCATCGGGCGCAGCAGCAGGCGCCCGGCGACAACCAGGGCCATCAGACCCAGGGCGGCGGGGGCGAAGGCGATCAGAAAGCGTGGGGACAGCACTTCGCCCGACTTGCTGCTGGCCAGCGCCAGGGTGATCAGGATCGGCGCCACCGCCAGGTCCTGGAACAGCAGCACCGAAAAGATCGCCCGACCCGCCGGCGAGTGCTGGCGCCGGTTCTCAGCCAGCAGGGGCATGACGATGGCGGTGGAGGACAAAGACAGGGCCGAACCTATGGCCAGCGCCGCCGGCCAGGGCTGGCCCAGGGCGCGGGCGATCGCGGCGATGGCGACCAGGCACAAGGCGACCTGTAGCCCGCCGAGACCAAACACCAGCCGTCGCATCAGCCGCAGGCGCTCCCACGACAGCTCCAGCCCAATCATGAACAGCAGGAAGACGACGCCCAGTTCGGCCACCTGCTCGGGATCGCTGATGGTGAAGGTGGAAAGCCAGGGCGCGGACTTGCCCAGCGCGCCCAGGCCGAACGGGCCCAAAACCACGCCGGCCAGCAGGAACCCAAGGATCGGGCTGACCTTCACCCGCCGAAACAGCGGCACGACTACGCCCGCCGTGGCCAGGAACAGGACGACGTCCTTGTAGTCATTGGCGGCGGCCTGCGGTTCCAAAAGGGCTCCAGGATTGAATCTGGCCGCCACTATGGAGGGCGCGGCGCGGCGATGAAATAGGGCTTGCGAGGAAGCCGGCCCGGCGCCTATCCCGGGTGCATGCGCGAGCACCCAAAGTCCCGGTCCGCCGGTCCGAGAACCATGCTGACGATCGCCCTCCTTGCCGCAGCCGGTTGTGCGCCGGCTGTCGAGGGGCCCGGCGTTGTCGTCGAAAAGGCCTGGAGCCGGCCGGCGGCGGCCGGCGGGGTCGGCGGCGGTTTCGCCATCATCGAAAACAGGGGAAAGGGTCCGGTCACGGTGGTTTCGATCACCAGCCCCCAGGCCGACCGGGCGGAATTCCATCAGAGCATCGAGGCCGGTGGAATCTGGTCCATGAAGGACTTCCCGAACGGCATCGTCATAGCCCCGCTCGGAAAGCTGGTTCTCGCGCCCGGCGGCTATCACGTCATGCTGGTCGGCCTGAAGGCCCGCGCCGAGGAAGGCCAGACCATCCCGGCGACGTTGACGATCAGGCGAGGTGAGACGACCTGGACGACCGAGGTCAGTTTCGCGGTGCGCGCCTCCCCGCCCTGACCCGGCGGATATGGATGACGGCGGACAAATGAGCTTCCTCCCTAGCCCCCGCCGCCTTGCCGAAATAAGGTCCAGATCGCGAGGCACAGATAGGGTCTCAAGACGAGGGAGAGGGTCATGAACAGACGGGAAATCTTGTTGACGGCGGGCGCCATGAGCGCGCTCGGCCTGGCGGGTTGCAAACCGGCCGGCGGCGGAGCCAACCTGGCGGCGCGAAAGTACGGGACCGGGGGGTTCGATCCGGCCGGCATGGACAAGTCCGTCGGCCCCGGTGACGACTTTTTCCGTTATTCGGCCGGCAAGG
>Ga0114966_10005924_pt1 | contig 10250 bp, 10 predicted proteins | sample M_130207_XF_Meta_FD_87029 | JGI IMG/M metagenome (GOLD analysis project Ga0114966, IMG submission 87029) | Freshwater microbial communities from Lake Montjoie, Canada to study carbon cycling - M_130207_XF_MetaG | ecosystem: Environmental > Aquatic > Freshwater > Lake | place: Lake Montjoie...
CGGCGCACCTGGATGGGCGCCCATGGCGCACCCTTTCCGACGAGCCCACGGCCATCACCGGGGCGCTGGTGCGCGACATCACCACACCTGTCGTCGGCTTTCGTCGGCACTACTACGCGACGGCAGGGGCCCTGGGCGACGATGCAACCGGGCCAGGTCGCCCGCTCGCGACGGCGGGACTCATTGATCCGGGGCGTGCGCTGTGGGGAATTCGTCCGGCCCGCGTGGCCAAGGCCGATTGGATGTGGCCCCGCGTGGATGACGCGCTGCTGCGCGACCGCGGGGAGGTGACGCCGTGGCTCGACGCCACGCACGTACCGAAGGTACTGGTGGCCACACAGACACGCGTGATCGAGTGCATGGTTGATGAGGCCGGCGACGTGATTCCCGGCGTGCCCGTGATCGCCCTCCCCATCGCTGGCGCCGATGCGTGGCGCCTTGCCGCCGCGCTCACGTCTCCATACCTGAGCAAGTTGGCGTTCACGCGACATGCCGGCGCCGCCTTGTCGCCAGATGCAATCAAGATGAGCGGTACCGAAGTAGGAGAGCTGCCCCTACCGGTGGCGTGCGCCGCGTGGGATCGCGGTGCGGCGGCGTTGCGTGAGGCCGCCGGGGCATCGGCGCCCAATGAGTGGCGCGGGGCGCTCGCCCGGGTTGGTGCTGAGATGGGGGCGGCCTATGGCCTGTCGCCGCGCGACGACCCCTTCGACTGGTGGTGTGACCGACTGCCTCCATTCCGCGTCGGAGCATCAAGTCGGTAAGGTGCCGCCCGCACGTCAATCCATCCGGAGCCACGCATGCAGAGCAAGCACCCCAATCGATTCTTCGGGATGAACCCCGTCGGTGTTCCCGGCAACGGACCCAAGGGCACCGACTGGAATCACGACCTGCCGAAGACATGGCGCGAGGCAGTGGACGTGGGACCGTCTCCCACTGCCGCCGCTGAGGAGGCCATTATTGCCTCCGAGGAGCAGGCCGGCGATGCGGACGACGCCTGACCTAGCCGCGTGACTGACGGCCCCGTCGCCGGATGTCGGCGACGGCGGCCGCATCGGCCTGCTCGATCTCGACGGCGGCCTGCAGCACTTCGTCGCGGTCTCCTGCCGGCACCACCACCATGCCGGCGCTGTCGACGTGCACCCAGTCACCAGGGGCCACGGTGACGCCCCCAAACGTCACGATGCCGCCCACCTCGATGATCTGCAGGCGGTCGCCACTTGCCCGTGGCGTCTCGTGCAGTGCCCACACGCCCATTTCGTAGCCCGCAGCCTCCGCGCGGTCGCGGATGGCGGCCCACGCGATGACGCCCGCGACCCCCAGTTCCTCGAGGGCGGCGAGTTTCTTGCCCCCGGCAACAGCCTCATCGGGCGCGTCGGGCCCGCCGATGACCACAACCGCGCCATCGGGAATGTCGGCGAGTGCCCGCTCGGCGGCCGCGGCGAGATCGTGGTCGGGCATGTCATCGCGTCGAGGGCCGAAGCGCACCGTGGCGGCGAAACCTGCGGTCACGATTCCGGGGCGCGCGGGCAGCAGGCCAATTGCATGGCATCGATGGGCGTGGCGCGTGGCCATGGCGTCGCATATCGAGGCGCTGGTGGCCTCGTTTGTGAGTGCACGCGCCTGCTCCAGATCCATCACGAACTGTTCCTCCCCACTAGAGTCGGCCGCCGCGGAACCCGAGAAGGAGCCCCATGGACGCCGAGAAGCACACCCTGCTGCTGTACGAGTATGTGGACGACATCATTGAACGCCGCGGACCCTACCGCGATGCCCACCTCGCGCTGCTCCAACAGCTGAAGGACTCGGGAACGGTGCTCATGGCGGGCGCGCTCGGCGACCCGGTGACCGGGGCAGCCATTGTTTTCAACCCGTGCGACCCGGCCGAGATCGGCGAGTACGTGCTGCGTGACCCGTATGTGGTGAACGGGCTGGTCACCGACTGGAAAGCGCTCCCGTGGACGGTGGTCATCTAGCGCACCTACGTCGGCGGGTTGAGCTCGTCCCCGTAGGTGCGGCGGTAGATCGTCCAGGCATCGAGAATGTCTTGCACGTAGGCCTTCGTCTCGGGGAAGGGGATGTCGTCGGGCACCCGGAATGTGTGTCCAGACGAGATCGCCTGCTGCTTCCACTTGGCCAAGTTCCCTGCACCTGCGTTGTAGGCGGCAAGGCCATCTTCCACAGCGCCGTTATTGCGATCGATGAGCGAGCGCAGGTACCAGGCGCCGTAGGCGATGTTCACCTCGGGGTCGGCCAGATCGGCCGGCCGCCCGACCGGCGGATTGTCGGCCGCGGCGATTTCCCTGGCCGTTGAAGGCAGCACCTGCGTGAGCCCCACGGCGCCGCGGTGCGACCGTGATGCCGGGTCGAAATCGCTCTCGCGCCAGATCAGCGCAGCCAGGAGCGCCGGATCGAGTCCGGTGGCGGCGGCCTCGCGGTTGATGGCCGTCGTGTAGTTCATGGGGTACCAGAGCTTTGCGTACCACGCGGGCTTGGACGAGTGGATGACCAGCGCGGTGGCCACCAGCGCGGCTGCCAGCACGAGAAACCACATGATGCGGCCCGCGCGGCCGCGCCGCCTACGACGCGCCATCCGCCGCGAATGCAACAAACATCTCGCCCGCCCATGAGTCGAGCGCCGCTTCGGTCCCGTCGTTCACGTAGTGGCCATTCGCCGCCGCCACCTTGCGGTCCTCGTCCCACTGCAGCGCCGCCCGCGCGTCGAAGTCCTGCCCGCGCGCCGCAACGCGAGCCCTGCGCACGTCATCTGACGCGGTCACCACCAGCACCGCGTCGAAGGCGTCCTGCAGGCCAACCTCGAACAGCAGCGGCACCTCGCACACCAGCAGCGGCGGCAGTGGCACAAGCGCTCGCTGCTCGGCGATCCATTTGGTGCGGGCGTCGCTGATACGCGGATGCATCAGGCCTTCGAGGAATGCCATCCCCCCGGACTGCGACATGGCCGCCGCGCCGAGCGCGGGACGATCGACCGACCCGTCGGACGCCAGCACCCCGTCGCCGAACCGTGCACGCACGGCCTGCACAACGCCGGGGTCGGCGTAGAGGCGGTGCACCACCTCGTCGGCGGAAAGCACCGCGGCCCCCCGGCGATGGAACGCCTGGAGGGCCGCGGACTTTCCGGAGCCGATACCCCCGGTCAGGCCGATGCAGGCCGGGGAGCTCGGCATTGCCTGCTGCCTAGTCCTCAGACTCAGGAGCGTCGTGCGACGAGATCTCCTCGGCGGCCTCGAGCTCGAGCTCGGCGGCCACCTCGGCGGGGGCCTCCTCGATCTCCGCAACCTGCTCGGAGGCAACGTCGTCGGTGAGTGCGTCGTCGTCGATCACCACGTCGTCGTCGCCACCGAACGTCATGACGGCACCCTCGGTGGAAGCGTCCGGCGCCGGCGTGACGCGCTTCAGCGACAGCGACAGGCGGCGGCGCTCGGCGTCGATCTCGATGATGCGCACCTCGAGCTCGTCGCCCTGGTTCACGACCTCGCGCGGGTTCTCCACGTGGTGGTCGGCCAGCTCGGAGATGTGCACCAGACCCTCGACGCCGGCGTGGATTTCCACGAACGCGCCGAACGTGACGACCTTGGTGACCTTGCCGGGCACGATGTCATTGATCTGGTACGTCTCGATGACGCTCTGCCACGGGTCGGCCTGCGTCTGCTTGAGCCCGAGCGAAATGCGCTGACGATCGCGGTCGATGTCGAGCACCTTCACTTCGACCTTCTCGCCCACGTTCAGCACCTCTGACGGGTGATTGACGTGGCTCCACGAGAGCTCGGAGATGTGAATGAGGCCGTCGATACCGTCGAGGTCGACGAATGCGCCGAAGTCGACGATGTTGGAGATGACGCCCTCAACAACCTTGCCCGGCGCGAGGTCGTCGAGGATGCGCTGACGCACCTCACGGCGCTCGTGCTCCAGCACGGCGCGACGCGACAGCACCACGTTGTTGCGGCTGCGGTTGAGCTCGAGCACCTTGCACTCGAGCTTCTGGCCCATGAACTCGTCGAGGTCCTGCACGCGGCGGATGTCGACCAGCGAGGCAGGCAGGAAGCCGCGCACACCCAGGTCGAGGATGAGTCCGCCCTTGACCACCTCGATGACCGTGCCCTCCACGGTCTCACCGGCGGTGGATGCGGCCTCGATGCGCTTCCAGGCCTTCTCGAAGCGGGCGCGCTTCTTGGAGAGCACAAGGCGACCGTCCTGGTCTTCCTTCTGCATCACCAGGGCGTCGATCATCTCGCCCAGCTGCACCTCGTCGAGCACGTTGACCGACTTGCGGATGGAGAGCTCGTTGAGGGGGATGACACCCTCGCTCTTGTATCCGACGTCGACGAGCACCTCGTCCTTGTCGATACGGACGACCCGCCCGGACACCACGTCGCCGTCGCCGAACTCGGGGATGGTGATGTCGTAGTTGGGAACCTGCTTGCCATCAACCTCGATGTACTCCGGACCGTCAAGGGTGAAGATCGGGGTATCGAGCGGGATGATGGTGATGTCGTCGGTGGTGCTCATGTCGTAGGTGTCCTTGAATGGATGCGGCGCGCACCATGCAACAGCGCACGCCGGTCGAGTTGGTGAACGCGGGAGTATAGGGGGCGAATTGCCCTCAGCGAGTAGGTGTGCGCTGCGTCAGCACGCGCCGGGCCCAGTTGAGGCGTACCAGCCACTGCGTGCCCCTCACCTCGTCGTTCGCAGCCATCTCGCGAAGCACGGTGAATGCCGCGTCAACCACCTCGGGCCGCGCACTGCGATCAACCTCCAGCACCACCCACGGGTCGAGCCCGGGCTCAGGCGCCGGCGGGTGCCACTGGGGGTCTATGCCTTGGCCTTGAGCCATGTGGAGCCCTCCCCCACGTCCACGGCCAGGGGCGGATCGAGGGCGTACGCGCCCGCCATGGCCTCAACGATGAGGGGGCGCACCGCGTCGCAGCCGTCTGGCGGTGACTCGATGAGCAACTCGTCGTGGATCTGCAGCACGAGGCGCGCACCCAGCTGCGGGTGTGCCCGCAGGGCATCGGCCGCGCGGATCATCGCGATCTTGATGATGTCGGCGGCAGACCCCTGAATGACCGTGTTCACCGCGAGGCGCTCACCCAGCTGGCGTTGCTGCTGCGTGCGTGCCGTCAGCTCGGGGATGGCACGCCTGCGGCCGAGAAGCGTGGTGACGAAACCGTCGGCGGTGGCCTGCGCGATGGTGCGCTCGATGAACTCCCCCACCTGCGGGTAGCGCGCGAGGTAGGTGTCGATGTAGACCCGGGCGTCGCCGCGCGAGATTCCCAGTTGCTCAGACAGCCCGAAGTCGCTGATGCCGTAGACGATGCCGAAGTTGACCGCTTTCGCCCGGCCCCGCAGCACGTGGTCCACGTCGTCCTCTGACACCCCGAACACCTCTGCCGCGGTGGCCGTGTGCACGTCGCGCCCCTCACGGAAGGCATCCGCCAGCGCCGGTTCAGCAGAACAATGGGCCAGAATGCGCAACTCCACCTGCGAGTAGTCGAAGCTCATCAGCACCATGCCGTCGCTGGCGACGAAGGCGTCGCGGATCTCGCGCCCGGCCTCGGTGCGGATGGGGATGTTCTGCAGGTTGGGGTTGGTGGATGAGAGGCGACCGGTCTCGGCCACCGTCTGGTTGAACGTGGTGTGAATCCGGCCGTCGTGGGGGTCGACGCTCTCGGGGAGCGCCGCGAGGTAGGTGCCGTCCAACTTCACCAATTCGCGGTACCGCCCGCTGAGGGGCACGATCTCGTGCTGGTCTTCAAGCGCGCGCAGCACCTTGCGATCGGTCGAATACCCCGTCTTGCCCTTGCGCTGCGCCGGCAGGCCCAGGCGCTCAAACAGCACCTCCGCCAACTGCTTGGGCGAGTCGATGGTGAACTCGGTGCCCGCCAGCGCATAGATGCGTGCCGTCAGCTCGTCGATCTCGGCACTGATGCGGCCGCGGATCTCGGCGAGGCGCGGCAGGTCGATGGCGACACCCACGTTCTCCATGCCGGCGAGCACGCCGATAAGGGGCATCTCGATGTCGCAATACAACGGGGTGAGGCCCTCGCTCTCCATCGCTGCAGCCTGGAGCGGCGCCAGCTGGCGCACCAGATCGGCCTCGCGCGCGGCCGCGGCCGCGTCGTCGTCAGGCCCTTCAGCCCGCGCCGAAAGACCCGCATCCGCTGCGATGTCGTCGAGTGGATAGCCGCGGCGGCGGGGATCGAGCAGATAGGCCGCGATCATGGTGTCGTGCGCAGGCAGCGGGGCGGCCAGCCGCGCGCGGCGCAGGATGGCCTTGCCATCGTGGGCGGCCCACGGAGCGGCACCGAGCACTGATCCGATGGACGGATCGGCGAGCGGGGCAATGGCGAACGCGCGCGCGAGGCCATCTGCTGCAACCACCGCCACCTGATCGCCCACCAGCGCCACCGACGCACCGCTGGTGCCGGCAAGCGCCATGGCAAGCGACTCCGGCGCATCCTCTTCAACACGCACCACGGGCCCTGAGGCCTCGGGCGCCTCGTCTTCGGGCGCGTCCCCGTCATCGCCTGCGAGTTCACCCACCCGACGCGCGAGGGTGCGGAACTCGAACGACTCGAAGGCGTCACGTATCGCCGCCAGGCGAGCGGCGTCACGGGTGATGAAGGGCACCTCCGCGGGGTGCACATCAACCGGCACGTTGACGTCGATGACCGACAGGTCGCGGCACACCAGTGCGGTGTCACGGAACTCGATGAGGTTCTGCTTGCGCTTGGGGGTCTGCTCGTCGGCATGCGCGAGGATCTCCTCGAGGGTGCCGTACTTCTCCATCAGCTGCGCGGCGGTCTTCTCGCCGATGCCGGGCACGCCGGGGAGGTTGTCGCTCGAGTCGCCGATCATGCCGCGAAGGTCGGGCATGAGCGCGGGATCCACTCCGTAGCGCTCGCGCACCTTCGCCGGGTCGTACCTGGTGGTGTCGGTCACGCCGCGACCGGTGGCCAGCACGCTCACGTTGTCGTCAACCAGTTGCAGCGCGTCACGGTCGCCGGTGAGGATTGTCACACGCAGGCCGGCGGCAGACGCGCGCTTGGCCAGAGTGCCGATGACGTCGTCGGCCTCGAACCCCTGCTTCTCAACGTTGAGCGCCCCGAATGCCTCCATGAGTGGCCGGAAGTGCGGCGACTGCGCCTTGAAGCCCTCCGGTGTTGCGCGCCGGCCAGCCTTGTACTCCGGGTAGATCTCGTCCCGGAACGTCGGCCCGGGCGGGTCCCAGGCCACGATGAGACGTGACGGCCGCTCCTCTTCAACCACCTTGATGGTCATCGCCGCAAGGCCGTACAGGGCATTGGTGGGCATGCCGTCGGAGCGCGTGATGGTCTCGGGCAGTGCGAAGAACGCCCGGTAGGCCAGGCTATACCCGTCAATGAGCAGGATCTCGCCGTCGGGGTTGAGGGCGGTATCGGGTGCGGTCGTCTGAGGCTCTTTACTCACGTGGCTGAGTGTATTCGCGGCAGGGGACGCCACACTCGGGGTGAATTTCCTCTCGGCGGGTAAAGTTCCCGCGTCCGTAAACGGTCTGGAGGACCAGTTGGCAGTCACGCCGTCCGCGCAGTACAGCGTCACCCTCCGTCTCGAGCTCGAGCAGGGCCGTCCCGGCCTGTCGGCCGAGGTCGCGAGCGCCATCAGCGCCGCCGGTGGGTCCATCACATCGATGGAGGTTGTCGAGGCCGACCACCGGCGCGTCGTTCGCGAGTTCGTTGTGGACACCACCAGCGTCGAGAACGAGGACGAGGTGACCGCGGCAGCGGCTGCCGTGGACGGCGTCACCCTCATTTCGTCTGAGGACCGCACCTTCCGTCTGCACAAGGGTGGGAAGATCGAGATGGTGCCCCAGGCCCGCCTTCAGACGCGTGAAGACCTCGCGCTCGCCTACATGCCCGGTGTGGCCACGGTGGCCCGCGCCATCGCCGCCGACGATCTGGCGGCCTTCGATTACACCCTCAAGCGCAACATGGTGGCCGTCATCACCAACGGCACCGCGGTGCTCGGGCTCGGCGACATCGGTGCTGCTGCCGGCATGCCGGTGATGGAGGGCAAGTCGCTGCTCTTCAAGGAGTTCGCCGACGTCGACTCATACGCCATCTGCGTCGACAGCCACGACGCTCAGGAGATCATCAAGGTGTGCGAGGCCATCGCACCCGCCTTCGGTGGCATCAACCTCGAGGACATCGCAGCCCCCGCCTGTTTCGAGATCGAGGACACGCTCAAGGAGCGCCTCGACATCCCGGTGTTCCACGACGATCAGCACGGCACCGCTGTGGTGCTGCTCGCGGCACTCATCAACGCCTGCAAGATCACCGGCCACGACATCAAGGACCTGAAGGTCGTCGTCAACGGCATCGGCGCGTCCGGCGTGGCCTGCTCGAAGATCCTCATCAACGCCGGTGTCACCAACATCATCGGCTGCGACACCAAGGGCGCCATCTACAACGGGCGCACCGAGAACATGAACTTCATGAAGGACTGGTACGCCGAGAACACCAACCCCGAGGGCATTCGTGGCGACCTCACGGAGGCGGTCAAGGGCGCCAACCTGTTCGTGGGTCTCTCCGGCCCGGGCACGTTCTCGGTTGATCAGCTGAAGAGCATGGCGAAAGACCCGATCGTGTTCGCCATGGCCAACCCGACGCCCGAAATCATGCCCGAGCTTGCCGCGCCGTACGTGCGCGTGATGGCCACGGGACGGTCCGACTACCCAAACCAGATCAACAACGTCCTGGCCTTCCCCGGCCTGTTCCGCGGTGCGCTCGACGTGCGTGCCCGTCAGATCAGCGAGGGCATGAAGGTCGCAGCAGCCCACGCAATCGCCAGCGTGATCTCCGACGACGAACTGCACGAGGACTACATCATCCCGTCCTGCTTCAACCCGGATGTGGCGCCCGCAGTGGCTGCCGCAACGCGCAGGGTTGCGGTGGAGGAGGGTTTGGCACGCACCACGCCCGAGGAGTAATCCTCCTCCTGCCCCGGGGACGTGGCGGAACGGCAGACGCGGCGGTCTCAAACACCGCTCTGGGAAACCAGGTGTGGGTTCGACTCCCACCGTCCCCATTGTGATTATGGTGGGTCCATGAAGGCCATCACGTTTGCCGGGCCGGGCGGCCCTGAGGTGCTGCACCTGGGCACCGTCCCCGACCCCAGGCCGGTTGCCGGCGAGGTGCTCGTCCGCGTGCACGCCACGGCAGTCAATCGCGCCGACCTGATGCAGCGGGCGGGGTACTACCCCCCGCCTCCCGGTGCGAGCGACATCCTCGGCCTCGAGTGTGCCGGTGAGGTCATCGCCATCGCCGGGGATACCGACACCGAACTTGCGGTTGGCGATCGCGTGATGTGCCTGCTGTCGGGTGGCGGCTATGCGGAACTGGCGGCAGTGCCCGTGGGTCAGGCAATGCGAGTACCCGACGCGCTCTCGTGGGAAGACGCGGCCGCGATCCCTGAGGTGTTTCTCACTGCGTGGGTGGCGCTGGTGACGCTCGGCCAGGCCCGGCCGGGCGACGTGGCGCTGGTGCACTCCATCGCAAGTGGGGTTGGAACTGCGGCCGCCCAGCTGTGCGCAGCGCTCGACGTGCGCTGCATCGGCACCTCGCGAACTGCGGCGCGCGCCGATGCGGGTGCGCCATGGGGCGCCGAGGGCATCACGGTGGGCGACGATGGCTTCGCGAATGCGGTGCGCGCCATGACCTCAGACCACGGCGCCGACATCGTTGTTGATCTGGTGGGTGCGAAGTACCTCGGCGGGAACGTGGCCTGCCTCGCCCGGAAGGGCCGCATCATCCTCACCGGGCTCGTGGGTGGCCGCAGCGGTGAGCTCGACCTCGGGGCCCTGCTTGCACTGCAGGGGCGTGTGATCGGCACCACCCTCAGGGGCCGCACGGTCGACGAAAAGGCCGAAATCGTGCGCGCATTCTCCGAATGGACCCTCCCCCGCTTTGCGGCGGGAATCCTCACCCCGGTCATCCACGCCGTGCTGCCCCTGGCCGACGCCGCGGAGGCCCATCGCATTCTCGCGGCCGACGAAGCAGTGGGCAAGGTGGTGCTTCGTGTGGAGGGATGACAGGCCTGACACAGCGTCAGACCCCGCGTGTTAGGTTTGCCACGGCTCGAAACTCGAGGAGACACATGAAGACTTTCATCAAGATTCTCGCGCTGGTCGGCATCGGCGCCATCGTCTACTGGTTTGTGCGCGAGCGCCTGGGCGGCGAGCCGGACGAATTCAC
>Ga0114966_10005925_pt1 | contig 10249 bp, 6 predicted proteins | sample M_130207_XF_Meta_FD_87029 | JGI IMG/M metagenome (GOLD analysis project Ga0114966, IMG submission 87029) | Freshwater microbial communities from Lake Montjoie, Canada to study carbon cycling - M_130207_XF_MetaG | ecosystem: Environmental > Aquatic > Freshwater > Lake | place: Lake Montjoie...
AAAATGCGCTGTATGATGAGCCGCATGATGATGCTTGGAAGCAATGTTCTGGTACTCGATCAGCCGACCAACCACCTTGATTTAGAAAGTATCCAAGCGCTCAACAACTCACTAAAAGACTTTCCTGGTGTACTTTTATTTACTACCCATGACCATGAATTTGCGCAAACTGTAGCTACACGTGTTGTAGAAATTACACCTAGGGGCGTACTCGATAAACTTATGACGTTGGATGAATATTTAGAGAGTGATTTAGTGAAGGAGCAGCGTGCTGAGAAATATGTAAAGTAGCATACGGCAATGGTATCGAATCAAATTGCAAATTTGAGTAAATAGTACAAAGAGTTGGCGGTTTAAAATAAAAAGCTCAATTTTACCAATGAAATTCTAACTATAGAATTAAATCATCTGTAAATAAAATCATCACATATACTATGTCTGTACACTACAAAGACATTAAACGCATTACCACACATGTGCTTCAGGAAATGAAGGAACGTGGTGAAAAAATAAGTATGTTAACGGCATACGATTATAGCACAGCCAAAATTCTTGATGCCGCTAAAGTAGACGTGCTTCTTGTTGGCGATAGCGCTAGTAATGTAATGGCTGGTCACATGACCACACTTCCCATTACACTCGACCAAATGATTTACCATGCATCCTCGGTAATTCGCGCCATTTATAGAGCCTTGGTAGTGGTAGATTTGCCGTTTGGTTCTTATCAAGGCAACAGCCTTGAAGCCTTGTCGTCCGCCATTAGAATTATGAAGGAATCAGGCGCTCATGCCATTAAATTAGAAGGTGGCGAAGAAGTAGTGGATTCCATAAAACGTATTGTTTCAGCTGGTATTCCTGTAATGGGACACCTCGGATTAACACCACAATCTATATATAAATTCGGCACTTTTGAGGTGCGCGCCAAAGAAGATGCAGAAGCTGAAAAGCTAATTCGTGATGCCCATATTTTGCAAGAAGCAGGATGTTTTGCCATCGTGGTCGAAAAAATACCAGCTAAACTAGCCACTCAAGTGGCACAAGAAATAAAAATACCAATTATTGGGATTGGAGCTGGTGGCGGTGTTGATGGTCAGGTGCTAGTAACACATGATTTATTAGGCATAAGTAAGGATTTTAGTCCTCGCTTTATTCGACGCTATCTCAATTTATACGAAGACATCTTAGGGGCAGTTGGGCGCTACATTGAAGATGTGAAAAACCATGAATTCCCAAACGAAAAGGAGCAATATTAATTCCAAGCATACGTCACATACATTTACCACAATATTGGAAATTTGAGTGCACATAATAACTTCACACTTTGGTATTTGACTTTAACATATTGTATTAAAATTACCATTTATATTGATCCTTGCACATAGCACGCACACTTGGCTGCCACTTACAGAAAAATGGATTTTTGGACAAGTGGAAAATATTCGTGACCTAAAACAAATCGTGCTTTGCGATAAAAAAGATGTGAGATTTGAGGAACTTGCAACTACGTTTTACAATCCCAATTCTGGCGCTAGTATAAAAAGCCGTATTCGCAATAAAATGGGACTTCCTGATTTATTTCGTCAACAAATTTTAGCCGATTACGATGACGTAATTTTATTCTCCCATTATGGCATCCAAGGATATCATGATTTGCGACTGAAGAAGCAACGCCATATTACGCGTTTCTATGGCTACGACCTCACACGCACGGTTGCTGCTGATAAACGATGGAAAAATAGATATAAAAAGCTCTTCGATGATTGCGACACCTTTATTGTGGAAGGCAAGCACATGAAAGAAACATTATTGGAAATGGGTTGTGATGCAAACAAAGTGGAAATCAACTTCCTAGGCACAAACGTAGAGGATATTACATTTTATCCTCGCCAAGAGGCGAATACACTGCATGTTTTAATTGCCTGTGCCACCGCAGAAAGAAAAGGAATTATCTATGCTTTGGAGGCATTACATACTGCAATAAAAAAATATAAAATCCCAATCCATATTCATTGGGTGGGAGGAAGGAACTCGAACTATATAGAATATATCCGTTATGAAAATCAACTTAACGATTATATAACCTCTAGTAAATTGCAACCTTTTATCACCAACTATGGATTTCTTTCGCCCGAAAAACTTCAAACGGTGGCTGCCCTTTGCCATGTGGGAATTCATCCGAGCGTTTGGGCTGCCGATGGAGACTGTGAAGGTGGATATCCCGTTGTGCTTCTGGACCTTATGGCAAGTGGACTGCCCATTATCACCACTACACACTGCGATATTCCTGAGGTGGTTAACATAGATAACGGATATTTATCTCCTGAGAAAAACAGCGACCACCTTGCATCCGCATTGGTTGATTGCTACAATACAAAATCCTATATTCAAAAATCCTTGAGTGCTCGCCATACGATAGAAGAAAAATTTGATTCTGTTCTTTTGGGGGAATCACTTCGCAAAATTATTTTGCGCTAGAGGTATCTTTATAATGTAAAGAAATAACATTGGTACAGGCTGGAAAAAACAATGTTTCGTCCTTGACGTAGCCTACACGCTGAAGTAATCGAAAGTTTCCATCGTGTGTACTATCAATTGCAGCTGTTTCATCGGCATAATAAATGATAGGAAGTGGCGCGTGATGCTTTAATATTTTAATAAGACTGTCACTACTCCAAATCCGATATACCTTTCGGCTCTCCAACGCAATGTTATATGTTTCTGGGGAATAAAACAAGACACGATCATAATAATAACTAAACCCTAAGTCGGCCCAAAGTGGGCTTAATAATATTATTGAATTGGCATGCGCTTGTTGCTGTGCCTTAGCCGATAGAGCAGCACCTTGCCATTCCCGTAAAAGGTAATTATTATCTAAACGATTGAAGCTCTTATGATAAGTATTTAAAATGTATAGAAAGAAAATCGGAACCAACAACGCACCAACCGGCCGAAAAAACGTGGAAACAGCCATAGCGAAAAACAAAAACATAGGTACCGTAGCATACAAATAATAGCGATCAATAAAAAGCGGAAATGTATTTCCAAAATACCAGGTTAATGATAACGGCATGGCAAACAATAAAAAAAGCAAAACATAATAATAGATGTTTTTGAATTCTAGCTTACGACGATATGCACTCATCAAAACAAACACAATGAAACCTAACGAAAGAAAGGAATAGCCCAGTTCATATACATCCATTCCATTAATCAAATTCATGATGACATTTTTCCAAATTTCTGGTGTTGGAGATATAAAATTATAGGTGCTGGTATAGCTTTGCGCTCTGTTATAAAAAACAAAAAGCAACGGAAGAACAAGTAGCATATTGGCAACTAAAACTAAGAATATGGACTTGAAAAAAATTTTGTTTTTAAAGGCAAATAGCCACGCCACAACTTGCGCTAGTATTACAATACCTGAAAAATAATGCGTGTAGCATAAAACTACATTAACGATGAGTAGCGCATAAAAGTTTTTTCTTCTATCGGGCTGTTGATAGCAAAGCACCGATAAATAAATGCATGCTGCTACGAGCATACTAAACAATGCATACATCCGTGCGGCCAAAGAATAAAAAAACTGTAAGTTATTGTATATAAAAAGAAAAGAAACAAAGATTCCCACCCATTTCCCCTTTATTCTACTCCCTGTATAGAATAATAATCCCACGGTAGCACAACTAAACAGCAACGATGGCATTCGCAACGCCGTTTCGCTTAAGCCGAATAACGCTGTATATAAATGCAAGAATATTTCATAAAAAGGCGGATTGTTACCCTTAAACATCTCGGTAACAATTTGAGGAATTGAAAACTGCGAATAGAATGCACTGAAAGGCTCATCCCAACTTAAGTCCCTGGTAGTGATATACGGTAACTTTGAAAAGAAATTCCATAACATAAGTATGGATGCAATCCAAAACTCCGACTTGCTTAAATTAATCTTAACAATGCGCATCGCCATCTATTGTGTAAGATAAATACGTATTTCCATCGTGTCGTTGGCATTATATTCGTCTCGATCAGCGAAGCGTTTTAAAAGCAGAACCTTATTCGATTCCATCACATTTAATGGAAGTAAACTCTCGCGAGGGCAAAGATGAGAGTCCCATAGTACGATTGCATTTGGCTTGAATGCCTTATTACTGTGTTGATATAGATTTAGGGATTTTACGTCGTCAAATGGATCTGCTTTTAATTGAACTGGGAAAAAAGGATCCTGATAATAGATAGGATACATATCAAGATTGTTTGCCTTTAGATATTCAACCGCTTCCTTCTCCATTTTCTGAAACTTGGTTAACTCAAATGGAAAAGAGTAAACATAACGAGGCATAATAAAAGCCCAAATTACACCTAAAACAAGCATGATGTTTAAAGCCGCCCGAAATCTTCCGAAGTTAGATTTTATTAAAAATTGAAATCCACAGAACGCAGTATAGCCAATACAAGGACCTACTCCTGCCATTACCCGTTCGAGTCCAGCAGATCCAAATATACCCTTGTACCAAAAATAACTGTGAGCAGCAAAATATAGAACCAGTCCACCAAACAAAAGCACAAATTGAATATGTAGTTCTCGATTGCGAAAGTCTTTTTTGAACCTAAATAGAAAAGCCATAATTGCAATAATCAAAAACACTGAATAGGCCCAACCAAAAGTGGCATAATGGGTTTCAAAAAAATGATACCATGGTCCGCTTCCATAATTGGTGGGCTTAGTTAAATATACATTAGTACCAAAAACCCAGTTCCAAGTTCCTTTAAAGATGAAACCTAAAATGGTAAAAACTACAAATCCGGTAACTAAAAAAGGCAGTGCGAGCCAGCGACGATAATAAACTCCTAGCAATGCAAACAAAGGCAAAAACAAGAAGCCTTCACTACGAATAAAGGGAAGGAAGGAAATGACAACAAATGCCCAACTAAGACGATAAATATGAAAAAGGTATACAGCCGACATAATACACAAGGCAAAAACACTCTCTGTAAGTCCGCTAAATGTTGTAACAAAATAGATTGGCACACTCAAAACGAAGACGACAGCAAGCCAAGTGAATTTTTCGAATTGATGTTTGGCCATACGATAGGCTAGATAGGCCGTTAATAGCGCACAAGAAATGTTGAAAAGCTTAATACCCATAAACCCAAACTGAGAAGGTAAGCAAGCGATAGTGGTATAAAGCGGCTTCCCCCATTGATCAAGAAAAAGATATGGATGTTTGGGTGCAAAACGAGCCATTTGATAATGTAGCCAACTATCACCACCACCATAGGTGCCTTCTGACAAAAAGGCCGCAAGTACCATTATCACAGCATAAAAAAACAAAAAAAAGGCGGCTAATTTATGATCAGGAGATATTCGTATTTTCTCAATTTTCATGAAGAAGATTAAGTTAATTTCTGCTTAATAGCCCGTACTTTAAAATACAATAGATGGCCCTAAATCCATCACGTGCTCCAATTTTCTTTCCCTCTTCATAGGTTCTACCATAGTATGAAATACCAACTTCGTAAATACGAACATCCTTTACTCTAGATACCTTTGCTGTGACTTCGGGTTCGAAGCCGAACCGCTTTTCTTGCAGTGATAAACTTTTCAAGATTTTAGCATCGAAGAGCTTATAGCACGTCTCCATATCTGATAAATTCAGGTTGGTGAACATATTACTTAGAAATGTCAAAAATTTATTCCCGATGGTATGCCAGAAGAACAAAATACGATGTGCATTACCACCCAAAAATCTGGTACCGAAAACAACGTCAGCAAACCCATCAAGAATCGGCTTTAACAATATATTAAACTCCTCCGGGTCATATTCCAAATCGGCATCTTGTATAATAATATATTCCCCCTTTGCTTTCTGAATTCCAGTATGCAAGGCAGCCCCTTTCCCTTGATTCACTTCGTGGCTATAAAATTGTATGTTGAGTTCGGGGTTAGATTGCATGTATCGATTTACAGCATCAACGGTGTTGTCTTTGCTGCAATCGTTAACTATTATAACTTCTTTTTTAATTCCATTTAGCAATTGAACTTGTTTTACCTTATCGAGAATAAGGTGAATTGTTCGTCCTTCATTATAGGCCGGAATAACAATGGATAGGGTTTCGAATGATTTCATTAGGGGAAAAGAATGATCTATACTTGCCGCAAAGGTAAAAATATTGAGGGAATGCAGAGAAATTGACAATTTATATATTTAAACTCCATTGAGGCATGCCTTTTGATGATACAAAACACCCTTTCTTTGTATTTTCGAAACCACCTGCTTTTCAAATTCATCGAATATTAATTGCTCATGATTGCACAAAATATCAAAGAACATCTTTCAAAAGATGGAATTTTAAAAAAAATTATGAATCAGGTTGCACTTCATCCACCCAAACCCAACACCGATCTTTATTTGAATTTGTTGAGAGCAATAGCTGGCCAGCAACTTTCGGTGAAGGCGGCTGGAACAATTTGGGAAAGAACACTCAATCTATTTCCAGAACGATACCCAAAAACGGAAATGGTATTACAAATTGATGTTGAAGCTTTTCGCGGTGCTGGATTAAGCTATCAAAAAGCGGGATATCTAAAAAATATTGCTCTATTTAGTCTTGACAATTCATTGGATTATAAAATATTAAACAAGATGAGCGATGCCGAACTTATCCATTACCTGACTCAGATTAAAGGCGTTGGTAGCTGGACGGCAGAAATGATTTTGATTTTTAGCCTTGTTCGTGAAGATATTTTCCCTGTTGCTGACCTCGGTATTCAAAACGCTATTAGAAAGCATTATAAACTGGAAAGTTCGGGCAAGCAATTGAAAGCAGAAATGACAGAAATATCAAAACAATGGCAACCCTATAGAACCTTTGCGTCTATGTATTTATGGCGATCTTTAATCAATGAATAACATTATTTAAGCAAAAGTGTCGGTTTGGCAAAGTGCCGGTGCCAATTAATTTAACACGAATGCTAAAATTGTCCTTTTTTTTTGTAGGTTTGAAATTTATGAAACACCCACTACTTCTTATTCTGATATTTTTGGGATTTTTATCGCAAAGTCAAGCTCAATATGACGTTTATACTCGTCGCAATTTCGTTCAAAATAAAGTCACGGGTGAAACCTTAAACCAACTTTTTCAGCGCCACGAATTTGAAGGGAGGGCATACGCCTATTTTAAATTCGCTTCGATACCGAATGAGTTGTCGTTTGAATTGGCTAAGGAAAAGGGGCTACGATTTTTAGAATATATTCCTAATAATATCTACTTGGTTTCTTTCCCTAATACAGAACTGGCCCATAACTATATTCTAAATGAGAGTGGGATTTTGAGCTCACTTGATTTTGAAAATGCTAAATTTTCAGATCGATTTATCAATCAATATCAAGGTAACATTAGCACCTCTTCAATACCTATTTCTCTTTATATTTATGTTTATAATGACATAAGAATTTCAGACCTGCTTCCTTCATTCAATAAACTTGGAATAGTAAACACCGCCAATGAACTTTTTCACAGAGCTTCTATTACTTTACCATTAAATCAGGTTTCACTTTTATCCCGCTTTGGCGGCATAAAAATTATTGATCTGGCACCAACGCAGCCTGTAATTGACAATTTGCCTGGTAAAACCAACCATAGGAGCACCGTTATTGGAAGTGGCTTTGGCCGAAATCTGCAAGGCGATAGCGTTGTAATTGGTGAATGGGATGGTGCTGGTGTAGGAGCCCATGTAGATATTGATTCACCGCGTGTTACTAGATTTGATCCATTCACCAACAATTTAAATGGACAACATGCTACTCACGTTGCCGGCACGATGGCAGGAGCAGGTGTAATTAACCCATATGCTATGGGTATGGCCCCTAATGCAAAGGTATTTTCATGGAATTTTAATGGTGACATTACAGCACAAATGGATAGTGGTGTACGTTTTCAGAATATAATGATCACACAAAATAGTTACGGATATGGTGATTCCGATGACTCCTGCGCTACCCGAGGTAGATACGATGATGTTAGCCATGAACTCGACATCTTAGTGCGCAACTATCCCCAATTGATACATGTATTCGCCGCAGGCAATTCCCAATCTGTATGTGGTTTGGGTGGATATCGCACTGTTTTCAGCGGATTTCAAGCTGCAAAAAATGAAATTACTGTTGGTGCACTAACCGATCAGGATGCAATGAGCGGTTTCAGCAGCTGGGGCCCGGTTCGCGACGGAAGGTTAAAGCCAGAAGTTTGTGCCGTAGGAGTTAACGTCTATTCTACTCAAAACCTAAATTTATATGCTGGTGGTTGGAATGGCACCTCCATGGCATGCCCTGGTGCCAGTGGTACTATGGCGCAATTGGTACAACGATATCGTCAACTAAATGCAGGAATGAACCCTCACGCCTCGCTGATGCGCGCCATCTTTGCCAATACTGCCGATGACATACTCAATGTCGGTCCTGATTTTAAATCAGGTTTCGGACGTATCAACGGATTAACTGCAGTAAAAGCCATTGAGCAAAATCGCTATGTGGTGGATAGTGTATCCAATGGCAACTTTAAAATGGATAGCATTTTTGTCAGTCTTGGAACAAATCAGTTAAAAGTTATGCTCGCTTGGAGCGACAAAGAAGCTGCAATAATGGCAAGCAAAGCCTTGGTTAACGACCTTGATTTATACGTTATCACACCAATTAATGATACTATACGCCCTTGGGTATTAGATACAATGAATAGAGCGAGTTTGGCCATTAGAGGAATTGACTCCGTAAACAATATCGAACAAGTTACCATTGACGCCCCAATACAAGGTTACTATAAAATTTATGTAAAAGGCCGAAGTATTCCTTTCGGACCTCAGGTTTATGCATATACCTACGAACGTGTTGCCAAAGCCATTACCGTGGTATTTCCAAATGGCGGCGAACTCCTAACACCTTCAAAAACCTATGTTATAAAATGGGATGCTAATGGTGTGAGTAGCACTTGCAATATTGAATATACTTTAAATAATGGCGCCACATGGTCGACCATGGTGAGTGGCATCGCTACCTCACTAAAAAACTATAGTTGGGGCGCGCCCAACACCGCCACTAGTTTAGCACGAATCCGAATTACTGCAGGCGCTTATACAGATATAAGTGATTCTAACTTCTCGATATTACCCGTAATTGACACCATTAAAGGGGTGATATGCGATAAACAGGTAACATTAAAATGGAAAAAAATCGCCTCAGTAACTGGCTACGATGTGATGCAATTAATCAATGGAAGTATGAAGTCCGTAGGTACCACAATCGACACCTTTTATACCGTTAGAAACCTTACAAATAATGTGGCATATTGGTTTAGCATTCGCGGAAAATACAATGCAGCTTATGGCGAACGTGCCTATGGTGTTACATTCACACCAACCAGTGCCATGGCGCCACCAACAATTACTTTGCAGCCCACCTTTACCCCTGTTTGTAGTGGCACTTTAGTTTCATTAAAATCAAAGGCCAGTGGTGCAGCTCCTATCTTTCAGCAATGGCAGGTTAGTGCAGATTCAGGAAAAACATTTGTTAATATTCCAACCGCCATCGATTCTGTATTTTCATTTGTTGCAAACACAACATTGAATAGCCTCAAAATTCGTGCTTATTTTTATAATAGTTGCCAAAATTTTCAGTACACCGACACCTTAACAGTTCTAGTTGACACCGTTGTTTTTTACACACAACAGCCACAAAGTATAACGGTTTGCGATGGCGCACCGGCGTCTTTCAAAGCCCTAGCTCCTTCTATTTCAGGAACATTATACCAATGGCAATATAATGACGGCGTTAATGGATGGCTTAATATCAGTGGAGCCACAGATACTATTTTAAATTTACCTATAGTCACATTTGCTCAAAATGGATGGAGATACCGCATGAATTCATCTAACAAATGCTCTAATAGTATAGCTAGCAACATTGTAACTTTAAATATTAGAGCGCCATTAAATGTAACCGGACTTGGCGCCACCACTTTATGCTATGGTGCAAGCACCTCATTAAGCGCTTCATCAACAGGAGGGTTAAACTCAAAATACGCTTACGAGTGGCGTTCAGGAGGAGTGATATTAAAACAATCTTCATCGCCGTTGATTTCGGTTACACCGCTTGTCACACAAACATACACCGTAATCTTAACCGACAGCTGTACTTCTGTGATCGATAGTGATTTTGTTACTGTAAATGTACTTCAACCTCTTTCTATCACCGCC
>Ga0114966_10005926_pt1 | contig 10249 bp, 7 predicted proteins | sample M_130207_XF_Meta_FD_87029 | JGI IMG/M metagenome (GOLD analysis project Ga0114966, IMG submission 87029) | Freshwater microbial communities from Lake Montjoie, Canada to study carbon cycling - M_130207_XF_MetaG | ecosystem: Environmental > Aquatic > Freshwater > Lake | place: Lake Montjoie...
AGGCCTTAGGGTCGCTTTAGGGCTTCCAAGACAAAAAGTTGGCGATCAGGCGCAAGCCGGTCGCCTGACTTTTTTCAGGGTGAAACTGCGTGCCCACCATTGTATCGCGCCCGATGATGGCTGTGACATCGCCAGCATAGTCAACATGCGCCAAGCGTTGGGCGGTATCGATGACTTTGAAGTGGTATGAATGCACAAAATAGGCGTGATCGCCGGTTTGAAGGCCCGCCAGAACGGGATGATCGTGGTCGATCACCAGATCGTTCCAACCCATATGCGGCACTTTCAGGGCCTTGTCTTGCGGGGTGATCTTAACCACCTCGCCCGGAATCCAGCCAAACCCTTGGGTGTCTTCGTATTCGCGGCCCCATGTCGCCATCATCTGCATCCCGACACAGATGCCAAGGAAGGGCCGCGCTTTGACGGTGACCGCTTCCTCAATCGCCTCAAACAGCCCGCCATAACTGCCAAGGGCGCGCCTGCAAGACGGAAAGGCCCCATCCCCCGGCAGAACGATGCGGTCGGCGCGGGCCACCTCTTCGGGGCGCGAAGAGACGAGAACACTTCCCGCACCCGTCTCTATCGCCATGCGCTGAAAGGCTTTTTCTGCCGAATGCAAATTTCCGCTGTCGTAATCGACCAGAACCGTCAGGCTCATAACGTGCCTTTGGTGGAGGGCAGCGCATCATTGCGCGGGTCTTTTTCAACGGCCATGCGCAAAGATTTCGCCACAGCCTTAAAGGCCGCTTCCGCGATGTGGTGGCTGTTGAAACCGTGCTTTTTGTCGATGTGCAGTGTGATGCCGCCATGGGTCGACAGCGCTTGGAAGAACTCGCGCACCAACGCGCTGTCAAAACTGCCGATCTTGGGCGTGGGAAAATCCAGATTGAAGATCAGATAGGGGCGGGCCGACAAATCCAGCGCGCAGGCGATTTGCGCATCATCCATCGCAAGGGCAAAATGCCCATAGCGGCGGATGCCCTTTTTGTCGCCCAAGGCTTTGCTGAGCGCTTGGCCCAAGGCAATGCCCACATCTTCGACCGTGTGGTGATCATCGATGTGCAGATCGCCTTTGGCGGTGATGGTCATGTCGATCAGCGCATGCTTGGCCAATTGGTCCAGCATATGGTCAAAAAACCCTATTCCGGTTGAGATTTTGGCGCTTCCGGTTCCATCGAGGGAAATCGAGACGGATATCGCCGTCTCTGAGGTGGTGCGGGTTACAGTGGCGTCGCGCATCGGGGCCTCCCAAGGTTTGGGCTCTTATAGGGCGATTGGGCTTTGGATTGAAGGGGGGCTGTGCGGGGCGGGGGATGGGCTGAAAAGCCGCCGCAGGCCAAGATGTTGGGGAAGGGTATGACATCTTTGCGCAGAGAGCGACTTTGGGAATAGGCCCCTAGACACGATGCCCGAAAGCAAAAGGGCCAGCCCAGCGGCTGACCCTGTTTGTTGGAGCGGGCGAAGGGATTCGAACCCTCGACCCTAACCTTGGCAAGGTTATGCTCTACCCCTGAGCTACGCCCGCACTCCGTGGCGGTTTACTAGCGCGTGTCTTGGGCGGGGGCAAGCGGGTTTGTGAAGGGAATTTGTCAGGCGCGCAGCAATTCGTTCAAAATCTCTGCAAATTGGGGCGCTTGGTGCATCGGGCCGGGGGGGGTGGGGCTGGAAAAGCCCAAGCTGGCATAGCCATGCACCAGCGACCAAACGGCGACCTCAAGCCTGTCATCGGGATGGCTGGCAAAGGGGCGGCAGGCTTCCGACAGGATTTGGTAAGAGCGAAGAGCTGCGGGTGCTAGGGCCGGATCGCTGCGGTCCACCTCGGTCGAGACGAACATCAGATGAAACAGGCCCGAATGGCGCGCGGCAAAGGTCAAATAGCCCTGACAGGTGCCTAAAAGGCGCGCCCGCGGGTCTTGGCCTGCGGCGTCGCGTGCGGTGTGCAGGGTATCGGCAAAGGTTTGAAAGGCGCGGGCGGCGATGGCCGTTAGCAATCCGGGCAGGCCGTGGAAATGGTGCGCGGGGGCTGCATGCGACACGCCCGCCCGCATGGCCGCTTGCCGCAGCGTTAACGCCGCCGTGCCACCTTCGGCCAAAAGGTCCATACCGGCTTGGATCAGGGCATCGCGCAGATGGGGTGTTTCGCTCATCTTAACAGTGTCGTGCGCCAGCTTGACAGTGTCAAGTTGATCTGTAAATTGAAGCCAGCTTTACACTGTCAAGGAGTTGCCCATGACCCGGCCCGCCTATTGGATCTTTGCCGTTTTGTCACTGCTGATCGCCGTCAGTTCCCTGCGCGGATGGATAGCCCCCCTCTCGATCGTCATGCCAAACATGGCGCATTTCTTAACTGAGGCGCCGTGGCGGCTCTGGGGCCATATTCTGGGTGGGCCTTTGGCGCTGGCCTTGGCGCCCTTGCAACTGTCGGTGTGGCTGCGCCAACGCTGGCCGCGCGTGCACCGCTGGTCGGGGCGCCTTTACGGGGCGGCGGTGCTGATCGCAGGGCTGGCGGGTATGACCCTTGCGCCCACATCAGACGCATCCAATTTCGCGCGGGCAGGGTTTGTCGTGCTGGGCCTGCTGTGGCTTTTCTCGACCTTCAAGGGCATCCAGTTTGCCATGCGCGGTGATCTTTCGCGGCACCGCTGGTGGATGGAGCGATCCATCGCGCTGACCTTTGCCGCCGTCACCCTGCGGTTGATCATGGGCCCCTTAATGGCCAGCGGGTGGAGCGTGGCGCAAACCTATGACATCACGGCTTGGGGGTCTTGGGTGCTGAACCTTGCGATTTTGGAAATCTGGCAGCGCAAACGCAAAGCGGCACCCGAAGGTGCCGCTTAAGCTGGCGATTGGAGCGGGCGAAGGGATTCGAACCCTCGACCCTAACCTTGGCAAGGTTATGCTCTACCCCTGAGCTACGCCCGCACTCCGTCGCTGGCGGTGAGATAGACAAGCACCGGCGGGGCTGCAAGGGGCAAAGTGACACCCCGCTTGCATTTGCGCCCCGCCTTTTGGTCTATTCAAACTCGATCAGCAGATCCTTTGCTTCGATTTGACTGCCTGCGTGCACGTAAAGCGCCTTGATCGTGCCCGCGCGGTCGGCGTGGATGCCGGTTTCCATCTTCATCGCTTCAATCGTCAGCATCAGGTCCCCGGCCTTGACTTTTTGGCCCACCGTCACCCCGATCGAGGCAATTGAGCCGGGCATAGGTGCGCCGATATGGGCGGCGTTGCCTTCGCTGGCTTTGGGTTTGGCGGCAGTTTTGCTTTTGATCGCGCGGTTGGGCACGCGAATGACGCGCGGTTGGCCGTTGAGTTCAAAGAACACCCGCACATCGCCTTCGTCGGTCGTATCGCCCACGGCTTGCAACCGGATTTCCAGCGTCTTGCCCGGGTCGATTTCGGCCGAGATTTCCTCGCCCGCATCCATGCCGTAAAAGAAGGTCTTGGTCGGCAGAATGCGCACGGGGCCATAGGCTTGGTGCCGGGTGATGTAATCCAGAAAAACCTTGGGATACATCAGGTAGCCGTTCAAATCTTCATCGTCGATCTTATAGCCGCCCAGATCCTTGGTCAGCTTGGCACGGGTGGCTTCCAGATCGACGGCGGGCAGGTTCTTTCCGGGGCGGTCCGTCAGCGGCACGTCGCCTTTCAGCACTTTTTTCTGAATGTCCACGGGCCAGCCACCATGGGGCTGGCCAATGTTACCCTTCAGCATATCAGCCACCGAGTCTGGGAAGGCCACATCAACAGCGGGGTCTTCGACCTGCGCGCGGGTCAGGCCTTGGGCCACCATCATCAAGGCCATATCGCCCACGACTTTGGACGAGGGCGTGACTTTGACAATGTCGCCGAACATTTGGTTGGCATCGGCATAGGCTTGGGCCACTTCGTGCCAGCGATCTTCCAGCCCCAAGCTGCGGGCTTGCGCCTTAAGGTTGGTGAACTGCCCGCCGGGCATTTCGTGCAGGTAGACTTCTGAAGCAGGCGCTGGCAGCCCGCTTTCAAACGCCGCATATTGGCCGCGCACCGCTTCCCAATAGTTGGAAATCTCGCGGATGGCGGCGATATCTAGGCCTGTGTCGCGGTCGGTATGGCGCAGGGCTTCCACGATCGCGCCCAAGCAGGGCTGCGACGTGCCGCCCGAAAACGCATCCATCGCGGCATCCACAGCATCCACGCCCGCGTCGCAAGCGGCAAGGATCGTGGCCGCAGCAGCGCCGGATGTGTCATGCGTGTGGAAGTGGATGGGCAGGCCCACCTCTTGCTTTAGGGTCTTGACCAGTTGGCGCGCAGCGGCAGGCTTCAACAGCCCTGCCATGTCTTTCAGCCCCAGCACATGGGCCCCTGCGGCTTTGAGGTCCTTGGCCAGATTGACATAGTATTTCAGGTTATACTTGGCGCGGTTCGGGTCAAGCATATCGCCGGTATAGCACAGCGTGCCTTCGCAGACCTTGTTCGCCTCTCGCACGGCATCCATCGCCACACGCATGTTTTCCACCCAGTTCAGGCTGTCAAACACGCGGAAGACATCAACGCCCGATGTGGCGGCTTGGGCGACGAACGAGCGCACCACATTGTCAGGATAGTTGGTATAGCCCACCCCGTTTGAGGCGCGCAGCAACATCTGCGTCATCAAGTTCGGCATTTCGGCGCGCAGATCGCGCAGGCGTTGCCAAGGGCATTCTTGCAAGAAGCGGTAGGCCACATCAAACGTGGCGCCGCCCCAGCATTCGACGCTGAAGAGTTGGCTTAGGTTGGCGGCATAGGCGGGGGCCACCTTGATCATGTCGAAAGACCGCATCCGCGTGGCAAGCAGGGATTGGTGGCCATCGCGCATTGTGGTGTCGGTGATCAGGACCTTTTTCTGCTTCAGCATCCAATCGGCCACGGCTTGCGGGCCTTTTTGCTCTAGCAGGTTGCGCGTGCCCATCAGGGCTTCTGCCCCGACCTTGGGCTTGGGGGCGCGGGCCTTGCGGGCCTCGGCATGGGGCTTGGGGCGGCCTGCGGTTTCGGGATGCCCGTTGACCGTGATGTCGGCGATATAGGTCAAAATCTTCGTCGCGCGGTCTTGGCGCTTTTTAAAGGTGAAAAGCTCTGGCGTCGTGTCGATGAACTTGGTGGTGTAGGAATAATCGAGGAATGTCGGATGTTTCAGAAGGTTGATCACAAATTCGATATTGGTCGACACGCCACGAATACGGAATTCCGACAGGGCGCGGTCCATGCGGGTGATGGCGGCTTGCGGGGTTTGCGCCCAAGCGGTGACTTTCACCAAAAGGGAATCGTAATAGCGCGTGATGACCGATCCGGCATAGGCCGTGCCACCATCAAGCCGAATGCCGTTGCCTGTGGCCGAGCGGTAAGCGGTTAAGCGGCCATAATCGGGGATGAAGTTGTTTTGCGGGTCTTCGGTCGTCACGCGGCATTGCAACGCATGGCCAGTCAGGCGCACTTCGGATTGCGAGGGCACGCCGGTGGCCTCGGCCAAGCTTTTGCCTTCGGCAATCAGGATTTGCGCCTGAACGATGTCGATGCCCGTCACCTGTTCGGTGACGGTATGTTCGACCTGGACGCGGGGGTTCACCTCGATGAAGTAGAACTTGGATGTGTCCATATCCATCAGGAATTCAACCGTGCCCGCGCATTCATAGCCCACATGGGCGCAGATGCGGCGGCCTAGGTCGCAAACCTCAGCGCGTTGCGCTTCGGTCAGATAGGGGGCAGGGGCGCGTTCGACCACTTTTTGGTTGCGGCGTTGCACGGTGCAGTCGCGTTCATAAAGGTGGTAAATCTCGCCCTGCTTGTCGCCCAGAATTTGCACTTCCACATGCCGCGCGCGCAGGATCATCTTTTCCAGATAGCCCTCACCATTGCCAAAGGCGGCTTCGGCCTCGCGCCGGCCTTCCAGCACTTTGGTTTCCAGCTCGTCCGGCCCCAGCACAGGCCGCATCCCGCGCCCGCCACCGCCCCATGACGCTTTGAGCATCAAGGGATAGCCCACCGCCGCCGCTTCGGCCTTGATGGCGGTAAAGTCGTTGCCCAGAACTTCGGTGGCGGGAATAACGGGCACACCCGCGGCCATAGCCACACGCCGCGCACTGGCCTTATCGCCCAAGGCGCGCATGGTTTCCGCCTTGGGGCCGATGAACGTGATGCCGTTTTGATCGCAAGCATCCACCAGATCGGGGTTTTCCGACAAAAGCCCATAGCCCGGATGAATGGCATCCGCCCCGCAATCCTTGGCCACACGAATGATCTCGGCAATAGACAGGTAAGCGCCCACGGGCGACAAGCCCTCGCCGATCAAATAGGCCTCGTCGGCCTTAAAGCGGTGCAGCGACAGCTTGTCTTCCTCGGCATAGACGGCAACCGTCTTTTTGCCCAGTTCATTGGCGGCACGCATCACACGGATGGCAATCTCGCCCCGGTTGGCGATCAGGATTTTTTTAAACTCAGTCATGGCGGCCCCTTGGTGCCTGCGGGGAAGGCCGCAGAATTGACCATTCATCCTATAAGTGCTGCGGTGCAGCGCAAGGGGCTGTCTTGGGGTTTTGGCCAAGAATTCGGCAAATGAAAGGCTTGTGCGAAAGATTTGTGCAGCGGGTGAATAATGTATACAAAAGTATGCCGCTTTTGGCCAGATTTCACCGGCCAAAAGCGAGGTTTGGCCCTATTCGCCTTTGGGAACAGCGCGGCTGGCCAATGGCACTTCTTCCAGCAGGAAAGAGAAGCCAAAGGCCACAAGGCCCATCACGGCGGCGATCCAATAGATCGGATGGATGGCGTTGATCACCGCATCGGCCACAATGGCTTTCATCTCTGGCGACAGTTGCGCGATCATCTGCGGGCCTAATTGCGCCCCGCCGCCCAGTTGGGCCGCAGACGCCCCCAAACCGGTGACCAGACGCACCGAGAACAGCGCCCCAAAGGCCGCAACCCCCAATGCCCCGCCGCTTTGGCGCAGCAAGATGCCTGCAGCGGTGGCCGTGCCCAAGGCTTGGCGCGGCACGGCGTTTTGCACGGCGGTGGTGAGCACTGGAAAGATGCAGCCCATGCCAAGCCCCACCAGCACCAGTTGCGCGCTGAAGAGCACCATGCCCGTGCTTCCACTAATCTGCGTAAGGCTGATCATCCCCAGCGTCAGCAGGCCCGTGCCCAAATGCGTCAGGATTTTATACTTGCCCGTCTTGCCCATATAAATCCCAGAAATCGTCGAAGCCCCCACGATCCCCAAGGTCAGCGGAATAAGTTGCAGACCCGATCCTGTGGGCGTCGATCCTTCGGCGATTTGCAGATAGAGCGGCAAGAAGGTGATGGCCCCAAACAGGCTTGCCCCCACCGCAAAGCCCAAGATCGACGTGACCCAGAACACATTCAGCTTAAACAGCGACAAGGGCAGGATAGGTTCTGCTGCGCGCTGCTCTATTTTTACAAAGGCCAAAAACGCTGCAATCGTCAGAACTGCCAAGGCTGCAGCGGTCGGCGACGCCCAATCAAAACTGCGACCACCAAGGCTGGTCAGCAGGGTCAAAGCGCCAAGGCCGATGGTCAGGGTGATAGCCCCCCACCAGTCGATCTTATGGCTGACGCGCACGCCCTTGGGTTTAAAGCTGGCGGCAAAGCCCACCAAGGCAATCAAGCCCATCGGCACGTTGATCAGGAAAATCCAGTGCCAGTTGGCCTGTTCGGTCAACCAACCGCCCGCCAAAGGCCCCAAGATCGACGAGGTCGAAAAGACCGCCGCAAAGACGCCTTGAATTTTGCCCCGATCGCGCGGGGGCACAGCATCGCCCACCACCGACAGCGCCAGAACAAACAAGCCGCCGCCGCCCATCCCTTGGATTCCGCGCGAGATGATCAAGAAGGTCATCGAATTGGCGACCCCACACAGGATTGATCCCAAGATAAAGATGCCGACCGACACAAAGATCGTGTTCCGCCGCCCGTAAAGATCGCCGAGCTTGCCATAAAGCGGGGCTACGATGGTCGAGGTCAGGATATAAGCCGTGACGACCCAAGACAGATGCTCCACCCCGCCCAAACTTGCCACAATCGTGGGCAAGGCGGTCGACACGATGCTTTGATCCAGCGCTGCCAAGAACAGCAATAGGCCGATTGACAGGATGACAAGGCGAAGCGAGCCCGTCTCGGTTGGGGCGGGGGCACCACTGGGCGCTTGGGACATGGGGATCTCCTGATCGGTTTGCGCCAGCCTTAGGGCAGGTGATTTTATATGTCAACCGCACGGAATTGCCCTTGTCATATACTTGACACACGCAAGGATCTGCCCCTAATCAAGCCCATGTCACACGCCCGCCCCAATGATCGCATAAAGACCAGTTTACAGGCCCAGGGCTACGCCGTCGACGCGGCCGAGGCTTTGCTGTCGCTGGATGCCGATCATTTCCACTTTGTGCGCCGTGTGATGAAGGGCGATGTGCCCCAAAGCCTGATGGACGAGCTGAACGCCGGGTTAGAGGCCACCCAGTTTCACGCCCTCTCTGCCATTCTGCGTATTCGCGGCGGCTATGCCCGCCCACCATCCGAGGCGACCGTGGGTTTGCTGGCCGAGGAGTTGGCCCTTGACCCCTCTCGTGCCAGCCGGATCGCCGCCGATCTGGTGGATCGCGGCTTGTTGCAGCGCACGGTCAGCCAAGAAGATGGCCGCAGGTCAGTTCTGGTGCCCACCGAGGCCGCTTGGGCCCTCATGGAGGCATTTTTGGATGCCAAATGGCAGCGCACCATTCGGCTGTTTGCCCAATGGTCTGCCGAAGACATCGTAACCTTCGCCCGCCTGTTTGGCCGCTACACCGACGGCATGCGCGAACAATATCCCGCAGCGGCGCAAGGATGAAGTTGGGGATTTTCGGCGCGACAGGGCGGCTGGACCAATAGCCCCTCTTGCGAGGTTTTGCGCCGCATCTACCGAATGTTGTGGCGGGATCAGAACAGAAGCGGAACACGACTTTCCATTTGGCCCAGATCGCGCTAGGGTCGGGCACATGACCGACTCTGCCGATCCATTCGACGCCATTCCCCTGTCGCGCCGCGCGCTATCGGCGCGGCCTGCACCCTATCTGGATGATCTCAACCCCGCCCAACGCGAAGCGGTTGAAGCATTGGATGGCCCCGTGCTGATGCTGGCAGGCGCAGGTACGGGCAAAACCAAGGCGCTGATCGCGCGGATCGTGCATTTGCTGGCCATGGGCAAGGCGCGGCCCAACGAAATCCTGTCTGTCACCTTCACCAACAAAGCTGCGCGCGAGATGAAGTTGCGCATTGGCCGCATTATGGGCGAAGCGTCAGAGGGCATTGCGTGGATGGGCACCTTCCACTCGCTGTCGGTCAAGATATTGCGCCGCCATGCGGAATTGGTGGGGCTGAAGTCGAACTTCACGATCCTAGACACCGACGACCAAATTCGCCTGATGAAGCAACTGATCGCCGCTGCCAATATCGACGAAAAGCGCTGGCCCGCGCGGCTTTTGGCCAGCTTGATCGACAGTTGGAAAAACCGCGCATTGCGGCCTGATAAAGTGCCCACATCCGAAGCCAGCGCCTATAACAACCGTGGCACCGAATTGTATGAGGCCTATCAGGCCCGCCTGCTCACCCTGAACGCCTGTGACTTTGGCGATTTACTGATGCATTGCGTGACGATTTTTCAAACCCACGCCGATGTGTTGGCGCAATACCAACGCTGGTTTCGCTATATTCTGGTCGATGAATATCAAGACACCAATGTGGCGCAATATCTGTGGCTGCGGCTGTTGGCGCAGGGCCATCGCAACATCTGCTGCGTGGGCGATGACGATCAGTCGATCTATGGCTGGCGCGGCGCAGAAGTTGGCAATATCCTGCGGTTTGAAAAGGATTTTCCCGGTGCCAAAGTGGTGCGGCTGGAACAAAACTACCGCTCAACCCCGCATATTCTGGCGGCTGCGTCTGGTGTGATCTCGGCCAATGCGGGGCGCTTGGGCAAGACGCTGTGGACGCAAGAAACCAACGGCGAAAAGGTGCGCCTGATCGGCCATTGGGACGGCGAGGAAGAAGCCCGCTGGATCGGCGAAGAGGTCGAAGCCCTGCAGCGCGGCGGGCGCGGCTTGGGGCTGATGGGGCTAGACGATATGGCCATTCTGGTGCGCGCCAGCCATCAGATGCGCGCCTTTGAAGACCGGTTCCTGACCATCGGCCTGCCGTACCGCGTCATTGGCGGGCCGCGCTTTTACGAACGCCAAGAAATTCGCGA
>Ga0114966_10005927_pt1 | contig 10249 bp, 7 predicted proteins | sample M_130207_XF_Meta_FD_87029 | JGI IMG/M metagenome (GOLD analysis project Ga0114966, IMG submission 87029) | Freshwater microbial communities from Lake Montjoie, Canada to study carbon cycling - M_130207_XF_MetaG | ecosystem: Environmental > Aquatic > Freshwater > Lake | place: Lake Montjoie...
AAACGGTCGACATACATATTTCTTGCAAATACCAATATATTTTATTATACACAGCATATTCAGGCATTTCAGCCTTGCATTGTTCGGTCCATTCATCAATTGTTTTATTGTATGCTGTGATTCTATCATCAATTGAACCATCTAAGACGTCCAAAATCAAATATTTATATATAGGAACGTTCGTGGTGCTGTCTTTCGGCACAAAATGCAAGATGACTCCGCGTTCAAGACTATCATCATGCTCTTCTAAAAACGCAATCATAGATGGATACTCTTTGAACCGCGTTTCCACAAAATCGCATATATCCAGGTTGCAACATTCCATTTGTATTTGCATTTGTATCCAATATGTCTCACTTGGAATACCGTCCATTTCTCTATTATAAATGTTTTTGATTTCGACCATGCGACCATACAATGGAGATTCGATGTTCGCAACAATACCATCAGGTGAAGCACCTATGAATGGATAAGCCGGGTGTGTTATACAACCAAACTCTTCTAGCTTTGCGCCTGTCATTTTTTCATATATCATTGCCGTAAGTGGTTCGTATTTTACACCCCAATGCAGTGAATTGTCTGTATTTATCCACTTGTTCTCAGTATATCCAAAATCGAGAGGTTTACATTTATCAAATATAAGACGATTGCGCTGGGCATCTGTGCTTAATGCCTGCCATAGATTGCTAGCAGTCATCATATTATATCTGCGCTGATACCATTCTGGAGTTCGCTGTTTCGGCGATTCTTCATTCACCCTTCGCAAATGAATGATTTTATTTGTCAAATATGATTCTACAAATTCTGATACCAGACCATACTCTTCACAATGGTAATTGTCTTTGTAAAACGCGATGGATCTTAAAGGGTAATTCATATCCTCTTTATTTTCAAACCATGCAGCACAATGCCATTCCACATAATCATATATAGGTTGATAATCCTCATCATCGCATATCTCTGCATCGTGTAGACTTTGAAATAAGATGTGTGTGATATCATCAATGGCTTCTTTGTGAAAATCTGGCTTTGCAATTTTTGCGATTTCCGTTTTCATATAATCTTCCAAAATACTGTAGATGGTGGAAATAAAATCACTGGTTTCTTGTTCGTTTAAAGTTTCATAAAAAGGTATCGTCGACGAAACAGACGATAAAGATGATGCATCTGATTCTGATTTTACTTCTAGTTCTATTATTTCTGCTTCTGATTTTGCATTTAGTTCTATTATTTCTGCTTCTGATTCTATATCTGACATATTGTTATAGTTATTATAACAATATTTTTCTATATCGATTTTCTACCGATTCTCTACCGATTTTCTACCGATTCTCTACAACTACAATATCCACTTTTGATTTTTCACTAACAACCCGTTTTGGAGTTAATGATTTAATAGTAGATACGTGTTTTGCATCTAAATTTTTGAGTGTAAATGAACGATTTGGAATATTGAAAAAAAGAGCGGGAATGGATTGAATAACCCCATTATCTTTATCATATACAACATCTTTGGTTTTTTGCAATTTGTTTTTATCTAATGAATCATTAAAGAACATCTTTAGATTTTTGATTTCCTTCATAGGGAGTGTATTATCCTTACCGTATTTTTCAGCAAACATGTGGAGCTTTTGTATCTTGACAGTCTTGTCTAATTTATTCCATGAATCACTCTTATTATGAATTTTTTCACTTTCTAAAATAGTATCAATTGAAATGTATGTAGTTTCAGATGTTTCAGATTGAGAATGAATAGTATTGGATTTTACAGGTGTTGGTTGTATTTCACTCATTTATATATTATTATAACATGTTAGGTCTATCTCCTTTTATATTTATTATTTCTCTTTTTACATACATGTTTTCCTATATATCGATTAACTCTTTACTTGGACAAGTGACCCATTGGGTCACTTTCCAATAAAAGTCGGAACTGTTACTACGAAGTGCCTAGAAAATAACATCATATATGAAGTGCCCTATAAGGGCACTAATATATGTGGATTATTTGTCTAGGGAAAGGGTTATATGACTCTTATTCTCCGGCCATATTGGCAATAACATCAGCATCAGCATCAGCATCAGGAACAGTCGCCGCATTAGCTTCAGTAGCAGCAGGTTGATTGATATATCCAACCAAATCCACAAATTTTTTAATTGGTAAAAGTTGGGCGTTCAATGTCATATTTAATTCATCTGAGATTTGCTTCTTAGCAGCATTTAAATCACCATTAAGAATAATCGTTGATAATCCTGAAACAACGTTTGTAGATTTGTCAAAAAATACATGTGAAAGCGATTCTATAACAAATTCTTTATTAAATTTTAAAAGACCATATTTTACATATATTTCATCAACTGAACTATCTGACATTATAGTATAGTATATTATAGTATCTTTATACAATTGTCTTTCAAAAATCAAAAATCAAACAATAATGGAATATCTAAGACCGATATCGTTAATAATTCGGGGTCTCTATCGAAATTAGACAACCAAAAATGGTATTTGTCATCGCGTATCATAAATCCAATACAAAACTCTATACTCAATTCATTAAAATAGAAAAATTCAGAATATTTCAATGGTTTATATGTATCCTTATCTAATAAAACCAACATGTGGAAATATACGCGAGGCGAACCCTCATAACTAAAATGGACGACTCCTAAAAATCCATCTAAACATTCAATGAGTGGCGTTGAACCACGAATGTTTGAAAATAGCGGCGCATTATGGGCGTATGAAGTATGTATGACAAGTTTATTATTATCTATCGAGCCGATTTCAATAGGATTCCATTTATATATAAACTGCTCATTACCAATGTCATTATTCATTTTCTTAGGTAAAGGTATCCAATTCTTTTCACACCAACTATTTTCATCGGGTGGAACCAATACTTTCGCTGATAAAATCAAAGATAATTCAATATCATAAACACCAGTAATCATTCTATTACGACCCAATCCCGAATAATTAATACTTGTAGCAATAAAATGGATTTCGTCATTATGAGCATATAGTCGGATATCTTCAAGTCCGTAAATGTGTCCCCCACCACATTGAAGTCCTGAAAAGGATTCCGACATTTCAATAAACCGAATATTACAATCATCTATTGGTATATGTCCCTGAATTTCATTTGGTAATAAAGTAGTATCATCTAATATGGAATAGAAATTGCGTGTCCGGATATAATGGTCGGGGTCATTTATCGAATATGCACCGTTTGGATAGAGCCAATAGTTCACATACCGGGTATTAATGATATGTTTGCCTTTATGATATAGATACGAAGTAGAAGTGGGAATATATGTGTCATATAAAGGATAATCATATTTGATATGTTTGCAAGAAGCCTTATCTGCTAATCGCATAGCCATATTTTTGACACTTATTTCCAATATACGTTCATTATGGTCGCCCTGATACCAAATGACAGAGAGTCCATGTCGTAGCTCTAAGTAGGCCCAAAAATTCACTTCCCATACCAATTTCTTTTTCGATACTAGAAACGCCTCAAAATGGTCTTGATAACATTTATGAAACTCTAGAATTCGGTCAGCGCTTCCAATGAAAAACCCACCGCAAAATCTCCAGCAAATATCATTGATTAAAAACTCTTCGTGAACGTGCTCTTTACCCCAACAACCAGGTAATGTCAAAAAATATGGCGCCATTGTTCTCAAAGACATGGCTTTCAAATAATCATGAACGTATTGTTCTCGCCCCTGAAAAATATGAAATATATTAAAGTCTATCCATGCGAAATGCGTAGAGCCCCAGGGGTTCTCATCGATCGCCATTTTCAAATATTCGGTTTTCGCGTTCATCAGGATGATGTATTCGCGAGTATCCTTCTCGACAGTTCTCGAATTAGGGAGAGCGAGAGGTTCACCGATGGTTGCTTCCACCGCTTCACATAGTTTATAAGTCCAGGTTTCCGATAGATTCATATATTTGATTACCTTGATATTGGGATATTCTTCAATCAAAATATCCATATATGATTTGCAATCATGAGAACAAAAAATCCCGAGTTGAATACCTGTCTGAGCTATTTTTTTAAAATGCCTGAATCGCCACTCTACATCTTTATTTTGATATGGTGTATCATATATATTCATAAATGCAGATACAAATGTGATACCCGACGATTTTTCCATATTATATAAATATTATATACTGCTTTTTTTATGTATTTTTTACATCTTTGATATTTACACCCTTGATAAAATCGATTAGATTATATATTATAATTCATTATTTATACTATATTATATTTAAACCACTAATCAAAGAACATGACAATTATATGCGTATTTGATGTCGAGACAACGGGTCTACTGCCTAAACTATCACTTTATTCAACCCAAAAAAAGAGTCAAGAGCCATTACCTTACATTACTCAACTGAGTTATGCATTATATCATCTTGAATCAAGACAGCTCATTAAAACATATAATGAATATGTCCGTGTGCCAGCAAATGTTTTAATATCAGAAAAAGTGTCTACATTGACGGGAATAACCCGCGAAAAATTAGACGAAAGCGGTATTGATATAAATACCGTATTAGAATCGTTTTATGATGCATATAACCGTAGTGATATTGCAGTCGCTCATAATATCGAATTTGATGGTCGCATGATAGAGCTCGAGACAAAGAGACACTTTCAGTTGCAATTACTATTGGATTCTTCAAACCTATCTATCTTTGCGGACCAGATATATAATGATAAAGTAAGAGCCAAATATAGGATGACAGATATAAAATCAGTCTGCACGATGAAAACGAGCGTGGATTTATGTAATATAGAAAAAATAAATTCGCGTGGTCCATATATAAAATTCCCGTCATTATGTGAATTATATGAGAAACTATTCAATGAGTCTCCTAAAAATCTACACAATTCCATGGTAGATGTATTGGTTTGTTTGAGATGCTATTTGAAAAAGGACCTTGCAATCGATGTTTCAGATGAAGAGTTTGCATCATATATCGAGGTTGCAATTCAGTAAAAATAAAGTAAAAAAAATCTATTCATCAGCATCTCCTGCTGTATCATCTCCATCATCTCCATCATCGTCATCGTCATCTGCGTTTGTTGCAGCACCTTCTTTCAATGATTTATCAAACGGCACCATGTGAAAGTTTGAAAATTTTTTATGTATTTCACTTATATTATTGTATACATCAAGAGCAATAAAAATCCATAGAAGATTTCTAAACCAATTTGATAATACAGGCTTTCTAAATCCAATATAGATAAGTATTAGACCAAAATAGGAGAGGTTTAATCCAAAACCATATAGTGCAAGATGAGTGAAAAAAAAGATGATTCCTAAATACAAAAACCATGTATAGGATGTTGTTGGCGGTGCTGGCACGACTGTATACATATTATATAGTACATCTTTTATTTATTTTTTCTTTTTTCTTTTTGCATCTTTCCATCTTTATTTTTCTTTATTTACAATAGATACTAAAAGGTTCATTAACTGCAATACGATACCAGAGTATAATTCTCTTTTATTTTCTTTCATGAGAACTCTTCTCTTCTCACCTTTCATTTGTTTGAACCATGAACTTGTTCTGAGAGAACCACTATGAAAATAGAATGGACCACCATTGCTTATGCAGTGAGCCCTTTCGAAAAATGTAATTATATTTTCGATTTGCTGTTTTTTCCCACAACGTTTGCTTATTGGTTTCATATACAACTGTAATGGGTTGATATTATCATTATTGTTTACATTGTCAATGATAACCTTGAGCTGTTTCATCGTTTTTTTTGATAGACCATCTCTCAAGAAGTCGTTTGTATATTTGTGTCGCAAAATATTCAGACGGGTTGACGTAGTCATAAACGAACTAATAACACCAGCGACATCATCATTCAGCATTTTCAGTATATATATCATATATGATTGAAAGGTTAAAAGGTGTAAAAGTAAATCGATTTTCTACGATGAGCACATCTCGCAAATATCATCATCGTGATTATCAACCGTAGTGGTAGCTCTATCTGGTTCAATTGTAAACTGCTGCGCTTGGTGTTTGCCTCTGCGTCTCAAATAATAAATACCAGTCTTCAATCCTTTCGCCCAAGTATAAAAATGCATAGCCGTCAACGTATTATAATTCGGGTCTTCAATCCACAAATTCAAACTCTGACTCTGGCAAATATACGCACCCCGGTCAGCAGCCATATCGATTAATCCGCGCATAGACATTTCCCATACAGTCTTATACTTATCCTTGATATCCTGCGGTATTTCGACAATCTGTTGGATACTACCATGATTCGCAATCATATTGTTCTTTATTTTCTCATTCCACAAATTAAGACCTATAAGATCAGCCATCAAATACTTATTGGCTTGGATGAATTCACCAGCGAGTGTGCGGCGACTATATATATTAGATGTAAGCGGTTCAATGCATTCATTGAAACCCAGGATTTGTGATGTAGATGCAGTTGGCATCGGTGCTAGTAAAAGCGAATTACGCAGACCATATTTGTGTATTTGATGTTTCAACTTAACCCAGTCGTATCTCGAATCACCTGGATCAATCGACCACATATCGAATTGGAGTTCGCCAAGAGACGCCGGCGAACCTTCATAAGTCTCATATGCACCTTCTTTTTGAGCCAATTCATATGACGCTTCTAATGCTGCGTGATACATGGTTTCGAAAATATTGCGGTTGATTTGTTTCGCTTCATCTGATAAAAATGGATGTCCTAGAATAATGAATACGTCGGCCAATCCCTGGACGCCGATACCGATTGGGCGATGACGCATATTACTGAGCCTCGTTTTTTCAGTGGGGTAATAATTGACATCTATTATTCTGTTGAGATTTTTCGTAGCCACCTTTGTGACGGAATGAAGCATGTCGTAATCGAATACACCGTTTTTGATGAATGTTGGAAGACCGATGGATGCCAGATTGCATACTGCAGTCTCCTTATCATCACTGTATTGCACCACTTCGCTGCATAAATTTGAACTTTTAATGGTTCCCACATTTTTTTGGTTTGATTTTCGGTTGCATGCATCTTTATATAATAAATATGGTGTTCCAGTTTCCATCTGTGCGTCCATTACCTTGAACCATAAATCACGAGCATTTATAGTGATGCGTCCCTTACCTGATTGCTCGTATGATTCATATAGTGTCTTGAATTTGTCTCCATATACATCGGCTAGTCCAGGACATTCGTCAGGACACATGAGGGTCCATTTGCCATTGGCTTTGACTCGCTCCATGAATAAATCTGGGATCCAAAGAGCATAAAACAAGTCTCGGGCTTTCAACTCTTCATCACCATGATTTTTCCTCATTTGAAGAAATACTTCGATATCGGCGTGCCATGGCTCCAAATAAATAGCGAATGAACCATTGCGTTTTCCACCCCCATTTTTTACAAGACCTCCATGTGTCAAAAAATTATGATGGTCGTCATTCTCTACTTCAATATCAATAACACGTCCAGAATATTCATTAATACAAATGTTATCATTAACCATACTAAATAAATAATCTTTGTATTCGAAAAATGTGAATGAACTACTTGGTGTTAGATTTTTACTCTTAAATAAATCACAAATAACCTTCATCTTGGGAATAATTAATATGTAGCTTATTTTTTTAGTTGTGATAACAGAATTGTATTTAGTAATGTGTGATTCATTTCTTCTGTCTCTTACTGTACCTGATGTTAATATTCCAAGTCGCATTAACATATATCTAACACTTTCGATAATACTCAATGATGTGATTTCTAACACAATTTGGTGATCGTTTACTTTACCATCGGTTTCTAATATTCCCTTTATTAAATTTAATATTTTGGTTTTTGGTAAGTGAAGCATGCTTGCCATAACGTATTTTTCTTTGTTTGAATCATATAACATTTCATATGTAAATTTAAACATATTATTACGAGTCCATGTTAACCTGACATATTTATCATTTGAATATGTATATGTAATATGAATATTTCTGCTATTTAAATATTGTTCTACAAATTCGATTGTTTCTTTTTTAGTGTCTTTATTCAATGCAACATATGCCAAATTGTTTACACTTGATATATTGCCATCGCCCAATAAAATGCCATACAATCTACAATCTTCCTCTGTATATTGTTCTATATCCTTCTCATATTTTGGAATAGGAAATCCAATAAAATCATTTTTATCAATATTTTTAACTTCAATAAATTCTGGAGTCAATAAATTGCGTTTTAATTGATTTACAATATCAGAGAAATTACGTTGATAATAGATATTATTTTTAATAGTCCATAATGGATGCATATCCGTCAATTGAATAGGAGTGAGTGTATGTTTAATATCTAACATGTGAAAATCACCATAGTATGCATTATCTAATACTTTACCTATTTTGTAAAAATTGCCATCATCTGCGATAACCTTATCACCAATTACAATATTTTTTATTTGTTTTGGACCCTGTTTTGTGTATACGATTGTTTCAGGGTCTAAACATTGGTCAACATATTTTGCAGTGTTATTAAAAACCCTAAGCATAGGCACAATTCCATTGGACGTTCCGTTTGTCCCCCTGATATGCGACCCTGTAGCGCGGATATTATGAATATGCAACCCGATACCTCCAGCCAATTTCGATATAAGAGCACAATCCTTCAATGTATTATAGATTCCATCAATACTATCGCCTTCCATAGCTAGCAAAAAACAACTCGACAACTGGGGTCGCGGAGTTCCAGAATTGAATAGCGTAGGTGTAGCATGCGTGAAGTATTTCTGAGACATCAAATCATAGGTTTCAATCACCCGCTCCATATCAAACCCATGAATTCCAATCGAAACGCGCAACCACATATGCTGAGGGCGTTCCACGGTTTTCCCATTAATACGCATCATATATGCTCTATCCAGCGTCTTGAATCCGAAATAATCAATCAAATAATCACGCGAATAATCACATAAATCATCTAATTGGTTTTTATGCTTACGAACAACCTCGATTAATTCGCTTGATACAATAGGTGATTGTTTGCCTTGTTTATCTAAATACTGATAGAGGCCTTCCATTACTTCGCAAAATGATGCAGATGTATTTTTCTGATGATTTGATACGATGATACGACCAGCCAGTGTATTATAATCATAATGTATGGATGCCATGGAAGCACACTGTTCGGCGCTCAATTCGTCGATTTTGGTGGTCGAGATTCCGTCATATAATTGGTCTATGACCTTCATTGCTAATGATGTATAATTGACATTGATATTGGCTTCTTTTCCAATGCGTTTTATTCTTTGTAGAATCTTGTCGAATGACACGATTTCTAGCTGACCGTCTCGCTTGGTTACATTCATTTCATCATCTAAAACAGATGCGAGATTTATTGATGGAGACGACATTACCGGTATTTAATAGAGATATAAAAAAATGTTTATATTCTTTCGTAAAGATTTATAAAAGAGGTAAAAGAGGTAAAAGAGGTAAAAGATATAAACACAATAATAAATATATATGATAATAAACATGATGTCGCTCTTTTCATGTTTTTCTGGAAATAATAAACCTATTGTTAAAAAGACATGGGAATCATACCTCGAAGAGTATCGCACGAATTCCAAGTTCGCGGTAGATATGTGGGTCCACGCAAAATGTATGAAGTTCAATGATTATTTGGGTAAACATGGTCTCTCAGGTGCAGTCGTATCTGTAAGTGGCGGTATCGACTCAGCAGTAATTCTAGCACTCTTAAAATATACAATGGAAATGCCAGATTCGAATTTGAAAAAGATCATGGTATTAAATCAACCAATTCACAGCTCAAAATGGGCTCTCAACAGAGCAGAAGAACTATGTAAAGCGTTCAATATCGAACTTCAAATTATCGACCAATCCAATATGCATAATGATTTGACATACAAGTTTGGATATGATGCCAACGCTTTCGTAAAAGGTCAATTGCGAAGTTATATGAGAACACCTGCTAATTATTATGCCGCACAAATATTGACTCAACAAGGATTCCCTGCACTAGTTGTAGGAACAGGTAATAAGGATGAGGACGGATATTTGGCGTATTTTTGCAAGTATGGCGACGGCGCGGTAGATATTCAATTGATATCTGATTTACATAAATCCCAAGTATTTGCGGTAGGCAAATATTTGAATGTAGTTGAAAGTATTCTCACAGCATCACCAAGTGCAGACCTATGGGACGGTCAT
>Ga0114966_10005929_pt1 | contig 10243 bp, 15 predicted proteins | sample M_130207_XF_Meta_FD_87029 | JGI IMG/M metagenome (GOLD analysis project Ga0114966, IMG submission 87029) | Freshwater microbial communities from Lake Montjoie, Canada to study carbon cycling - M_130207_XF_MetaG | ecosystem: Environmental > Aquatic > Freshwater > Lake | place: Lake Montjoie...
ATGAGTATATGAAAACTCATGCTGAGTATCTTGAATTGAGCAAAATGGTAGCAGAACACAACAGACAATTAAATTTATGAAATTCAAATATTATATCAAAAATGTAAAAGGACTTGTTTTTCCAGCGCGAGCAAATAAAACTGATGCTGGTTATGATGTTATATCAACAAGTCCCGCTAATATTGTAGGACAAACTTGGGGCAGTGGCAATGGCAAAACTTATTACAAACGCATAGATTACATCGAATATGCAACCAATGTATACACTCATCCAGCCACCGAAGCAATTGATTCTTATCAAAGTTCATATTCTATTTATAATTGTCATACCGATTTAAGACCACGCAGCTCGATCAGCAAATATAATCTCGTACTTGCCAACTCAGTTGGACTTATTGATCGTGGATATAGAAATCAAATATTGGTTCGTTTCAAATACATTTGGCAACCAGAAGACTATTCTATTGTAGATAATCTGATTTTAGGTATACCTAATTTGAGCAAACTATACAACATGGACGATAAGATTTGTCAATTGCTGCCTATAGAAACACATGATATCGAGTTTCATCCAGTGGATATATTGGACAATAATGATCGTGGCGGCGGGTTCGGATCTACAGGAAATTGATCATTTTCTTTTTTTAACATATATTTATTATGTGATATGAGCAAAAATCACGACAGATACAAAGAAGACTATTCACACTTAGACATTGAAAAGTTAGAAGAAATAGACACGGAGAAATTTGAGAAGTTTCGCCCCAAGAAGAAGAACGTAAAACCCAATGACAAGAGTATAAAAAAAGACGACGAGTAATATCGGCGTCTTTTTTATTTTATGGAAACCTTGGACGACAAATGTGCAAATTACTTGGAAATGTTCAGAGATGGGCTTTATCTGGAACTTTCGGAAGAACTACAAAAAGAAAACGCCGCATTAGTTGCGGCGTTTTGTTATTATTTGGCGAAGTATGACGGCGTTCACCATTTAGATTTTTTGCGTAAGTTGCTTTAGAGCCTTTTGTTGTTTTTTACTCCCCACTCGACGGTTGTCAAATCGCCACCGGCATACGAAACAGAACTTTGTAAATGGCCTTGAATATAGCGTAATTTATTTTCATAAGTTACGCCGTCACATTCCAACTCTACCAAAGTTCCTTCAATATGTTTGTCGCTGTTTGTATTAAACTGGGACGCAGAACCAAAATAACGTTTGTATTCTTTTCTTTTTATAACGGGTGTTATAAAATCATCCTTCACTTCACCCGTACTAAGGTTTTTATATATAGTTTCTGCGGGTGAATCGAAACTACACGCAAACATTCCGCCAGCCATTACCATGGTACCGCCCGCACGTAGGGCTTTAGCAATATCACCACACTCGGATATACCGCCGTCGGCGATGATTGGGTTTCTGGCAACTGCGGCACATTCCAATATGATAGAAAACATAGGAACTCCAAAACCAGTTTCGTTGAAAGTGCGACATGCTTTTCCAGCAGCAATACCAACCTTAGTCGCGTCTGCACCCCAATTCTCCAAATCAACAACCGCACCAGCCGAAGCAACATTGCCAGCAATAATGAATGGTCGTTCATATACTCCTCTTTTATAAACACTATGTAAGAACTCAAGCATTTCTTTCATTCTTACGCTGTGTGCATGCGCAATATCAACAGTTAGAAAATCTATGCGAAGATTTTTTAAGATGCAATAATGAATCAATTCAACATCCTCTTCTTTCACACCAATACTGATACTGATATTCTTAAAATTTTCTTTGTTTGCCATTTCAATGAACTTTTTATTATCTGCATTTGGTTTGGCCAAAGGGTCGCTGTTAAAACGATGCATTACATAAAAATAATCATTATCGCTCATCCATTTTGCTTTTGCGGCATCAATGGTACATTTCATATTGGCTGGCATAACAGGTACCTTAAAGGTCTTGTTTCCCAGTTTTACGGAAACGTCGGCTTCACTGCGAGAATGAAACTGAGAATATCTTGGTTTCAAGAATACTTCTTGATATGAGTAATAAGTTTTTTGCATATAGTTTTTATAAAATCAAACCCTGTGACTCTAGACTATTTTAGAAAAATGTCAATTAATATAAACGACATAATACTTATATTATTGTATGAGCCTACGATTATTCAAGACGAAGACATGCCCAGCCATTGACAAAGAAACACTGTCGTTGGTTGCTAAGTTCCTACAATACAGCATAAAAGAGCTTGGACTTGAGGGCGAAGATGTCAAAATACGACTGTTGGGAGCAAATCCTCAAGAACCTATAACCACGGGGGCATACGACCCGCGCAATAAGACGATATCAACCATATGTGCAGGTAGACACATGATTGACTATTGTCGCACAATTGCCCATGAATTGACGCATATGAAACAGAATGTTGATGGTAGAATACAAGGTCTGCAACAAGAAATTGGTGGGCAGATTGAAGATGAAGCAAATTATATGGCGGGTCGCCTCGTTAAGCATTTTATCAAAAATATATTGACCAAGGAAGACAAAGTAAGACTCGGTTTGGGAACTTACGGGACATGATGACAAAGATCGTTAACTTTTTGAAAATTTGCGGAACAATTATCGTTCTTTTTTTATTTGCCTTAATGGTCGCCAGCGCATTTTTCTGAGTATAATATAAAAAGTGGCATTATTGAAGTTATTATGCTGTGAACCTATATTTATATAGGCACAATATATGAACGAATCTTGGTTTAGCACTAACTCTATGATACCATCCATTAAACCAAATGGACATGCACGTCCCGATCTTAGTGCCAATGATATTAACGCATTGTTGAAAGGTCGTAAATTTGGAAACAAGCAGATTGAAAATGACCAATTTCCACAAAACAATTTTCAGCAGATAGAACAACACGATCCGTCCGAGATGAAAGAATTGGAAGAGTTTTGTCAAAAACGTGGTATCGTTGGTATAAATTTCAATGGTATGAGACCAAGTGCAGTTTTGCGTATGCTAAAAGCAAAAACCGGCTTCCAACAAAGCGAACAACAAGTTTCTAAAAAAGGACTAATACATGGATAAAATACCAGAATACTACCAATTTTTCACAGATCTAATCACTGAGGGTCACTGTGTGATGGTTGATTTACCTCAGAAAGACAAAATAATGGAACTCGTCTCATCCATTCCTCAAGAATATGTATACGAAGAGGAAGGTCAACACTATGGAAAAGAAACAAATCCACATGTAACTGTTATGTATGGATTGTCCCCGATAGAAGAAACTCGTGTTAAAAATTTATTGAATAAAGTTCCAAAGAAGATAGTTGCTAAGTTAGGTAAAATTTCAAAGTTTGAAAGCACGGATACTCCATACGATGTGCTCAAGATAGAAGTTAGAAGTCCGCATTTGTCTAAGATACATGAAATGATCAGAAAGAATTTTGAGAACAACTATAAATGGTCAGAATATAATCCACATGTTACGTTGGCATATGTCAAAAAAGGAACCTGTAATGAGTATGTTGGTAATAAAACATTTGAAGGAATGAAGTTGATGTTTGAATCGTTTACATACAGCAACGGTGTGCGAGAATTAAACCACAAGGTTCAGATGCAAGAGTATTTTGTTGGACAAGGCGGTGGTTATGGTGGCGCAGCTGGTGGTTCAATCGCAGCTGGTAATTGGGCTGGAACAGCAAGCGGTCCAGAAACAAGCAATCGCTTGGCGAGCTATCCGACGACTGGTGTAACATCGTATATGCAAGGCAACACGATTGTCAATAATTCTTCTCTAGAAACAATCACTCCACAAGATGTTGACGATCCTAGATTCGACAAGGACGAAATTTTTCAAGGTTTGAGATATGAAATGAAAAGAACGGAATATCCAAACAAAACTAAAGCAAAGGCGAAAGTCATAGCAAATTTGGAAAAGAATCCAAAGTTTTATTCTGACTTGAGCCAATACATAAATTCTGATAAATAATAAATATACACTATGAATATTGATCCAACAGAACTGGAAATGGGAATTGCCGTAGAAAAAGATCATGCGGACGATAAGACTAAAATGTGCAGTAAAGACAGTGATTTGGCAAAAGCCATCGCACTCCGTCATTTAAAAGACGATCCGCGCTATTATACCAAATTGAAAGCTGCTGGACTAGAAGAAGAAGGCGCATTAACTCCACTTGAAGCCGGTATGGCTGAACAAGGTGCTGTTCCCAGCGTTGCCATCGTCACAATCGAGGCACCGTCTGCTTCTCAAAAAGGATTGTCGAGTTCCAATCTTGGGTCCGGTGTACCAAAGAAACTAAGTACCACAAACTTAGAAGCACCCGAAACAAAGGTGGTCAACGATAAAAATACTGTGTCGTATGGTAAGACTCCAACAATTGGTAATAACTCAGACCCAGTAGATCATTTTTGCGGACTCGCGGTTGATGAAACTAGAAAGTCTAACTACGACGGTGACGGCAACATCAAAATGTCATAATGGTTGATCCCGTTAATCACTATTGCAGCTCTATTCAACGACTGATTGAAGGTGGAGCAAAACTAACGACGCCCCGTGGTCATGAAGGATTGACCACGGACATGGTAGGTCGTTGGACAATTAACGCATTTGATACCAAGCATAAAAATAAAAAAGAAACTCCTCAAATGAAAGAGGATGTTTCTAGCTATACTCCAATCATAAAGCAAGACGATGATAATAAGTTTATAAGTATATGCGCTTGGTGTGACTCCGATAAAAAATTAACAAGTAAGCTGGAAGCTAAAAACTGGAGAGTTTCGCACGGTATGTGCAAAAAGCATTACGATGAAGAGATTGTAAAATTATCCCCTCGTATAAAAGAAGCCATATACGACAATAATGCTGGGATAATGGAAGTGTTTGAGTTTTTCAAGAAAGCAAGCGATAAAGAAAAAGAGGCGTTTGACAGCTTATTGAACAATGGACAGGAAAAGGCGGCTTGGAGTCTTATAGAAAAGGTATTGGGTGTGAAATTCAAAGGTTCTGGTCCTTGGGCCTAACATTGGGATTGACATCCAACGGCAGTTGTTTAGTATCCAACGAAGAATATAGATAAAAATTTTAATATATATCAATTATTACATATAATAGTATATATTTATATCTGAACCAATTATAAAAAACTATGTACACAGGAAATATATACTATCAAGGAAATCCAATCACTGTTCAAGAAGCAGTCAATCTAAATCTTATCACAGTCGATTCAAACGGTGATATCTGGTTGAAGAACGACGAAAATCACATGGTCACCATTACCGGCGACTTGCGTTTAGGTTAATTTAAAAAAATAAAAAGGTTATATGTCAAAATACTACGTCGTTGATTCTACAAAGAATCAAAACGGGAAAAATCCCGTCGTCTTGTTCGAGTCCACTGCGGGTGTTGTAAAATACCTAGATGGCATGTGTCTGCGAAAATTCCAGCAAACACGGAAAAATTATATGGAAAACGTTGAAAGTCTTGGTTTTGGTGCTGATGAAGCAACCGGTCGAGTATTCTATGAGCAAATGTCTCAATATTTTAACGTGGGAATGATTCGAAGCGATTCGACCCCAGTTCGATGCAATATCTTCGAAGCTAGGCATTATGGAAGCAGACGATCTGTACATGGTGACTAATGGCTGGCGATTTACATGTTTTTATAAAATGGTCCGAACCAACCAAGGTAACCACTAAATACGGTGCTCGGTGGGTAAGGTCGTGGCTCATTCCAAAAGATTGGCTTCAAGGATTCTTTATATTTTGGAACGGGGAGAAGGATAAATTACGGGCACAAGGATATAGTATAGGAAAAAATAAACTTGGTGCATGGACCTTAAGCGAATGGCAGTTGAACAAGAAAGACCTGAGAGAAAAATTTGGAAAAGATAACCCTGCGATTGTATTCGATGTTCCAACTGATAGCACATTACCTGCTTATACAGTTAAAAATATAAATGGTCTTCGAGAATGGCAAGTACCAAATGTTGCAAAATTAACTGCGTCTTTATTGAAAAACAAAGCGGCTATAGACGGGTCAGACACAGGATCAGGAAAGACTTATTCTGCTATAGCGACGGCACGCGAACTAAAGTTTAAAATCGCCGTGGTATGTCCAAAAGCCGTGATCAACTCGTGGAAGCGAGCAATCGCCAACCATTTCAAATTGAAATATGAATTTGTATTAAACTACGAATCGGTAAAAACGGGGAAATACGAGGACATTGGTGTATGGAAAGATGTCAGTCGAACCAGCAACAAGCAATTTTTCAAATGGAATCTTCCAAAAAATACTCTTATTATTTTTGATGAAAGTCATAAGCTAAAGGGACATGGAACACAAAATTCTGAAATGGCACTTGAAGCCAAGAAACAAGGATATCACATATTGTGTTGTTCTGCAACGAATGCAGTAGACCCGGTTGAATTAAAAACGGTCGGGTTGATTTTAGGCGTATACAAAAGAGGCAAGTGGCGTGCTTTCTTGGAAGAACATGGTTGTGAACAAGGACGATTTGGATGGGAATTCAACGGCGACAAGAATATACTTAAAAAATTACACCACGATTTATTTATCGAACGCGGTGTTCGACTGAGTAAGCGAGATATTCCAAATTTTCCAGACTGTGACACGATTGTTGAAGCATATAACATGGATGATAAATCCGAAAAGGATATCAACGAAGCATATGCTGAAATGGAACGAGAACTCACATTGCTTAGAATCAAATGTAAAAATACAAAAGAGTATCAAATAAACTCTATGGTTATTCAGTTGAGAGCAAGACAAAGAGCCGAGTTGATAAAAGTCCCACTACTAGTTGAAATGGCAGAAGATGCCATTGAATCGGGTATGTCGGTTGTGATATTTTTGAATTTTTCTGAAAGTATAAAGGCATTATCTAAGCGTTTAAAGACAAATTGTATTGTGTGGGGTGAGAATAAAGGTGAAGAAAGACAACGTAACATAGATGCATTTCAAGCAGATACAGAACGAATTATAATTGTGAATGTAAAAGCTGGTGGTGCGGGTTTAAGTTTGCACGATTTGAATGGACAATTCGCAAGAATGTCTCTAATATCTCCTACACCATCAGCTGTGGACCTAAGACAAGCACTTGGACGTATTCACAGGGATGGTGCAAAATCAAAAGCATTACAAAAAATAATATTCGTGGCAAACACAGAAGAAGAAAAAACTTGCGAAAAGGTAAAACTCAAACTTGAGAACCTAGATACGATAAATGATGGTGATGTTTTAATAGGAAACAATTTATAATAGATATATATGAGTATGACAAAAGATAAAAAGACGACTTTTTATGTAGAAGGACCAAACTGGGAAGCTGAAGTCATGGTAGATGTAGAAATACATGATGACGAGCGATCCCAACTAATAGAAGCGGCAACGCTTGCTATAGAAAAAAAAATTGAGCTTGAAGAAGATTTGCAACTCGGTGCGGTCATCCTTGTTAAAAAAGCCAAGAAGTCTTCTAAAGAAGCCATGGTAAATTCTTATATATGTTTAGTTAATGCTGCCCAATACAAAATGGCAGAAAACTTGAGAAATAATTTCAAAAAAGAATCTGGCAACGATCTTGCAACCGATCAAAATGGATTTTCATACTAATATGACACGTAGACAAGCAGAACTGTTAAAAATGGATCTAGAGAAATCAATAACTCCAGAAGATTATACTGAGGATTTGTATGTTAGTATAAACGGCGTCGGTTCAAAGATATACCGAGATTGTGTATATCTTGATGCTGAGGGATGGTTATTCATATGGACTATGACAGAATCATATATGTTTAGTAAAAAAGATCTTAAAGACACAATCGTAGTACCAGCTTCATATTCTACTTCTTTTAATTTCTCAACTATATAAAGTTTATGTTACTCAACGGAAGACCAAAAAAGATGCTCGTGGAGAGCGAAATACTTGCTGCACAAAGCATATCTAAAACTGAGGCCGAAGTTGCTCGCAGATTGGGCGTTTCGTTCATGACATACAGAAAATACTCAAAGATGTATGGTTTGTATGGTCGTGTGGCAAACATGGCTGGTAAAGGGGTAAGCAAACCTATCAGAAATGAAAACAGTGGCAAATTCCCGCTTGATAGGATACTTGAAGGTAAGCACCCAAAATATTCAACAAATCGTCTAAAAGTGAGGCTATTGCGGTCTGGAAAGATGCTTCCGCAGTGCAACAAATGTAATTTTAACGAGGCTAGAGTAATTGACAACCAAGTGCCACTTCTTTTAAATTATAAAGATGGAAACGTGGCAAACAAAAAATTTGAAAATATCGAGTTTCTTTGTTATAATTGTTACTTTTTACATGTAAATAATCCATTTGGTTGCAAAAAGACATTCAAATTGGAAGAATCAGAGCACACAGATACGATTGGGGGTGCAACGTGATTGACCAACCCATAACAACTCATATTCCATTTGAAGAACCTACGCTTGAACAAAAAAAGCAGTGGCTAGTCGAATGGAAAGTCAAAGTCCAAGCCGAAATGGCTGGATACAACGAAGAAAGAGATAAACTTTTTGCTGTTTATAAAAAACAAAAAGAAATGTATGACGGTTGGTTGAGTTCAAAGATGAAAAGAATCAAGAAATACGATAATGTTCTGAATGGTCGTAAGAAAGTACTAATTGATATAGAGAAAGAACTAGGCAATTTGGAAAAGTCTACTTCGGTACAAGATACGCAAGTTTGATTAATTATAGTCATCAAATGCCGTACTTTCTATATATTTATACAGAATGCGATATATAGTAGAGACAAATCAAGTAGAATTTGAAACATCAAATCCCAATGGGTTGGTGTCTGCTCCTATCGAGACATTCTTTTTCCGGAATGATAAGACTTATTATACTAGTTTCAGAAACACGATTAGTAGAATTGACATCCCAAGCAGAAGTTTTGGGTTGGAAAACAAGTATAAAATATGGTTTCCAAACATACAAGAGAAAGATATAACTTTTTCGCATCAATACGAAATCTGGTATAAGGATAAAAACAGCGGAAAAAATACGGGTTGGACGTTTATGGGATACAAACAATTGTATCCAGTGGCGATTGTTTCTTTGCCACCAACACCCGCAGCGACGCCAACTCTTACGCCGACGTTGACGCTTACACCAACGCCGACGTTGACACTTACGTTGACATCCACGCTGGCTCCATCCCCGACGCCAACGGTGACAAAAACTCCTACGCAGACACGTACATCGACTCCTACTCCAACTGGCACGACTACTTCAACTCCAACTTTAACATCAACGCAGACTTTAACACCAACTCCGACACTTACGATTACACCAACGTTAACCAATACCCCAACGTTAACTGCCACATCAACTCCAACTCTGACTTCAACGTCTACACCAACACGAACCGCGACTTCCACGCCGACTTTAACTGCGACAAGTACGCCTACGTTAACATCAACGTCAACTCCTACGTTAACCCCAACGGCGACTGTAACGGTAACATCCACGGCTACGAGCACGTCGGTAGCGACAGCCACACCAACACCAACAGGAACGCCCACTTCAACTCCAAGCAATACTCCGACATTAACTGCAACTGGTACTTCAACGTTGACTCCAACGCCTACAACTACCGCTGGACCAACATCAACGTCAACTCATACGCCAACGTTAACTCCTACATTAACTGCAACTCCTACACTAACTCCGACGTTAACTCCGACTAAAACTCCCACGTTAACGCCTACACAAACTTCAAGTGAAACTCCCACGTTGACTCCAACGGAGACTCCGTCTCCGACACCGACTCTAACTGCAACAGCCACGCCAACACTGACCGCTACAAGTACACCCACGTTGACGGCAACGAGTACACCTACGCTAACTGCCACAGCAACTCCGACGTTAACGGCAACTGCTACTCCCACGTTGACTGCTACATCCACGCCGACATTAACCCCGTCCAATACTCCAACTGAGACTCCTACATTAACGCCAACACTAACGCCAACGTTAACTCCCACATTAACACCAACGTTAACGGCGACAAAGACGCCAACGTTGACACCGTCGTTAACCGCAACGGAAACGCCAACATTAACTCCGACACAAACTTCTACCGAGACGCCGACGCTGACGCCGACGTTAACTTCGACGGAGACTCCTACATTAACTCCAACCGCGACGGAGACTCCGACACTCACAGCCACAGAAACACCA
>Ga0114966_10005930_pt1 | contig 10242 bp, 11 predicted proteins | sample M_130207_XF_Meta_FD_87029 | JGI IMG/M metagenome (GOLD analysis project Ga0114966, IMG submission 87029) | Freshwater microbial communities from Lake Montjoie, Canada to study carbon cycling - M_130207_XF_MetaG | ecosystem: Environmental > Aquatic > Freshwater > Lake | place: Lake Montjoie...
CAACATCCAGCAAAGCGACGAGGAGGTGGCACGCGTCAGAGCCATATTTGAGGAGATGCTCGGGCGCCGCTACACCAACCACGGCGGTGCCTGCCGGCCCTTGGGATTGGACGACTTTCTTTTCATCGCCCCGTATAACGCCCAGGTTCGCGCTCTGCAAAACACCCTGCCGCAGGGAGCGCGCGTCGGGAGCGTGGACAAGTTTCAAGGGCAGGAGGCCCCCGCGTGCATTCTTTCCCTGTGTTCCAGTTTCGGCGAATACGGGTCGCGCGGACTCGGGTTTATCCTCGATCGCAACCGGATCAATGTCGCCATCTCGCGCGCCCAATGCCTTGCGGTGGTGGTTGGCGATCCGCGCATCGGGGATTCAGAGGCCGGGTCCATCGGCGAAATGAGGTTATTGAACCTGTTCTGCAAGCTGGTCGGCTGACGGGCCAAAGAAGCGCCCCTGCCAGCAATCCTCAGCCTTCCCGCATCCGTGCCTCACGCTCTTCCTGCACGGCGCGGACGGCTTCGCGGCATTTGAGGAGGTCCTCGAAAATGTCCAGCTGCGCGGTGGCCAGTCCCGGGTTTTCGGCGAGGAGATCCTCCAGATGCCGCAAGGCCCGCGGATCGGCGGCCTCCAACTGCACCGCGCGCACAAAGCAGCGCGCAGCCTCGCCGACCAGACCCTGTCCTTGCAGGGAAATACCGAGATTTTTGTGGGCGTTGTAGCGCTCGCCATCGAGCGCGATCGCCCTCCGGCAATAGTTCCCGGCTTCCGTGAATTTGCCAAAGTGGTTGAGGCAGTAGCCGAGGTTGTTGTTGATGAAATACCAGGTGCCGCTGTGCGTCGGTTCCAACCCGAGCGCGCGCCGATACCAGCCGATGGCCGCCTTGTAGTCATTCACCTGCTCCATGATGCCGCCGAGGGCCAGGTAACAGAGGGCCTTCTTTTCTGGATCGACGGCAGCGGCGACCATTTTCTCCATGTAACCAAGACCCACCGGATGCCGACCGGTGCCGCAATACATCTGGATCACCGCCCAGAGCGCCTCCTCGGGGTCGGCCTTCGGATCGTCCAGTTTAGCGAGGGCGATTTTCTCCCACTCTCCGCCGGTGACCCTTCTCGCTCCCTCCGGGATCGGCGTGTATTTGAATGACCAATGATTGCTCATAAACAGCGGCGTTAATTTGACTCTTTGAGGGGCGGGCAAGATTGAGGTTCAGGCAGGCCCGGGTTGACCCGATCCGCTTTGATCCGGCGGCGTTGGCGATGAACTCCCAGGCGTCCCCGGCTGCGCCGGAGGCGGTTTCGGCTGCCCGCGACTGGCCCGGTTGGCGTCGGCATTGGCCCTGAGGATGAAATTTGGATCGGAACCGAAATAGGAACTGCTCTTCGTGGAGCGCGAGGCATAGAGCCGGCTGCTTTTACGGGTCCGGGCATCCCAGTTCTCGCTCGACGCCAGGAAGTCGGTGAGCGTTTGTACGGCCGCCTGGACGCTTTGCGGGCAGTTGTATTTCTGCAGCCGGCTGATGGCCTCGGCGATCCTACGTCTCAGGGCGTCCTCGTCGTCGCGATCACGGTCAGCAATGGCTTCATTGATGGCTTTGCCCGCCGTCTGCAGCGCCACCCATTCGACCACCTTTTCGTTGGCCTGAACGTCGGCGGCGCTTTGCGCGGGCGAGACGCGCACGGTGTGCGTTTCGCGGCGGGAGGCGACGCCGTTGGGTTGCAACTCGTCGTAGAGGATTTCCAGTTCGAGCAGCGCCTCACCTTCCAGGGAGGCGGCAGGTTGGTTGTCCGCAAGCCGAGGGAGCGGCAGAACTTCCAGGGCCAGCACCAGCACCCGTTCCTCTTCGCTGACCAGGTCGCCGACCGCAATTTCGATCCCGCCGCCGGGCAACTCGACCACTGGGTAACTGCTCAGCAGGCCGACCCCGCTGCAATAGTGCAGGCGCTTGATGCGGACCCGGACGTTCTGCGCGCTCAGCTTGAGCAGCGATCCCAGTTCCTGGCCAAAAATCGCCGGGAAAGCCTCTGGCGAATCGGCGTCATGGAGCGCCCCGCCAGCGGCTCCCGCCATGGCCTCGAGCAGGTCCTCGTTGTAGCCGTCGCTGAAGCCCAGGCAACTGGTCCGCACCGCATCCTTTTCCAGCCCGCTGGCCACGATCCCGCGAATCTGCTGCGACTCGACGATGCCCGTGTTGAGGTGGCCGTCGGAGAGCAGAAGCAGCTTGCGCGGGAACCCTTCCGGCGCCGCGCGCAGCTCGTCGCAGCCCAGCATCCAGCCGGCGGTCAGGTTGGTGGTGCCTTCGTCGCCGATCGCCGCGATGAGGCGTTCGATCCTGGCCTTGTCGGTCGCCGGCTGGAGCGGCACGACCGTCCGCGCGGTGTTGGAAAAAACCACCAGCGCAAACTGATCCTCGGCGCGCAGGTTGCGCAGGACCATCGTGGCGGCCTGTTTGGCGTGGTCCAGCGGCGCCCCGGCCATCGAGCCGCTGTTGTCGAGGACCAGGGTGAAGGCAAACGGGTTCGCCCGCCCGCCCTCCTGGGGCTCCGCTTTCAGGGAGACGGCCAGATGGACGACCTCCGCTTCACCGGCGAGGATGCTGTTGTAGTCGAGGTTGGTTTCAATTTTCATAGGTTTGTTTCTTCATTTTAACGTGTGGGTGGGACAAAGGCGGTCCCAGGGTCTGAACCTGCCATATTTTTCATCCGGCTGCTGTCTCCGGGGGCATTGGGAGGCGGGTCACCGGGATGCCCAGATTTTCGAGCACCTCCGGCGTCCCCGTGGCGGAAACCAGCGCCTCAATCCGCTGGTTGCGAAGGGACCGCAGGAGCGAGGGTTTGGGCTTTTCGACAAATCCATCGGTGATGATGAGGGCGGTGCGCGGGCGTGTTTTCGCCGCGTGCGCCAGGACCGCGGACAACGAGGTGCCGCCCGAGGTGTGGGTTTCCAGACGCCCCTTGCGGATCACCGCGGGCACGACCTCGGTCGAAAAAGCCCAGAACGGGGTTTTGATCCACGGCAGCAGCCCGGCCAGCAGCGCGAGCAAGGCCTGCAGCTCGGCATTCATCGAGCCGCTGACGTCGAGATAAACCTGCACGCTGCCCGCCGGTTTGCGGATTGCGGTGGACCAGACGACCTCAGGCAGGAGCGGGTTCCAGAGCGTGCGCAAGCAGCCCCGCCGGTCGGAGGCGTTCAGCACCGGGAGCGCGAAGCTCGCCGGTTCCTCCCGCGCGACGCGGCTCCGGGGATCGGGAACAATCAGGCGCTGGAGCAGCGCGCGGGTGGCGCTGCGCCATTCCCCGTGGATGCGTGACACCGGCGGCGGTTTTCGCAGACAGCCCTGGGTCATCCTCTGCGCATCGCGCCAGATGCCGGTGCCGTCAATCGTCTGCAGCGCGCCCTTGAGCCGCGCCGCGACGTCCACTTCGAGCACCTCGAGGCCACCACCCTCCCAGCAGTGGCCCCCGAGGAGACCCCGTCCGCCCTTGAGCAATTCCTCGATTTCTTGCGAACAAAACCGCCGGCAGAGGTCGAGCATGTCGTCCGCGACCAGCGTGCCTTCGTAGACCGCCTTCCAGGCGCGAAAAAACTCCAATTCCTCGTGGTGCCCGGGCGACGGCAGGGTTTCACTCCGCTGCAGGTTCTGCCAGAGCCACTGGTCACGGCTGTTCATCGGTCGCAGCAGCCGCAGGGGTCCGGGTGCATCCTCGTAGTAGCGGCTCATCATTTCGCTGTAGTCCGCGCCCAACCTCCGATGGATGATCGCGTTGATGACAGCGTCCAGCGCGACGTTCAGCGCGGGGGTCATGATTTTGATCTCGCTCGTGTGCCGCAGCAGGATGTGCAGGAACTCATGGATGAGCAGCGCCTTGACGTGGTTTTCGTTGGCGCAGTGGGTTTGCACGAACTGCAGGTTCACCTTGAGCGAGCTCGGCCGGCCCAAAGTTACCGCCAGCGTTTCCACGCGGTCGGTGAAATCGATGTCGCAGATCGACAGCACGGCGCGGCAGGCGAGCGGATTGTTGTCGATCAGCTCGAGGACGATGGCGCGGAAATGGGCTTCATCAATCTGCATAGAAATCTCCGATGGCGAACAGCTCCACCCGGCGGCGCAGCCGCGATTCGGTCCAGATGACGGGACGCCGCGGCGAATAAAACACCGGGTTGCACAGCCCGAGAATGGCCGCGTGCAGCAGCGGATCGGCCGGCGATTCCTCGACCGGCGGCCCCTGTTGCGGGATGTCGCGGCAAATCCAGGCACCTGGTGGCAGGCCGGGCAGCGATTTCAGTTCCTCCGTATCGCGCAGGCCCCGTTGCGCGAGCAACCGGCGGCACCAGGCCAGGTAGTCGCCGCCGGGAGCCACCGGCAGGCCGACGACCAGCCCGCGCGGGCACGCGATGCGTTTGCCCACTGCACCCAGGAGGCTCGCGCGGATGATCTGGCGGCAGTTGTTAAGCGCCAGTCCCATCGGTTTTCGCTTTCAGGTGGCTGTGGACGGCGGTCACGCATTGGTGGAACTGCTTTTCGAGCGCCACCGGATCCTCGACGTTGATCCTCGACAGGAAGAGGTGGCTGAAGAGCTGCTCGGCGCGCTCGCGGCGCCCGCCCTTCAGGTTTTTGAGCACCGCGGCAAAGGCTGCGAACGAGGGATGCACGGCGTCCCATTTTCCGCCAGTCTCCGGGCAGGTGGTCGCGCGGGTTGCATCGCGCCAGACGCGTTCCCCGCGGAGATCAAGCATGCCGTTGACCAGCCGTCCGAGGTCGAAAATCCCCTCGGCACCGACCGGCTGTTCGGGAAGCAGGAGCAGCATTGGATAGACGGCCAGTGCGAAGGCCGCGGCGCGGGCCGGTTCCTCGGACGCCAGCAGCTGCGAGACGGCCAGTGTGCCGGTGTCCGGGCACTCGCAGGTCGCGAGCAGCCGGCGCACTTTTTTCGCCAGATTGCGTTCGCAGTGGAAGTCATCGAGCCAGCGTTCCGGCCCCTCGGAACAGACGGCGTCCCACGCCGCGCGATGGGTGGCCGCCAAGGTTTCATCGTTGGGCGGTTGCACGCCGGTGCGTTGCGGCAGGCTCCACCTCAAGGCGAGCTGGAAAATCCTTTCCCGCGGCAGCCGGCTCACCGATTCGACCCCCAGAATGTTCCGGGCCAGCTGGCGGACGCGGCGCGGGGAAATCCGCAGCCCGGCTTCGCCCAGGGCCGTGGCCACGCGGCGGCAATATTCGATGACCAGCGGACAGGGCGCGGCCAGTTTTTCGGCAAAGCTCCGGGTCGCCGACTCGACGAACGCAGCCAGTCCCGCGGTGTCGCGCGCAATCGCGCCTTCACCCCGCGGATCGGCGACCAGCCGCTGGTGCTCCTCGCTCAGATCCTCCCAATCACCAACCGTGACCAGGAACGCGAAACGGTCGGCCAGCGCGGGATCGAGCGGTTCGCAGCCGCTGTAAAACTCGGCCCCTTCCTGGTCAATCGAGACCGGGTTCATCGCCGCCCAGCGGTAGCGCAGGCGGTCGAGCTTGAGGCCCTGAATCCGACGCTCATGCACCAGGGAGAACAGCCGGTTCTGGTGCTCGGGCTTGCAACGGTTGATCTCATCGACGAGCACCGATTGCGCCTGCCAAACCGTGGCCGGGGTTTCCAGATAACGGATGCCGCTGCCGTCGGCTTCCGGGTAAGGGAAACCGACCAGGTCGTCGAAGGCGATCAGGCTGGCGTTGTAGTGCCGGTGTTCGAGACCGAGCGCCTCCGAGAGGCTGTTGAGGAGGAAGGTCTTGCCCGTGCCGGCGCGCCCGATGAGCAGCAGCGGGTCGCCTGTCACCAGCGCCGCGAGGATGACCGGCTCGACCGCGGCGTAGCCGTAAACGCCAAGGGAATGGAGATGACCGGTGTTCATTGTTCCCAGCTCAGGTGGGGTTTCCCGAAATGGCCGTAGTTGGTCGTGCCCCGGTAGATCGGCCGCAGCAGGTCGAGCCGCTCGATGATCGCCGCGGGGCGGAAATCGAACTGCCCGGCAAACTGCGCGGCGAGCCGGTCGTCCCCGGTGCCCCAGGTATCGACCTTGATGGAAACCGGCTGCGCGACCCCGATCGCGTAGGCGGCCTGGAGTTCCGCGGTGCGGGCGATCCCGCGCCGCACGATCTGCCGGGCCACAAACCGGGCAAAGTAAGCGGCGCTGCGGTCGACTTTGGTCGCATCCTTTCCGCTGAAGGCGCCGCCGCCATGCCGGGCGAACCCGCCATAGGTGTCGACGATGATCTTGCGCCCGGTGACCCCGCAGTCGCCTTCGGGGCCTCCGATGGAAAATTCGCCCGTGGGGTTGACGAAAATCCGGATGCCGTCGCGCCACCATTGGCCCAGCGTCGTCGGCAGCAGTTCTTTTTCCACAAAGTGCCGGATTTCCTCCTGTGCAGTGCCGGATGCGTGCTGCGTCGAAACGACCACGTCGCTCACCTCGACCGGTCGGTGGTCCTCGTAGCGCACGGACACCTGGGCCTTGGCGTCCGGCCGCAGCCAACCTGGCGTCCCCGACTTGCGAGCGTTCGCCAGCCCCAGCGTAATCCGGTGGGCCAGGCTGATCGGCAGAGGCAGGAGCTCCGGGGTTTCGTCGGTGGCGAAGCCGAAGACGAGTCCCTGGTCCCCCGCACCAAGATCCTTGCCGTTATCCACGCCACGGGCGATTTCGCGCGACTGTTGGCCGAGCAAATTCTGAATGCGCACGCCGGCGGCGTGAAACTGACGGGAGGGATCGGTATAGCCGATTTCCTCAATCGCCCGGCGGGCCACCGCCCCGACATCAACCTGCGCACTGGAGGTGATTTCCCCCGCCAGCACCACGTCGCCGGATTTGCACAGCACCTCGCACGCGACCCGGCTGTGGGGATCCTGGGCGAGATGGGCGTCGAGAACGGAATCCGCGATGAAATCGCAGACCTTGTCGGGATGTCCTTCCGAAACCGACTCAGAGCTGAAAATAAAGGGCGCGCTCACGCGGCACCTCCTTTCAGCAGTCCGCCCAGCAAGGCGTCACGCCGGGCGCGGGCCTCGTCGAGCGATTTGGTGCGAAGGGACGACCGCACCCGCTCCTTGGTCAGGGCAGTGGGATGGACGGTGTAATGCAGGAACCACGTCCCGTGGTTATTCCAGAGATGATGATCCGGGTTGCCCGGATTAACCCGAATGCTTGCGCTTGATTGGTGATGCATGGTGGCGTGTTGGTTGTGCAAACGCCACCAATGGAGACTTGGTTCGCCCGGGGACATTGGCCCCTGCGCACATCGGCCGGAACACTGCGTTCCGTCCGTCCACCTTGGTTTCTCCAACCAGGTTGGCAGACCGGTCCTCACGATGAGATCCAGTCACTCTTGATGTCGTTGCTGCTAAGTTTACTCTAACGTCAGCACGATAACTTTGTTCAACCGCAACCGCAAGGCCGAAAACTGCTTATGACACGCAAAGCAGCACCGGAACCGGGATCATGTTTGGACTTATTCGCCATGCGCGTTAAAAGACGGCCCAGCATGCAAATGTTCACTTTGTTCATCGGGACAGCCGCCCACCGGGGCAATGCCTCGGCCGTGGGTATCAAGATGCTGGAGGACTTGCTGGCCCCGGTTTTTCCCTCATTCACGATCCTGCCGGCAGCGGGAGTGTTTCGCGGGCAAAGCGAGCAGACCTATCTGGTGAAGGTTACCACCACCGACGTGATGGAACTTGTAGAGCAGGTGGAAACCATCAGGAGAACACTTGATCAGGAAGGCGTCGGCATGGAGCATGCCGGACGTTATCAGCGCGTGATCAAAGACACGGATGCCCCCACACTGCTGCACCAGATGTTTCCCCGGGTTCGGCCCGAATATCTGACAACGGTTTTCCAGACCGTGAGGCCGGCCGCGGGCTGGCCGGATCGGTTTGCCGTAATCACGGGCTGCAATCCCGACGGAGAGCCGCAGAGCGCCGCGTTGAACCAACAATGCCATGCAGAATTGGCGGCGTACGTTTCGGGACGGCAGGTCTCCTTTTGGGAAGTCAACGGGGGTTCGCCTGATCTGCGCCATTGCGAACCCGGATTTGGCGTGGCCACGGACCTCGCCACCGCTCTCGCCGTGGCACGGCGTTTCCGGCAGGAGGCGATATTCTGGATCCAAGGGGGATTGCTTTCCCTGTGGACCGCCGATGGAACGACAGATCTTCCGCTCGGTCCGTGGGCGGCAAGGTTGCGGTGAACATTTCTTGCTCCAGTGCGTCGCATGCCCCGGGCAGCCCTCGATACATCATGGAGCATCCGACCTATCCAGCAGCCCCATCCCGGTAGCTGCCGGGTACGGGAGGACGCATCCCGGCGCATCCGCGCTGTCATGGCCTGCTGGGACAGCGACCGACTGGATCTGCCGCGGATTTTCGGCGTGCGGGTGCGGCCGGAATGGCTCGGGACGCCGACCGCCCGCGATCCCGCCACGGTCACTTGGGCCACGCAGCGGGCCAAGGAGAGGGCGTTTCCGTGGCGTGAGCAATTTACTGAACCGGACCTCGCGCTTTTCGGAGATTAAAAGTAGCGCGGGACGGAATTATTTTGCGGGTAGGGCGGCAGATGTCTGACCCCAGGTGGTAAGGTTCTCGCATGAACAAAATGCTCACTTCGCTGATTGAATTTCTGGAGGCTAAATCCCTCAGCTACGACCCGGACGAGGAGGCTCAGGCGGTGCGCCTGGGGGTCGAGGCCGCGAACCTCCGGTGGCGCTGCTTCGCCTGCAAGGACGACTCCGGGCGGTTTGTCTTCGTCTCGCTGATTCCGATCAAAGCGCCGGAGGCCCGGCGGGTGGCGTGCGCCGAAGTGCTGTGCCGCATCAATGCGCGGCTCGGCCTCGGCCATTTCGACATGGATTTTAACGACGGCGAACTGGTCTTCCGGACGGTGGTGCCCTTGGCGAAAAGGGGCCGGCTGTCCGCCGACCTGCTCGAGCACCTCCTCCAAGGCCACACCGTTGTCGTCGATCGGTTCATCCCGGCCATCACCTCCGTGGTTTTCTCCGGCCAATCGCCCAGGAAAGCCCTCGCCCTCCTTGAGGAATCCACCGAGGACGCCCCGGCGCGGGAGCAATTCAGCCTGAACTGAGTGCCAGGGAGAACACCATGGAACCGGCAGACACCACCCCGATATCCGCGCCTCCAGCCACGATGGTCTGTGGCCTGGGCGAGGCCGGCACCTTCACGCCAACTTTCGATCAGCCTCACGCCCCGGTCTTGGCTGCGTTCGGCGCAAATCGTTTGCATCGCTTCGGAATGCCGGGGTCCTGGGATCTCGATCGCGCCGTCGCGGAGAATCAAGGGGCGCTCTACCGGTCCGTCCGGAGGCATTTTCCCGATGACCGGGTGAAAAAATGGGACGACCTCACCTTTCAGTTTGGCGACCGGGAGTTTCTTTACGCCGACGAGACCCGGGTCATTGGCTTCGCCGCAACCCCGCAGGGGGCCGAGCGCCTGGTGACCAAATTCGATGAAACTTACCGCAAGCCTCCCACCCCGACCGGTGGTGCCTTTTATCTCATCACGACCGGCGGCGAGATCAACGTCGAGACGGTCCCGCTTGGAGCTGAAACGGTCCTTGCCGATGAACTGCTCGCCCTGCACTACGGCGAGGACGCTCTCGAGTGGCATCAGGATTTCGCTGCCAAAATCTGCGCCAAGCCCCACGGCCTGGCGATTTTTGAAGGGGAAGCTGGAACGGGGAAAACCTCCTACCTGCGTCACCTCATGGGGGTGCTGAGGAAGTCGCATCGGTTCTATTTCATCCCGACCGCGTCCCTCGACGTCCTTTCCAATCCCGAGTTCATCGGTTTTTGGGCCAATCAACGGCGCAAGCATGCCGCACGGCAATTCGTGGTTATCCTGGAGGATTCGGATGCCGTGCTCATGAGTCGTGGTACCGAGAATCGTGAACAGGTCAGCGCCGTCCTCAACCTCTCCGATGGGATGCTGGCGGATTTCCTCCGCCTCCAGATCATCTGCACGATCAACTGCCGCGCCAACGACATTGACCAGGCGCTCCTGCGTCCGGGGCGACTCCTCTGCCACCGCGTTTTCGAGAGGCTCAAATACCCTCAGGCATCACGCCTGGCCGAGAGTCTCGGCAGAAAACTGCCCGCCGTGGGCGACTACTCCCTCGCGGAAGTCTTTGCCGGCCATGATCCCGCGGAAATCGAACGGCCGCGCATCGGCTTTGCCTCGTGACTGCCGGCGCAAGTTTTCGTGAA
>Ga0114966_10005931_pt1 | contig 10241 bp, 17 predicted proteins | sample M_130207_XF_Meta_FD_87029 | JGI IMG/M metagenome (GOLD analysis project Ga0114966, IMG submission 87029) | Freshwater microbial communities from Lake Montjoie, Canada to study carbon cycling - M_130207_XF_MetaG | ecosystem: Environmental > Aquatic > Freshwater > Lake | place: Lake Montjoie...
ACTCTTAACATTTTAGATTCGGTAATGTTTATTTTATTATTTAAATCCATATTATTTCTTTTTTATGTTGATTAAATTTCTTTTTAACAACATAATTATAATTACTTATAAATAGTAAATATGAAAGAAAAACTTTTCGATGCGTATAATTGGTGTTACATTAAAATTGTTAACCTTTGGATTAAATCTATGAATATTTTTAATATGTTCCTTTAGTTGAAATTTCAACTTTTAGTTCTCCAGAACCTTTAATAAGTCTATGATACTTTCCTTTTGGAATATATATAGTTTTATTATTTTCTAATAAAATTGGTAATTTGTTATCTGATTGGTATTGCCAGTTAGTTTCATTTAAAGGTCGTATAATTCTATCTTCATTATCAAAACGCCATTTTAATTCTTCAAAACTAACATTTTCTAAAAATGTTCTTATTTTTTTACCGTCTTTAATTTCTTCACTAAATGGTAAAGATTGTTTATTTTCAACAACTATATATTCTTCGGCATAATAATCAGATAATCTACTTAATCGATTGTGAGTAGGTTTAAGATATTCAACCACAAAATCATGTTTTGAAATCCCAAGGATTTCTAATAATTCCCATATTCCAGATATAACTCTGCCCCAAGTAATATTAGTGTACGGAATTATATCAATAATAACCAAATTTCTATTTATAACCTGGTTTTTAGCCACCAAAATTTTTTTAATGTTTATTTGTAGGTCCGTAAAATCATCATAAACTTTATTTTGTTCTATTAATTTAGGTATTAATTCCCTATTAATTAATTTTTGTAAAATTTTTTTTATATTTTCAAAATAACTCAAATCTATATCATTACCATTAACTCTTACTCCTGCGCTGTTATCATACACTCTAAATAAGTTCTCATTTTCTAAAATAACGTTTTTATTTAAATCAGATTCAACAATCCAACAATCGTCATCATTTAATTTAATTAAATTTTTATTATATAAACTTCTCACTTCCTTAATTAAATTAAAAAAATTTTTAGAATCCCCCCTAAATATATTTTCACTTAAAGTAATTTTATTATCTAAATGGTATTTTAAATCTTTTGATATTTTTACATTTTTACATAATGACATAGAGGGGTTTACATATTCTTTTAATGCTTTACGAATTAAATTATTAAAATTATTTGTCATTATTCATAAATATACCTATAATTAATTAACATGAAAATTTTTTTTAAAATAATCTTAACTATAGTTCGAATCATTATTTTTATTTTGGTTTTTAGATTTTTAATTACCTCATATAATAGTCCGTATGAAATGACCCAACAAAAAAATAATTGGTGGATATTATTTTTAACGTTCGATATTTGGTTACAAATAGTTATTAGTAATAATGATGACTAAATTTAAAAAGGGGACAGTAGCGAGCTTTCCCCTTTTTTGTTACCATAACGATAACGGTCCTAAACCCTTTATTAAAGGGGACTATTTTTCTTTAACTAAAATTATACACCTTTTTAAGTATTCCTTAGCTCTAGGGCTTGGATGGGCGTGTGATAAAACTTTTTCGATATCTTTAACTAAATCTTCACCATGTTCATTTTCTTTATAAAGTTCAATAACTTTATCCATTGCTTTTTGACATTGAGAATTTGTTTCATCTAAATAATGTTTATTTCTAAACGTATTTAAATGATTCATTAAATCGTACGCTAAATGTTCACCGGAATCTGAAATATGTGGATGTAATCTTAATGTTTTTAATAAATCCAAAGTGTCCACCATACCATGAATACCACCATTTCTTTTCAATGTGTTTGAATTATAGTTTGTAAAAATTTTTGAAGGACCTACAATATTATCTAAAGCTATTACATTAGAAGTTAAACATCTTTGTTTTGTTTCTTCTTTATTTTCTATTTGTTCTAAAATGTGTTTTCTCACAGTTTTACGAAGTTCAACTATATTAAAAATATTTTTTTTCATTTAAGAAATTCTTTTTAAATAAATATATGATAGTTTGAATTTATTTTATTAAAAATTAATTGAAAAATATTAATTAAAAATAAAATAATTTTAACAATATTTTAAAAGTAAATGGTTTTAACAATATTTATTTTAAAAAAATAATTTATGGCAAAATCTAAAGTTTCAAAAGACTCTGGCTCAAAGAAAGTGACTTTTGGTGTTAAAAAATCAGGAAAATTAAAAAAAAGTTTTGGTCCAAAATCAGAAAAACCAAAAAAATATAAAGGACAAGGTCGTTAATATAGTTCTTTAATAAAAAATGTAAATATTTATAATAAAAAACATTATGAAGCAATTATTTTTTGACGAAACAGGTAAATTATCAATGAAAAGAGTTTGTGGTCTTTTTTGTACGGTAGCACTTTGTGTTACAATGTATCATAACTCATTTTCACCATTAGACCAAGCTCCTTCTAATATATTAGTAGAATCAGTTGCTTTATTAGCATTTGGATGTCTTGGACTTTCATCAGTTGATAAGTTTACATCTAAGAAAAAATAAAAACCCCCTCTTTTTTAAGAAGGGGTCATTTTATTTAACGTTTTCAAACTCAACATCTGTTAAGTTTTCACCAGAATTTTCTGTGGAATTATCTTGAGGTTCTTTTGATTCGTACATCACACTAACAACTTTTTGAATTTGTTCATTAAGTTCACCCATTAATTTTTCAACCATTGGAATATTTTTTTCTAAATGATGTTGTCTTAGTTCTTTAATTGTGTTATCAATTTCAGTTTTTTTATCCGATGGAATTTTAGTTTCACTTTCACTTAAAGTTTTCTCAGTTTGAAACATTAAGTTGTCCGCAGTATTTAACGTTTCAACATCTTCTTTTTTCTTTTTGTCTGATTCGGCGTTTAACTCAGCGTCTTGTTTCATTTTTTGAATTTCTTCTTTTGATAAACCAGTAGACGATTCAATACGTATTGATTGTTTTTTATCAGTCGCTTTATCAATTGCTGAAACATTTATAATACCATTAGCATCAATATCAAAAACCACTTCAATTTGAGGTGTTCCTCTACGAGCCGGAGGAAGTCCATCTAAATGAAATCTTCCAATTGTTTTGTTATCGGATGACATTGGACGTTCGCCTTGCAAAACATGTATTTCTACACTTGGTTGATTATCAACAGCTGTCGAAAATACTTGAGACTGTCTGGTTGGAATAGTTGTATTTGAATCTATTAATTTAGTAAAAACACCTCCCATAGTTTCAATACCTAAGGATAACGGAGTAACATCTAATAATAAAACATCTTTAACGTCACCACCTAATACTCCCCCTTGAATTGCGGCTCCAAGAGCAACAACTTCATCAGGATTAACACTTTTTGACGGTTCTTTACCAAAAAAGTCTTTCACCGCTTGTTGAATAACTGGAATACGAGTTGACCCCCCAACAAGAATAATTTCATCAATATCCGATACTTTTAATTTAGCCTTTTCTAAAGCGGATTTACATGGGTTAATTGTTTTTTTAACTAAATCATTAACTAATTGTTCAAATTTTGACCTTGTTAAATTAGTAACCAAATGTTTAGGAATACCGTCTACCGGCATAATGTAAGGTAAATTAATTTCAGTTGAAATCGACGAAGAAAGTTCTATTTTAGCTTTTTCAGCCGCCTCTCTTAATCGTTGTAACGCCATTGAATCTTTTTTAAGGTCAATACCATTATCTTTTTTAAACTCTTTTACTAAATAGTCAATAATAACGTCATCAAAATCATCTCCACCTAAATGAGTATTTCCGTCAGTAGATAACACTTCAAAAATCCCATCTCCTAATTGTAATACTGAAACATCGTGAGTTCCTCCACCACAATCAAAAACAACGATTTTCATATCTTTATCTTTTTTGTCAAAACCATAAGCTAAAGCGGCAGCTGTAGGTTCATTAATAATTCTAGCAACTTTTAACCCAACAATTTCTGCAGCTTCTTTTGTTGATTGACGTTGAGCATCGTTAAAATAAGCCGGAACTGTAATAACCGCTTCAGTCACTTCTTGACCTAAATAATCTTCAGCAGTTTGTTTCATTTTTTGTAAAATAACTGATGAAATTTCTTGAGGAGAATATAATTTTCCGTCAATATCAACTCTAGTTGTATTATTATCACCTTTAACAACTTTATAAGGTACTTTTTTAATTTCTGATTTTGATTCGTCAAAATTTAACCCCATAAATCTTTTTATTGAATAAACAGTGTTAGTTGGATTTGTAACCGATTGTCTTTTTGCCGGGTCACCAATTTTTCTTTCACCATCTTTTAAAAAACCAACAATTGAGGGGGTGGTTCTTTTTCCTTCGTTATTTGTTATAACAACAGGTTCCCCATTTTCCATTACAGAAACGCACGAATTCGTAGTTCCTAAATCAATACCAATAATTTTAGCCATATTTAATTTTTTATTAAAATATATATTTTTAATTTTAATGTGTCAAGCACAAATCCCACATATTAAAAATTATACCAATCATAAAAAAACTGACATAATGTCAGTTAATGTGATTGTTTGTCCCTTCAAATTTAACGTATCTTCCGTCTAGATTAATATGAAGAAATACTAATTATAAAAAAAACCACTGATTTAGTGGTTTTTTTTATTGTATAAATTTTTTAAATTCTGATAAATCACCATTAAAGTAGTTCATATCAACATAACCATTGATTCCGGAACATTTTCCATTTATTGTGTATTGCCATAACCCTTTTTTATAATTAAATGTCATAGGGGCGGTATTACTATGGTTATATATCCAAAGATTATTATTGAAATTATTAATAATATAATCGTAATAGTTATATTCATTTAAATAAATTATGGGTTTTTTACCATAATATTTATATAATTCATTCTCAAGAATTTTTAATTCTTTTATAAAAATTGTTTTGTCTTTTACTTTTGAAATGTTGATATTTTCAATATCAATTAATGGTGGCATTGAATTAGTTGTTTTAGGAACCATACTAATAAAATTTTTAGCTTGAGATTCGCCACTGGATTTTAATGTGAATCTATGGTAAGCTCCGACTATAAAATTTCTTTTACGGCTTTCAGACCAATTACGTTTAAATTTCTTATCTTGTATTGTTTTACCTTCAGTCGATTTAATAATAACAAATTTAATTTTAGACGTATTAATTTTCTCCCAATTAATATTACCTTGATAATATGAAATATCGATACCTTGAATATAATTTTTAGAATTATATTCGTTTATTGTAAATTGTAGTTTAGTTTTACCATATAAATAAATACTAACTAAACAAAATAACGTTATTGTGATTTTTATTATATTTTTCATAATACAAATATAGTGATATTTATTTAATATTTAAAAGGTATTGAAAAAATTAATTAAAATAACCGAAAACGATTTGTTGACAATAATAAGAAAAGTTATTGAGGAACAAAATATTAAGGATATTAATGTTAAAAAATTACAAAACGATAAAAATGATACTTGGAAATATGTAGATAATACTGCCGTATCGCCTAAAAAAAGACCCCCAACACTATTAAAAGGGACATTGAAATATTCCTATTCTTGTATATATAAAAACACCGCTGCTATGTCTGCATTTGTTAATATGGTTGTTTTATATAAAGAACGTTTAAAAAAAGACTTAGGTGTTAATAATGATACTTTATTATATTTAACCAAAATTGCAATTGGTATAATGGGTTGGCAATCAGCATATGCTAGTGACGATAAGTTATATGACATAGGGGGAACTGAATTTTTTGGTCTAAACCCCTATGACATATATAAAGGTTTAAATCGTATTGGGGAGATTTTAGGTTATGATGATTTAGGGTCTAAAACCTTTGAAAAAGCATCAAAAACAGTTAAAAATATTGGCTCATTACTTAATAAAAATTGGAGTTTAGACGAACCTACTTTTGGTCCAGCGGAATTTATGCCGTCAGTATATACGAAAACAGGTGTTGAGAAAAAATATGGATATGGTTTTGAAACTGCAATAGGTTCAGGGTTGGCTGTGATGCATACCATATATGACGCTTATAAAATCGCAATAAAAAATGGATTAAGCTCAAGTAGTTCTGAAAATTATATTGCGAAATTAAAGGGGGTCCCAGCATGGGACGAGATTAAAGGGACAGGTAATCATTTATGGGATGTTGCAATTTCAACACATACTTGGCCATCAAGTAAAATGTTAATTAAATACTGTAAAACAAATCGTCCTGATTTTTTCGGCCCTTGTGATAAAACAACTTACAAACCGTTTAATACTGAATCCTCTTGGCAGGAGTATATAGATAGTCCAGGTATTTCGACTTACTATAAAAAAAATCCACAACTATCAAAATTTCCGGGGGATGTAAAAGTATTAAGTGGACAACCCATATTAAACTATTACCCGCATCTAATTGGTTCTCACGGCGATTATTCCAAATCCGAAGTTGATAGTAAATTTATGTTGGAATGGGTGGTTATATCAATGAATAGATTAACTTGCATTGATGTTGCATTTAAATAAAAAAACTATCCCACAGACCAAGAGGTTGTATAACCCTTAAATTTAACGTCTCATCCAACAAATGTGTTTAATTACACTGGAGCCCCTGACGTTCTATAACCTTTCAAATTTAATGTTTTTTCCAACCAGTCTTCTGTAATGGATTGCAGTTCTTCATATTCGAGCGAAAACATAGATTCTAAAAATAACCAAATTATATCATAATCAAACCAAAAGTCTTTATCTTTTTTATCCTGGAAAGCAATATTTTCTCCGTTTTTACTATAAGTCACTCCTCTATTATCAAAAGAACCAATAATTTCAACATCAGAAAACATATCGTTTAACCATTCCTTAACCAATCTTGCTCTTTGTGTTTTTGTTATGTTAATTTTCATTTTATATAATTACTTTCAAATTTAATGTTTCATCCACCTAACGTTGTTCGAGATACATGTGAGGCGAAGTTGTATAACCCCTAAAATTTAATGTTACATCCACCTCTCTTTTTCACCATCTTCTTCATAAAACATGGTTGTATAACCCCTAAAATTTAATGTTTCATCCACCCAGTCTTCTGTAATAGCTTGCAGTTCTTTATATTTAAGTGAAAACATGGATTCTAAAAATGACCAAATTAAGTCATAATCAAACCAAAACTCTTTATTTTCTTTCTCCCGAAAAGCAATTTTTTTTCCATTTTTAACATAATAAGAATCAATTATTTCAGTATCAGAAAACATATCGTTTAACCAATCCTTAACCAATCTTGCCCTTTGTGTTTTTGTTATGTTAATTTTCATTTTATATAAATACCTTCAAATTTAATGTCTCGCCCAACTATGTCCAAGATAAGTTGCGTAAATAAGATGTTGTATATCCCTTCAAATTTAATGTCTCGTCCAACCAGTCTTTTGTGATAGCTTGCAGTTCTTCATATTCAAGTGAAAAAATGGATTCTAAAAATGACCAAATTAGGTCGTAATCAAACCGAAAATCTTTATTTTTTTTATTCTGAAAAGCAAGGTTTTTTTCATTTTTAACACAATAAGAACCACGTATTTCAACATCAGAAAACATATCGTTTAACCAATCCTTAACCAATCTTGCTCTTTGCGTTTTAGTTATGTTAATTTTCATTTTATATAAATACCTTAAAATTTAATGTTTTTTTTGACCAGTCATTATATTGATTCTCTAGGGATAGAAAAAGTCCTAATGAAATTAGATTTAAGTTTTTTACCGGCTAACCGTATTCTTGGTTCAAAAAATTTTGTCAAACTAAAAATTTCTTTTTTACTTAAAAGTTTTTGATTTATTGGAAGTTTTTCAGAAACCCCATAATTTACATAATCTTTTATAAACCAATTTCTTAAATTTATTAGTATAGGTTTAATATAGTCTGGATTATATTTATTAATCTCATTAACTAAATTGTCCATAAATTCGTCAGCGTCAAAATTTTCCATAACAATTGCGGAGCGCCAATAACCACCTTGTTTAAATTCTTCAAAAGATTTCCTTAAACTAACACTATAAACTTCTTGTGTCATAGCATTCATTTCTTGTGGTTGAGAAAAATAAAGCATTGTTGTAAATTGTTCCCAAATATTCCAAATGTTTTTAGGTACGTTGTAATTTTTAACTCCTGACCAGGTAAATCTGTTATCCACATCGGGAGCATTGTTTTCGTTTCTTTTATAATACTCAAACATATGGTTACATTCATGAGATATTGCATCACGTAATAAAAACAATAAATCGTCTTTATTAGTTTCTTCATAGTTTTTAAATATAGTAACCGTAAAATCAAACTCAGAAATAATAGTTTTATTTATTTCGTCTGTAACATATTTTGGTAAGAATTTAGATGGAATTTTTACATGGGTTGTTTTTTCTTTTTTTGGTCTAATACTATAAGCCCCTCCCCCAGAAAAAAAATTCGCATTGTCATTAATTTTATTTATTTTTTTACAACTAAGATTAATAACAATTTGTTCAATTGGAAATTCAATATAATCTTCAGGAAAATCTTGATAAACTTCCTTTAAATCATTTAAATCAATATTTATTTTTTCATTTAAATCACGATTTGAATTTAAAAATTTTAAGACCGTAGGTTCCAATATTTTATAAATTACATTAACATAATGTAAACTTGCTCTAGAAACCCCTAAAGATTCAGTTAATATTTTTAAATATTGATGTTCTTTAATTATAATATTCATACCTCTTATAAATACATTTAATTAGGTTTTTATCTATTTTTTAACTATCATTGTTAAATGGAAAAAAATAAAACGTTAAATAATTTTAAATGGGAAGTTATTTCTGAAAATGACGTTGCTAAATTCATATGGAAATATAATTCAAAAATAAGTTCAATAAACCCATATGAAGTTGAGGTAAAATATAAATCAAACGAACTTCCTGTTGGTAAAAAAGTTAAAAGAACTAAATTATAAATAAATTTATTTGTTTATATTTGAATTTTAATGTACCTTTGAAAGAATAAATTAATTGTTAAACTAAAATGGAAATTTCTAATAATACATATGAAGCGGCAAGTAAAATAATGGGAGCTGTAGTATTGTTAATATCCTTAGGATTACTAATTAAAATTGAAAAATATGAAAAAAAATAAAATATTTTTAACACCGATTGAAATACTAATAATTTTAATTATTGGTTTTACCACTATTGGTGTTTTGTTTTTATCAATAAACTCATTAAATTTAATAACAAAATGATAACAAAAGAAAAAATAGAATATGTTGGAGCACATTTATTATTAATACTAGGAATAGTGTTATTTTTAAGTATACCTTTTTTAGTATGGTCATTTTAAAAACAAGACTAATATGAACAAAATAGGAAAACAAAATAAATATGATGCTGATTCAATCGTACCAAGAATATCCGATTCAATCGTACCAATAGATGAACCGTCAAAATATACCTTAAAAAGATTAAACGATGGTTCAATTAATTTAGGTTCAAATATTGGTTGGGTTGAATGGAATGAAATTGGTGAAGCTACAGGTAAAGAAATACATGATGAACCGTCTATTGGGAGGTCATTAATATTAAATCCACATCCAGTAAGTTATACTTGGCTTACAACGGTAATTACTGAGATAGTGGAACAAAGAGAAGGATACATTAAATTTCAAACACAAAATTCAACTTACGAACTAATAACTAAATAACATGAAACAAACAGTATGGCATATATCGGACACTCACACATATCATGAGTTATTAGATATTCCAGAAAATATTGACATTGTGATTCATAGTGGAGACTCTACTAATCCAAGAGACCCTTACCTAAGTGAAGATGAAATGCAAAGTTTTATATCTTGGTATAGCTTATTACCAATCAAATATAAAGTATTTGTGGCAGGTAATCACGATGTTTGTATTGAAAGAAACTTTATTAAAAAAGATGACTTTGAAAGAGCAGGTATTATATACTTGGAAAATGATTGGATTGAAATAGAAGGGATTAAAATATGGGGTTCTCCAATCACACCAACATTTGGTAATGGATGGGCATTCAATAAGAATAGAGCTAAGACTTCTGAGGTTTGGAAACATATTCCTGATGATACTAATATTGTAGTTGTACATGGACCACCAAAAGGAATACTAGACTTATCTTATGATGTAACTGGTAAATTAGAATTTTGTGGTGATACTTCACTTAAAAAGCGTATGTTAGATTTAAAACCTA
>Ga0114966_10005932_pt1 | contig 10240 bp, 9 predicted proteins | sample M_130207_XF_Meta_FD_87029 | JGI IMG/M metagenome (GOLD analysis project Ga0114966, IMG submission 87029) | Freshwater microbial communities from Lake Montjoie, Canada to study carbon cycling - M_130207_XF_MetaG | ecosystem: Environmental > Aquatic > Freshwater > Lake | place: Lake Montjoie...
ATAATATTAAAAATTTTAAAAATATTTCACAAGAAAATGTTTTAACAATTACAAAAGAAACAAAAAAAATATTAGTAAATTTAGGATTGATTAATTTAAATACTAATAAACAATTACAATGTGTTGAAAAGACATCAATTGCATGTTGGCATTGTTGTTATAACTTTGATACAGCACCATTATTTTTACCAGAAAAGTATCATAATGGCATATTCTATGTCTTTGGTAATTATTGTACATGGTCTTGTATGTTAGCATATAATAATCAAATTGATGAATATAGAAAACAAATTAGAAATTCTCTAATTAAAAAATTATATAAAGTTATATATGGCGTTGAATGTATAATTAAACCTGCAGGTCAACGAGAATGTTTAGAAAGATATGGTGGACCAGTTAAGATCGAAAAATTTCGTGATCCTAAATTAAATCAAACAATTGTATCAAAACTTAATATTCCTCCACAAATTCCATTATTATCCTATTATGAGGAAACTATTATTGATAATAATTAATTATTTTTATTCTCATTCTCATTCTTATTCTCATTCTCATTCTCATTCTCATTCTTATTCTCATTCTCATTCTCATTCTCATTCTTATCTTTTTTTATTTTTCTTTTTGTTTTTTTAATCTCATTAACTGTTAATTTATTTTGTTCAATTGATTTTAATCTATCTTCATATAATTTTGGTATGCCACTAATAAATAAATATCTAAATCCTTGTAAATAAGAATCACATAGATCATCTTTCTTCGAATGTACTTCGAGATATTTCTTTTCATTTTCATTAATTAGTGTTTGGCAATAAATTAATCCTAAACCTTTTGTAATTTCATATTCCTCTCTTTTATCTTTAGCTTTTCCTATTTTTTCAGATGTTACCTCTTTCATAACTTTCAATTTATTAGATGGTGAAATAAATTTTATATTCTTTATTTTTGAATTTGTTTTTTGTTTATCAATTATACCTCTAAATACAAAATATGAATATAATAAAGTAGCTATTGTTTTCATATTTGGGTTTTTTAATGATGGTTGATTTTCAATTAATACTTCTTCAACATCTAAAAATAATTTAAATGAATCTAATTTTGTAAATAATTTAGTTGCTATCTCTTGTATTGGTTGTTGTGAACAATTCTGTCCTTGGAGTTTTTTAGGCTTATATTTTGTTAAAATCTTTTTTGTATCTTTTTCATGTTTATCACAAAAAGACCATTCCTTATTATCTGAAATCACAATTGAAGCTGGATTTTTACATTTTAAATGATTACAAATAAAAGTATTAGTATCTTCTAATTTATTAATGGTTGGAATATATTTTATTGAATGTGCTTTACATAGTGTTTTTGTTTCATCAGAATCAGTTGATAAAGAAATAAGTGAAGTAAATCTCGCAATTTTGCCACATTTATTTTTTGTTCTTAATTCATAACAACATAGATCCCTATCTTCGACAAGATTAATTATGTCCCAATCTTTTACAACTATTAAATCATTGTGTTTTGTCATTAAACAAAAAGCTAAATTTTTAATACCTACATCAAATGATAAAATCTTTGTTTCCATTTATATAATAATCAAAATAAATTTTAATCTTTAATTATTAAAAATTGAAATATAAACATCCTTAAAGAAATATTTTATATTTATATTAAGAATTAGATAATGTATACAATAATTAATGCACAATTTAACACACAATTTATGAAACAATGGAATTATCCAGAAGATGTAGAAAAATTACGTAAACAAGAAGAAGAAAAAAAATATAATAGAATTTGTAAAATAAATATGAAAATACTTGAAAATTGTATTAAATATAATGCTATTGAAAATTTAGATAGAACAAAATTATATGATAAAACTTTTATTTGTAAAAACTTTATTAGTAAATCTGGAGAAACTTGGATGCAAAATGAGGAAATTGAACATTTTTCACATAATATAAAATATCAAATCAAAGAACTTGGAATAGAACACACATATAATAAAAATAATATTTTAATTGAAAATAGTAGTAGTTTCATGATAAAATATGTATTTCCGTCAAATTTTATTCCTAAAAATACATTTACAACTATTAATGATTCATTTATATTTAGAATTAGTAATAATAAAATAGAAGATAACAAACAACAAAAAATGATGGAGGTTATAGAATTATCTAAATAAAAAATTGATTTAAATAGTTATTAATTACAATATTTATTTATATAAAACACATATAAAACATATAGATGACAGATATAAAAAGTAAATTAGAGAAAAAACTCGAGGTTGATATTAAGAAGACAATATTACCAGCTGATGTTACAATAAATACAATGACTATTATTTGTGATACTGATATTATTTTTAATGTTGCTAATATTGCTAAATATATTGATCTCAATCCATTATCTATTATAGATATTAAATATGGAAGATCTGGAGATAATATGACAAATAGAACTCTGTCAAAACGCAAACGTGGTAAAAAAATTAAAAAGAAGAAAAAGGTATTCTTTAATCAAGTATCTATAAAGATTATGATTGAAGACAAAAAAGATAGACCAGTAAATATTAAATTATTTTCTAATGGATCAATGCAATTAACAGGTTGTAAAGTTGTTAAGAATGCATTAGATACTGTTGAGAAGATTTATGAAGAACTAAAAAAAGTTAAAGCAATTGTAAATCCAACAACAATGAAAATTGAAGAAAAACCATTTTGCACTGATCTATCACAATTAAAATTAGAAAAGATTAAAAATATTTATGTAGCTATGATTGTTAGTAAGTTTATATTTCCAGTTAAAATTAATAGACCAAATCTTCATAAACTTCTTGTTAAAGACGAATATGAAGTTACATACAATCCAGAATCACATTCTTCAGTTGATATTAAACATAAATGCGGTAAAGATAAAATTTCTATTTTTGTTTTTGAAAAAGGTCCAATTGTAATTACTGGTGCAAAGACATGTGAACAAATTTTATATGCTTATAATTTTATCAATACATATTTATTAACTAATCATAAAGAAATATCTAAGAGAAATTTAGGTCAGAATGATATTGAAAAGTTTTTAAATCCTATTACTGAATCTGATTCCGAAGTTTGTATGAATTTTCATAAATTATAAACTAATTCTTTTAATTTTGCTTTAGCTTGATCCAACTTTTCTTGAATTGTAATAGCCATAGATTTTGAGGTTGACCATCTTCTGTTTTCATATTGTTTGGGATGTTTTTCTATATTTAACCATTCTCTAAATTTATCTTTATTTGTACCATATATTTCTGAATAATATAAAACATATTTTGGCATATCTTCTTGTTTTAACCCTTCTGGTAATTTTTTAGCATTATATTTTCTATTTCTTTTATCTGTATTTTGATTTTGCTCAGATTGAGTAGCAAATCTTAAATTCTCTTTTCTATTATCTAGTTTATCACGATTTTTATGATCTACTGATAGTGTAGAATATTTTTTTTCATTATGTTTTTTACAGATTACTTGATGAAGATAAACAGTTGTTCGTGTAATATAATTTTTAGTTTGTATATAACCAATTTTTTCAATATGCCATGTTGGATATTTATTTTCAATTGGATTAATAACATCTTTATAATCTTCAATAGAAAATGTTGTATATGCATTAGTTTCACAATACATAATATAATATTCTTCTTCAGATTTATCTGTTACTAACCAATGAGGATTGCGTATAGATCCAGAACAACAGCCATGTGTAACAAAATGACCAGGATGTGATTTTTTAATTATTAAATTATCTTTATCTGGTAATTCATATTCAGATAAAGTTTTCCATGCATTCTTAATTGTTTCATTTCTACTTTTATTTGAGTTTTCTTTGAATAATTCTTGATTTAATAATTGAATTTTTGATAATACTTCTTCTGACTCGGATGACTCCGAATTATCATTAACTTTTTCTTTTTGTACTTTATTTATTGGTTTCTTTGTTGTTGATTTCTGTTTAATTTCTTCATCTAAATTATCATATGTTTCATCATCAGATTTAAATCTGAAATTCATGACAGGGTCGGTTTTATTTGATGTTGATTTATTTAATGTTAATTGTTCTGTTTTATTTACTTTATTTATTTGATTATCGATAATCTTTGTTGGTTTCTTTACAGGTCTTTTTATTTTATGTCTTTTTTCTTCGACAAATTTTTTTGCTTTTGCTGCATCTACTTCAAAAGAATCATATGATTCAAATCTTTCAAGAACACTATCAATAATCTTATGATCTTTTTCAGTATCATTAAGTTCTCTATGATAATTAACTTTTCCACCACGTTCCATAATATTAATATAAATAGAAATATTAATATAAATTTCAGCACATTTTGAATTCAATTTTTAGTAAAAAACTATATACAAATAAATATCTAATTTCCAAAAAAGAGTAATAGCATAATATATAACACACTTTCTAGTTCGCGTAAGCAAGCCCTCCCATACCACTCATAATTCTAAGAACATTGTATGAGAATGCATAGATGTTAACATTGGTATTTTCGTATATATTTACTATTTTAACATTGCCATCAGTTCTGAGGTTATCAGCATATTGTACATTGAGAAGGGTAGTATCAATGCGTGATAAGTTAGCAGAACCAGAAGGTTGATGTTGTTCGGGGTTAAGAGCGAATGAGTATACGTTAACACCATCGGCTGGAGTGCGTGTGTGGTGTTGATATGGTTGAACATAGTTGAAGTAAGCACCATTTTGCATATCAAATCTGTCATGACCGTTAAGTTTGAGTTGAGCAGTTGTTACAAGATTACCATTGCCATTAAGATCGAGACCATAGTTGGTAGGATCTTGTACCATTACATCGCGTACCGCAGTAGCACTAGTTACTACAGTTTCAGCACGCGTATCATTAAGATCATCAACTGGTACTGAGAGATCAGCAAGAGTAAGAGTATGTTCAATAACAGTTACAGCATCAGTTGGAAGGAGGCGAGCAATATTATGACAAGTTGCTGCAGCTGTTCTTACGCCAGTAGTAGGGTTTCTAAATACTACATCTTGAGTGCCACTAATTTCGAGAGAAACTAAAACGGAGTTAATCTTACTGGGAAGATGTACAGTATTATTACCAAGACATTCAGGATTTACCCATAAACCTGCAAATGTAAGACTACCGGCAGATGTATTGTTTACAAGAACAGTAATATCAATACCAGTAGTATTACTTGCACTGGTTGGTTTTACATAGGATGATGAATTGGCAGCAACAGCTGGTAAAGCTAATGATGTCCATCCATTAGCTGCAGCAGGGCAAGCTGAACCAGAAGCACATAAGAACATACCAGCAGCAACATTTTGGGCACCATATTCAACGGCGGAAGCTTCATCGCGTTCACCAGAGTAGGTGAGGAAAGATTGACCACTGTTCCAGCAACCAAGTTGGGGAGTGAATACAATTTCCTTGGTAGGATGGTTGAATTCGAGTTTGTGTTTTTGATTTAGAGTAGGAATACTGTCGGGAGAGTTGAATTGAAGTTGTTCAATGAGGTATTCATGACCAACTTGAGCCATTCTGCGGCGTTCTTCGGAATCAAGATAGATGTAATCAACCATCAATCCAGCTTCGCCAAAATGAAGACTATTTACACTAGTTAAACTGTTATAACCAGATGATACTAAAAGGTCAGCTGCAGAATTAAATTCAATAGTGAAGCGAACTTCGTGATATTGAAGAGCAATAAGAGGAAGAGCAAGACCAGTGTTGCGGTTGAATGAGAATTGGAAGGGAATATAAAGTTCATATTCTGGAAGAATAGCATCGTCAACTTCTTTAGGGCCACGTAATTCAGTGAGTGCTGGAACATCACCAATCATAGCGCGATATCCACGTTCTTGGTCAACAGTGTGGGTTAGTTCATACCATACATCCATCCATGTACCCCAATGTTTATCAATTTGAGAACCACCAATTGTGAGTTCAATGTTGTTAATAAGAGCATGTCCGACGCGTTTGACCCATGCAACACGTGTATTATATACATCATTTGCTACAAAAGGAGCAATTGATTCATCAACAGCTGGAAGGACTACACGAAGATACATTCTTGTGGCAAGATCACCATTACGGAGAACTTGGACAGTATTTCTCTTGCCGAAATCAGCAGAGTCTAATGGAAGTTCAATACATTCCATTGAAAAGTTAGTGTGTCTACGATAGACAACTTTGAAATATGTAATTTGAGGATTACCAGTAAGGTAAACATCTTGAGCACCATAAGCAACTAATTGCATTAATCCACCACCCATTTTAGTATATAATTGGTTTTAGAAAAAAAATTATTAAAACTATATTAAAACTAATTTTAAAACTAATCATTTTCAAACCTGTTTTAGGTGTCATTTATACTTTTATATATAATTATTAAACTTATTATTAAACTCGTTTTTTGTGTTAAAAATATTTATTTTATTTTTACTTAAACATATATATCAAATTTAAATTTATTGATAACAATTTATGTCTGTTTTTAAATCAAAACCTACAAAGGTTAAAGTTGCAAATGAACGCGGTACATTAGATGAAATACATAGAGAAACAATAGAAAGTTTTAATGAGGGTAGAAAATTACATGATCAAAATAAACAAAAAATTTATTTATTAAAAGAAAAATTAAAAACACTTAATATAAATAATGATAATTATGATAAAATAAATTTAATTAAAAATAAAATTAAAAATTTGGAAAATGAAAATAAAAATATTGACATACTAAATGATGAATTAAATTATTTTGTCAAAAATAGTGATATTTTATTAAATTATTATAAAGATGATAGTAAAATAGATGATATAGATGAGATAAGCGACAATGAAGATAATAATAATCTATTAGATGATAATGATACAGATGATTTTCTTGATAAATTAAATTCATTTGATCAAGGACCAACAAAAGAAATAAAACATAATAAACAAAAACGAAAAAAAAATAAGGAAGAATCAATTGAATGTAAATCTATATTAAGTTTTTTATCAACAAATTCAACAAATTCAACAAATTCAACAAATTTAACAAATGTAGGAAATACAGAAAATGGAGATTCGAATACAGAAGAATTAATACCATCAATTATAGTTGAAAAAGGTACATTAAAAAATCAATATTTAATGTTAAATGATCCTATTTTTAATTGTAAAAAAACAAAACTATCACCAATAAAAATATGTCCAACATGTACGATTGAAAAAACATTGATACAATCAGAAGGTATTTATGTATGTCAAAAATGTGGTAAATTTGAATATGTTATAATTGAAAGTGAAATTCCATCACATAAAGATTCAATGAATGAAAAACCAAAATATCCCTATAAAACTATTAATCATTTAATTGAAAGATTAAATCAATTTCAAGGTAAACAAACAACCATTATTCCTAAAGATATATATACATTAATTGATGTCGAATTAAAAAAAATGTTAGTTGAAAAAGAAGATGTTAATCCAATAATAATTAAAAAAATTCTTAAAAAATATAGATTAAATATTTATTATGAACATTGTTATTTAATATTCTCAACAGTAACAGATACACCACCACCTTCATTAACACGCGATGAAGAGGAAAAAGTTAAAAATATGTTTAAAGATACAGAAAAACCATTTAAAAAATATAAACCAAAAAATAGATCAAATTGTCTTAATTATTCATATACTCTACATAAATTATTTTTGATTTTAGCAGATTTTGCTAAACAAAATGGCGATACAGATGTTATTACTCGCATGTTAAATAATGCAAAATATTTTGGTTTATTAAAAAGTAGAGATAAACTTAAAATGCAAGATTTAATTTGGAGAAAAATATGTTTAAATCTAGGTTGGACATATCATCCATCATTTTAAATATTAAATATATTTAAACAATAAATAATTATATTTTAGATTATATCAATGGAAACTGAAAATTCACAACAAAAAGTAGTTAACAAAAAAACAAATGAACAATCTTCAACATATGAAGAAGAATATGAGCAAGATATGGTAAAATACACTAAAATCGACAATCTTGATGAGGATCCAGTTAATGGTGACAATATTAATTATATTCTTGTATCTTTTGCTTCACCAGAAGGAATTATGAATTGTAATATTAGAGCATTTAAAATTCGTAATTACAAGGGTAAACCTGCAATTTTTAGTACATATGAAGAAGCTGATCGTGCTGCAAAAGAACTTCAATTAATTGATAAATATTTTGATGTATTTGTTATGACCAATGGAAAATGGTATGCGTGGGACCCTAATCCGGCAGATCGTAAATATGTACAATCTGAGAAATTTGATAATTCAAAAGAACAAGAAGTTATGGATGGAATTAATAATACTGTAGTTGAACGTGAACAAAAACAACTTAATGAAATGAATGCATTAATTGGCAAGAAGAAAGCGTTAGTTGATAATAGTAAAGAAGAAAATAAAAAACGTAAAGAAGAATTAATTAAACAAGGTACAACAGAAAATACAACAGAAAATACAACAGAAAATACAACAGAAAATACAACAGAAAATACAACAGAAAATACAACACCGCAAAAGAAAACTCAACACAATAATCTTGCTATTAAAGAAAAACTTCGTAAACGTATTCAAGAAAAACGTATGGAAGAACTTAAAAAACCCGCTAATACTACTGAACTTGTATCTAAATCAAAAGTTGATGAAGTTAAACAAAGTGAATCAGATGTTAAAACAGTTAATGAAAATATTAATAAAGCAAAACAACTTTTAGCAAAGATGAAACAAACTAATCAGTAGTTAATATAATAATACATCTTATAGAGCACTAACAAAATATTTATTAATTTTCTCAGTTTTTCTCTTATCGAGATCATTTAAACTCATAATCCATGGGTCGGGTCTTGAGAACATTGTTTCAAAAACATCAGATGGGAAAACAGGTTCATTTAATTCATCTTGATATGATTTAGGTAAATATCTATATATAATTTTTTCGATTGGTTTTTCTTTTTCCTTATATCTATAATATTGATCAATATATAGAATTAAAAATCCAATTAATAAAATAACAATACCTATCAATTTACTATTCATTATATTAGTAAATTAACAAAATAAATTATCTATTTCTAAATTTTTGTAAAGCTTTTTGTTTAGGGTCAATTACATTACCATCATCATCAACTTCTTGTTTCTCAATATTTAAATTAATTTTTGATTTTCTAATTTGTGAACACCATGACCCATAATCTATCTTATTATTTGAATTACTAATTTTCCAATCTTTATTATAATTTTTTTTATGATATAATTGAAATTGTTTACAACCCATTCTTACTTGTATACAAGTAAGATCTGGAGCTTTATACCAAAATATTCGTTCGAGTGGATTAGTAACCTTTCTTCTATTATCAATAACCATACAATTATTATCTAATGTAAGTTTTGTAAAAACTTGTACAAAAGAATTAAAATTTGGTAACATTCCAGCATAATGATCAAAAATTCTTTTTTGATTTGAAACAGTTTCTTCTTTTAATAAAAAAAAATAATCAAAATTTGATCTTAATTCTGGTGTAATACCCAGTGGATATTGCATAGTTAATATATACATAATTTTATAATGTCGCCCATTAAATAATAATTCTTGAATTGGTTGATCTCTCATCCATGTACCTTTGGATGATAAACAATCATCCATTATAATATATGCACGTTCATCTAATGTTTTTCCTATTTGTTCACGTTGTTTTTTTTTCTCAATTATTTCTGTTTGTCTTGCTAAAATTTTCTGTATTAATTCAGTTCTATATTCATAATGAATATATGAATCAGGAAAAAAATTATTATAAAAAGAACTCATTCTGTCAGTTGGCGATAAAATCATTCCAGCTGGAATTTTTCTATAATGATGCATAATAGCTCTTACAACCCAACTTTTACCAGAACCACGTTTTGCAACCATTACAATTGCAGGATTTTCAACAAATTCTTCAAATTTAAATTGTCTAATTGGTAAAGACGAACCATTGCGTAGATCAATATCTTTTATACCCATTATACATATAATTAAAGAGAAAAAAAAATAAATAATAGACGAAGTAAATAAAATAATAAACATATTAAATAAACATATTAAATAAACATATTAAATAAACATATTAAATAAACATATTAAATAAACATATTAAATAAACATATTAAATAAACATATTAAATAAA
>Ga0114966_10005935_pt1 | contig 10239 bp, 6 predicted proteins | sample M_130207_XF_Meta_FD_87029 | JGI IMG/M metagenome (GOLD analysis project Ga0114966, IMG submission 87029) | Freshwater microbial communities from Lake Montjoie, Canada to study carbon cycling - M_130207_XF_MetaG | ecosystem: Environmental > Aquatic > Freshwater > Lake | place: Lake Montjoie...
TACAAAGGTTAAAAACAGCACATAAAGTAATTTAATTATAAATAGTTAATACTTATTGAATATTATTAAGAACAATAATAATATTCAATAATAATGTCATCATTTTTAAATGATAGTTCATTTACTAATATTGACCTTATAAACGAAGATACTAATTTATGCCATAGAACAGGAACTGGAACATTTTGGATAGATTCTAAAGATGGAGCATTATTAAAGATTGGTCATACAGGAATAGATATTCTCATTCAAGGAAATATTATAGTAGATGGAACTCTAGATGGTGCAACCGGACCAACTGGTGCCAGAGGTGCTACTGGTTCTGCTGGAACAATTGGAATCAGGGGTCCTACTGGTAGCAATGGGTCTGCAACCAATACTGGTGCCACTGGTTCTACTGGTCCAATAGGACCAGTTGGTCCATCTTCGCCTGCAAATATACTCGCCCTTCGCAATTCGATAATACAAACAATTGCCACAATAATAGATGATAGAGTATTATTTGATACTATTGATGATATAGATACTGGCTTTTCGGATATTACTTATTCTACAGTAGGAAATGGAACTAGATTTACAAATAGTTCTAACGAACAAATACAAGTTGAAATAAATTACCAAGTGACATATACTAGCAGTGTCCCTACTGCAGGAACTGGACGACGTGTAACATATATAAAATTAAATGATGATGGTGCACCCCCCTATAGTAATAGATATGGTCTAGTATCTATCCAAGCTCAAAGCTATGGAACTGCTTGCCAAGGCAATTGTATGTTATCATTATCCCCTAATGATTATTTTGAAGTGTGGACCTTTCAAAATTCAGGGGCTTCTCAAGATATTGGTGATGTTAATAATAATATTCAATATACTAATAAAATACAAATTTCTAAGTTAGTTATTGGACCCACTGGAAAACAAGGTATTGATGGTAGTGCCGCCAATACTGGTGCTACTGGTTATTCTGGTCCTACTGGTTATACTGGTCCTCAGGGTTTTGCTGGAACTGCTACTAACACTGGAGCTACTGGTTCTACTGGGTATACTGGACCCGCTGGTAATACAGGTTCTACTGGTAATACAGGTCCTACTGGTGATACAGGTCCTACTGGTAATACAGGTTCAACAGGACCTATTGCAACAGGATATACAGGCCCGACTGGTGATACTGGTGTTACAGGCCCTACTGGTTCATTCGGTTCTTCAAGTGATATTTTGCTAAGTGTAACTACAACAAATACAACTGTTGGAACAAGTGGTGTTATAACTGATGTTTTTCTCGGAAATACAGTTGTTAATAATATAGCACCACTTGGTATTGTTTTTAATTCAGCAAATGGTAGATTTACAGTTAATACTACAGGAACATATAGTATAACAGCATTTCTAAATTTTTTTTCTACAAATACATCTCAAGCAATAACCTTTATAATAGAAAAGAATAATTTATCTGTTTGGTCTTTTAACTTAAATGCTCAGACTACTCCGAATCCAGTTTCAACATCAATACCAATATTACTTACATTGAATGCAAATGACTATATAAATATTAAATTCACATTTACAAATATTGGTAATACTGTATCTATTACTACAGGTGCTAATATGAATATTGCAAGATTATCAGTAGGTCCAACAGGTAATACAGGTTCTACAGGTGCAGCTTCAATAGTAACAGGTCCAACAGGTAATACAGGAGCTACTGGGGCAGCTTCAGTAGTTACTGGTCCTACTGGAAATACTGGTCCTACAGGTGCAACAGGAGCTACTGGTTCTGATTCTATAGTAACAGGACCTACTGGAAATACTGGTCCTACAGGAGAAACTGGTGCTGATTCTATAGTAACAGGTCCTACTGGTAATCAAGGTCTAACTGGCGATACTGGTGCAACAGGAGAAACTGGTGCTGATTCTATAGTAACCGGACCTACTGGAAATACTGGTCATACAGGAGATACAGGTTATACTGGACCTACAGGTGTTCAAGGTATGTCAGGTGATACTGGTCCAACAGGTGATACTGGTCCAACAGGCTATACTGGTGTTCAAGGTATGTCAGGTGATACTGGTCCTACAGGTGATACTGGTCCAACAGGCTATACTGGTTCTACAGGTGTTCAAGGTATGACAGGTGATACAGGTCCTACAGGTGATACTGGTCCAACAGGCTATACTGGTTCTACAGGACCCACTGGTGCTGATTCTATAGTAACCGGCTCTACAGGTGATACTGGTCCTACAGGTGATACAGGACCTACTGGTGCTGATTCTATAGTAACCGGCTCTACTGGTGATACAGGACCTACTGGTGATACAGGACCTACTGGTGATACAGGACCTACTGGTGATACTGGTGATACTGGTTCTACAGGTGATACCGGACCTACTGGTGTTCAAGGTATGACTGGTGATACTGGTGATACTGGTCCTACAGGTGATACAGGTGATACCGGACCTACTGGTGTTCAAGGTGATACTGGTCCTACAGGTGATACCGGACCTACTGGTGTTCAAGGTATGACTGGTGATACTGGTGATACTGGTCCTACTGGTGATACAGGTTATACAGGTCCTACAGGTGATACTGGTGATACAGGTTATACAGGACCTACAGGTTTTCAAGGTATGACTGGTGATACAGGTTATACTGGACCTACTGGCGTTCAAGGTATGACAGGTGAAACTGGTCAACAAGGCTATACTGGAGCAACTGGAGCAACTGGATCAACCGGATCTCAAGGACAAAATACAGGTGTTTTTACTTTAACTGCCGACACACCATCTAATTGGTCATTTAATCCAAATATAAATTCAATTACTAAAATAGGGAATGATGGAAATAATGATTATATAAGAACACAAGAATCATTTCCATTTGCAAGTATTAGCTTTAAAGCAAATATTACATATAGTTTTCAATCTGTTAATCTAATACGTGGAGTTAATGAATATTATGGAATCTTATTTCATGGTTCAATACAACAAGTATATGTTCAAGTTAATGGAGGTGCAATTACATCATTAGGATCATTTTTAGCATCAGATGTATTTTGCATTGAAATTACACCACAAAATGTATTTTGGTATAAAAATGGGGTTCAATTATATGCATATAATACTGCACCAATTTCAGGTAATTATAGTGTTGAAATTAATCTTACCAAAGTAAATGATACATTATCTAATATTGCATATGGTGGTACTTATGCAAGTTCTAGTCCTACAGGAAGCATATTATTTTTGAATAGCACTTCTCAAGGAGCTACTGGCCCTACCGGTTATACAGGAAACACAGGAAATACTGGACCCACAGGTTCTACAGGTGATACTGGTCCTACAGGAGCTACTGGTGAAACGGGTCCTACTGGTGATACTGGACCAACAGGTAATACAGGTCCAACTGGTGAGACTGGTGCAACAGGTAATACAGGTCCAACTGGTGAGACTGGTGCAACAGGTAATACGGGTCCAACTGGTGCGACTGGAGAAATTTCTGGTCCTTATACTGTTTCTGTCATAGCTAATCTGCCCTTAGAAGTTGATAATACAGATCCATACAATCCAGTAATAAACATCCTTCAAAGTGACGTCTCAACAGACGGTTATTTAAGCAGTACTGATTGGACTACTTTCAATAACAAGGGGTCTTCAAATTTTGTTGGTATAACCTCTCTAAATCCACCAATAGAAGTTGATAATACAGATCCAGATAATCCAGTTATTTCAATGGCACAAAGTGACGCCACAACAGATGGTTATTTAAGCAGTATTGATTGGAATACTTTCAATAACAAGGGGGAAATTGGAGCAATGGGACCATTGGGACGTATATTACGAGTTGATCAAGTATATGGTAATGATACTAATGCAAATTCTAGTCCATATATAAATCCATTTTTAACCATTGGTAGTGCATTATTGCAAGCCCAAAGTGGTGAATGTGTATACATATATCCCGGTAACTATAATGAAAGTCTTACATTGCCTTCAAATATTAGTGTACGCGGTATTAATTTACAAGCTGTAATAATCCAACAATTAGGTGTAACATCTGATACTACTGTTGTGACTATGGGTATAAATTCACGTCTAGAGGATGTAACAGTTACGGCTACTAGTTCTAGTAATGTAAATGTTACTGGTATATTATTTCCTAATGGAACATCAATTACGGCAAAACTTAGAACAAATGTAATAAATGTAACTAGCACAGCAACGGGTTCAAATAATATATATGGTGTATTATGCAGTGATACTACATCTAGTAATGTTGTTTCGTCATTTAATGCTTTACAGAGACATACTATTAATGTGACATCAGCCGGATCAGGTGTTAATAGAGGTATATTGAATTCTGGAACAAGTTATTTTAGTGTTCGTGATACTACTATATTTTGCACTGGTGCCGGAACAAATTTAGTGGGTATTGAAAATTCAAATGCTTCTGGCTATACATCTATTAAAACATCAACTGTAAATGGTTCAACTCATGATATCAATAGGAGTGCAGGAACTTTATTATTAAATGCTACAGATTTACAAAATGGCAGTAGTAATGGTAATGGCTTTAGTGTAAATACAGCTCCTTCTAATATATTTTTTATTTTGGGATCAAAAATTGATTTTAGTGGTCAAGGAAGTGAAATTGCAACAACTACAGGTACTTATTATTTAAAACCTGGAACGGAATGTGCTAATTTTTGTGGTTCTGTTACTGGAATACCATTTACACAAAAAACTATAATATTTGGAGGATTAGTAACTGGTTCATTAGCTATATCTGGTTCACAAGTTGTAACAGTTGGTTTTTATAAATCAACAATTAAAGGGACATTAGGAACTTCTTTTGCATCAATAGTATTAGATTCAACAACACAGATTACTAATTTTACAGGAATTAGTTCATCATTTACACCTCTGACAGACTTTTTACAGATTCAGGTAGTAGTTAGTGGTGCGAACTTAACTGCTGGGTGCGATATTATTGTTGCTGTTTCCCTCTACTAGCAGCTTTTGCCAAAAGCCGCGCCAAAAAGCTAGGTAGCCGCAATGCCTCCGGCATTGTGGCCACCAGATTTAGAATAATTCTAGATATATATAAAACCTTATTATAGAATTATATTAATATAATCTAATTATAAAATAATATTTTGAGTGTAAAAAATACTATAAGGGGGGCTAAATGAGCCCCCTCTCGGTCTTATAAAATTTTAAAATAAAAGCTATATATTTTATAAAAATAAAAATATTATATAATAATAATACAAATAATATAAATTATAATAATGAGTAAATTAATAAGTGTTATAATTAAAACATTCGATAATCTATTAACATTAAATAACGAAAATATAACTATTATTTTTGATAAAAATAATAAAATATGGTTTTCATTACGTGATTTATATAAAGCATTAGATTATAAAGATATTAAAAAAGAAATTAAACGTATAGATATAGATAATAAACATCTAACTACATATGGTAAAATTTATATTAATAGTGTAAAACATAAAACATTGCATCCACAAATGGTTATGATAGATGAATCTGGTATGTATATTGTATTAAATAATTCAACAAAACCATTAGCTAAAGAATTTAGAAATAAATTAATTTCATTTATATAATTACTTGATTTTTTCAAAAAATGCTAAATTTTATAAGTGGTATACTTTCTATGTATAACAATTATAAAATTCTTATTTTATGAAAATATAAAAAAAAAATTACTTAATTAATTATCTAAATATTAAGTAATAATTAAATTATTTATTATAAAATGTCATTAGGAAATTTAATAGTAGATATATATCAAAATATTATTGATATAAATGGTAGTAAAATTATAGTATTAATTGATAATGATAATAAAATTTGGTTTTCATTGCGTCAGATTTTTAAAATATTAGAATATAAAAATGTTCGTATTGAAATTCAAAGAATTGAAATTGATGATAAGGAAATAATAACATTAGAAAAATTAATGAAAAATATACCTTCTGAAAATCATGTAAAGTACGATAATTATATAAGATCATATATGAAAATGATTAGTGAAGTTGGTTTATTTATGCTTTTAGATAAATCAAAAAAACCTAAAGCAATAGAACTTAAAAAAATTTTATATACAAAAGTATTACCATCAGTTAGAAAAACAGGTGAATATAAAGCTAATAAAGAAGATAAGATTAAACTTAGAAAACTTACAAAGAAACTACAACTAATCCAGAAAGAACAAAGCATAAAAAGACTAACAAGTAAGAAATATATAAATACTTCTGGTAAAGGATTCATTTATATATTAAAAGTAAAAACTATAAAAGACGGTAAAGAAAAAATATGTTATAAAATAGGATATGCTACTAATCTAAATAAACGTCTAGAAACATATAAAACAGGACATCCAGATATAGAATTAGTTCATCATGAAAATGTTAATGTTAGTAAAAAGCAATTAGAAAAATGTGTATTAAATCTAAATATTATGAAACGACTAAGTAGTAAAAATGAGATAATTTGTGATAGTAGTTTAGAAGAAATTAAAAATGAGATTACAGATTGTAAGAAACTTATTTCTAAATACAATTCATAATCTCACACTAATACTATTCAAGTTCAAAAATGCAAAGAATTTCTTCATCGTATCACTTAAACTCACATTACCAATTATTTTATATCCTAACATCTTAATCACATTATCGAATGATATACCTGCATTTTGATTGAAGAAATATATCCATATTGCTAGACCTATTTCTATATATTTATCTCCATATGTTGATATTATATATGATTCATTTGTAGTATATGCATTTTTAACTAGGTTATTTATTTTTTTAAGAATAGCTAATAATTTAGAAAATTCATCTTTTTCCATTTGTATCTTAATTTCATTTATATAGCTAGATGACTTTTGCCAGAATCCTAGATTTTCATCTAGTTCTATTACTGATTTTATATTATTACTTTCTACAAATTTTCTCATTTCTATCTTATAGTCATTAGTGCTATTAGGATTGCTGGGATTATTATAAAACCAATATATATTTGGTAAAATATTTATAAAAGTAGGCATTCTAGACTTATTTATAAAATATTATTATTTACAATATATTTACAATATATGAAAATATAAAATATATGATTATAACGAAAAATAAAGACGAATAAAGAAGAACATATAAAACGAAACTATATCTAGAAACATTTTAATATCTAGAAATATTATATATAAATAAATATTCTAATTCTGGTGTCCCAAATGCCAAAGGCATTGGGATACCTAGCTTTTAGTGAAGTTTTGGTAAAACTTCACATGATGCTACAATCCATAGGAGGAGGACCAGGCGAGCTACCCCAATTTGTATTAGCATTTATATACTTAGAAAGACTAAATTGACTATAATCGATATCTGCTAATCTTTTAACTTCAAACTTTTCTTTAACATTACCACCTTTTTGTTTAGATTCGGTACCAATTGTAGAATCAGAGACTTCTTCTTGCTTCTGGATATGACTCTGACTCTGACTCTTTTTCTGACTCTGACTCTGTTTCTTTGTTAATCTCTGTTGTTTATAATGTTTTCTTTTGTATTTCTTAAGTTTCTTAGTTTTCTTACATTTTAAATTCTTTATTTCTTTAATCATTTCTATATTTTTATTTCTATATAAATATATGTATCTAGATATATATTTATAATTGATATAAAAAACAATATAAAAACAACTTATTAGTATCTAATATATAAATATTTCTATACTAATAAAAATTGAAAAATGTATCAATATTAGATGATAACACATAATACATAATACATAATAATCCATAATAACCCATTGCCACGATGGATATTAAAAAGCACATACCCATACATTCAATTACTCGTCAAGTATCTTATATATCTCTAGAACATCAATATGTTCCTGAACCCGATCCTATTGAATTATCTACTGATATAAATGAAATCCTTAAGAAAATATCATTGGAAAAAAAGATGCAAAGGCGTATTGCAGCTAATAAACTCAAATGTGCAGAAAGTAATTCTACTCATTCTAATCATTCATTAGAAGATTATAGTTGTATAAATGAAATAAGTATTGACATTAAATGCAATGATTGTAAATCTAGAAACATAGTTGAATTAGATGGCTTTTATGTTTGTAAAGACTGCGGATTGTGTAATGATTGTATTATAGATAGCGGTCAAGAATGGAGGTTTTATGGTGCAGATGATAATAAAGGAAGCGACCCCTCTAGATGTGATATACCAACTAATGATTTATTACCAAAAACAAGCATTGGTGCTCTAATAGGATTTGGAACTAAAGAAAATAAGACATCAAAACAGCTTAGAAATATGAATTATTGGAATGCAATTCCATATAGAGAAACCAGTCTAATTGAGTCATTTAACAATATTACAATAATGTCTCAAAATTCTGGTATTAGCCAATGTATAATAGAAGAGGCTAAAATTATGTATAAAAAGGTAACTGATATTAAATCATCAAGACGCACTAAGAAAGAGGCAATGAAAGCCGGTTCCATAATGTTAGCTTGTAAATTAAAAGGGGTGCCTCGTAATTGCAATGAAATTGCACGTATATTTAAATTGAAAAATAATAAGACATTTCGAAAAAGCATTAAGACATTTGAGGAAATATGGAATAATATTCAAATGGTTGAAAATGGTATAACTAAAGATTTTAAGAAAAAAGCTACTAATCTAGATAGTAAGTATAATAATAAAGTAGATGATTCAGATGACTCTTCAGACGATGATTCATCTGATGATTCTTCTGATGACTCTTCTGATGATTCAGATGAAGATAATGATGAAAAATATATAAATAATAAAACACCTATGATTATTCAAAAATTGGAAAATAGTAATATGAATACTAAATCACCTAGTAGTATATCTAGTAGTATATCTACTCCTCCTCATATTGAACCAATACAATTAAGTCAACAACCCGTAAAACTCGTAAAATCCATATTATCAGATATTAAGTTAATACCTTTAGAGAAATTATCAAAGAGTTTGCAAGAATGCATAACAAAATTGCATAGATTTTCTAGTATATTGGGTTTTGATGATAAAATATTTAATGCTTGTCGTATTGTATTAACTCATGTAGAAAATCAGAAATATTTAGATAAACATACACCATTGTCTAGAACATCTGCTGTTATTTATTATATAATTGAAAGATTAAACATTAGTATTAATAAACATCAAATATTGCAAACTTGTGAGGTTTCAGATGTAACTATAAATAAATGTTATCAAAAAATAATAAAATTTAAATCGGAAATTGATAAGCTCGATATAGAAACTTGATAGATATAGAAACTTGATAAAACTTGATAAAACTTAATACTGATTGTATTCATATATAATTGTTTTTCATAATAGTATAATTTTGTTCTTCGTTTTTTTTACCTTTTTATAATTCTATATAATATGTAATACATAAAGTTATACATTTATAAATTAATACATTTATAAATTAATACATAAATATATTTTACTTTGTGATATTATAAAATGTCAGATTTACAGAGTTTAAGTTCAAATTTATTATTAGTAGGATTTGCATTAATTAGTATATGTTGTTTATATTTATTATATTCAAATTTTACAAAAGTTCGTGAAATTAATGAATTAAAGATAAAAGTTGAAGATTTGAAAAACATATTTCTTAATCAACAAAAACATAATGATGAAACATATACTAAAATGATGCAGATGATGCAAGATGGTATGCAATCATTACCTCAAATTATTTCACAAGATATACAAACAAATTCAAATACAACTTCAAAAGTACAATCATCTGTACAATCTGCAACAAAAATAGTAAATATTAATCATAAATTATTAGCTACCGAAATGTTAAATACAATGAAATTTGATAATGATGATATATATATACAGAATAAATCTATTATTCTCGATTTACATGAATTAGATAATCTTGACAATCTAGAAGACCAAGAAGAACTCGAAGAACTCGAAGACCAAGAAGAACTCGAAGACCAAGATGTCAAAGATGAATATTTTGGTATTAATAAAAATATATATGATATAAAAAATTCACTTTTAAATATTGAAGTATTTGATGATACTAATTCAATAACAACAGACCCGATAGTTGATGATATTGACGATTTAAATGAAATTATGATTGGTGGTAGTAATGATATAGACGAATTAGAGAATTTAGAGA
>Ga0114966_10005936_pt1 | contig 10239 bp, 9 predicted proteins | sample M_130207_XF_Meta_FD_87029 | JGI IMG/M metagenome (GOLD analysis project Ga0114966, IMG submission 87029) | Freshwater microbial communities from Lake Montjoie, Canada to study carbon cycling - M_130207_XF_MetaG | ecosystem: Environmental > Aquatic > Freshwater > Lake | place: Lake Montjoie...
AAAGGACATGCGGTTTTGTCTACCAGCGTGATATTAATTTTATCCGGCAAAATCGAAGCGGCCGTTGTAGCGACCGGCTTCAGCGCGCTGCCGGTAATCGCCGCCACTTCGCGCGCGACACCGTACACGCTCAGGCAATCGCCGCGGTTCGGCGTCGGCTTGATCGTAAACAATTGATCGTCAAGCTCGAGATACTTTCGAATGTCCGTTCCAACCGGTGCATCGGCCGGCAGAATCAGCAGACCAGCCGCGTCATCGGCGATGCCCAGTTCCTTTGCCGAGCACAACATGCCAGTTGACTCGACGCCGCGCACTTTCGCTTGCTTGATCTCGATACCAGGCAACCGCGCGCCGACTTGCGCCAGCGGCACGCGTATGCCCGCACGCACGTTGGGCGCTCCGCACACGACCTGCAACGGTGCCCCGCCCGCGTTGACGCGGCACACCGTCAGGCGATCGGCATCCGGGTGCTTCTGCACTTCGATGACTTCCGCCACCACGACTTTTTCGAACTCGGGTGCTGCACGCTCCAGCGCCTCGACTTCTATGCCACCCATGGTCAACGCATCAGCCAGCGCGCTGCTCGAAAGCGGCGTCTGGATAAAAGTACGCAGCCAGTTCTCTGAAAATTTCATTGGTCGCTAATTCCGCAGCTCAATTGAATTGCCTGAGGAAGCGCAGGTCGTTCTCGTAGAAAAGGCGCAGATCGTTCACGCCATATCTCAGCATGGTCAAACGATCGGGGCCGAGACCAAACGCAAAGCCCTGGTATTTTTCGCTGTCGATATTGACGTTGCGCAGCACGTTCGGATGCACCATGCCGCAGCCGCCGATTTCCAGCCAGCCATCGCCAAAACTCATATCAATTTCGGCCGACGGCTCGGTGAACGGGAAAAACGATGGCCGGAAGCGCACTTTCAGGTCTTCCCGCTCGAAAAAGCGCCGCAGGAAATCCACCACCACGCCTTTGAGATCGGCAAAACTCACGTGCTCGTCTATCCACAAGCCTTCGATCTGATGGAACATCGGCGAGTGCGTTGCATCCGAATCGACGCGATAGACGCGGCCTGGTGCGATGATCTTGATCGGCGGTTTGTGCGTTTCCATGTAACGGATCTGGATCGGCGACGTGTGCGTGCGCAGCAAATGCTTGCCGTCGTCCAGGTAAAACGTATCGTGCATCGAACGCGCTGGATGGTTTTCCGGCTGGTTCAGCGCGGTAAAGTTGTAATAGTCGGATTCGATTTCCGGACCGTCGGCGACTTCGAAGCCAATTGAATGAAACAATGCTTCTATACGTTGGAGCGAACGCGTGACCGGGTGCAATCCGCCGGCACCGATGCCCCGCCCCGGCAGGGTGACATCCAGCGCTTCCAGCGCCAGCTTCGCGTCGAGTTTTGCCGACTGGATTTTGTTGCGTTGGGCTGCGAGCGCCGCTTCTATCTGTTCTTTCGCGGCATTGAAGCGCGCGCCCATGGCGGGACGCTCCTGCGGCGCAAGCTTGCCGAGATTTTTCTGCAATTCAGTAAGTGCGCCGGCCTTGCCGAGATAACGCGCCTTGGCGTGTTCGAGCTGCGCCGCATCCGTGATCACGGCAAACGACTGCAGCGCCTCCTGCACGATAGTTTCTAATTTTTCCACGCTTGATCCAAAAAAAAAGGAGGCCGACCTCTGCGGGCGCAGCCTCCTTCTGGTCGTCGAGTCCGCTCAGACGCCGAGGGTGGCCTTGGCTTTTTCGACAAACTTCGTAAACGCAGGCTTATCCATGACGGCGATATCTGCCAGCACTTTGCGGTCGACCACGATCGCGGCTTTTTTCAGCCCGTTCATGAATACGCTGTACGACAAACCGTGTTCACGTACCGCGGCGTTAATGCGCGTGATCCACAGGCTGCGGAAATCGCGTTTCTTGTTGCGGCGGTCGCGGTAGGCATACTGCCCGGCGCGCATGACCGCTTCGTTGGCGACGCGGAATACGTTGTTGCGGCGGCCGCGGAAACCCTTGGCGCGCGCGATGACTTTTTTATGGGCGGCACGCGCGGTGACGCCACGTTTGACTCTAGGCATGGTTCATCTCCTTACGCGTAGGGAAGCATTTTGTGGACGGAATGCTGATCGCTCTCGTGCACGCCGGTACCGCCGCGCAACTGACGCTTGCGCTTGGTGGTTTTCTTGGTGAGGATGTGGCGCAGAAACGCGCTGCCCCGTTTAATGCGGCCACTGGCGGCCACCTTGAAGCGCTTTTTCGCGCCGCTCTTGGTCTTCATCTTAGGCATGACTACTCCATTTTTTCTGACATAGCGCCGGGTGCTTCCCAGTGGGAAGACTTCGGGAACCCGGACAACTACTTCTGAACTGCAACTACTTTTTTTCGGCTGTCGCCGTTGCTGCCACCGGCTCCGCAACTGCGGCGGGCGCCGGTTTTTCTGCTTCTTTCGGTTCCTTCAGTTCTTTCTTTACTGCATCTTTTGCTGCATCTTTCTTCGGTGCCGCGGCGGCCGGCTTGATGACAGTCTTTTTCGGCGACAGCACCATCACCATCTGGCGGCCTTCCATCTTCGGATACTGCTCGACCACGCTGAAAGGCTCGAGATCGTTTTTCACCCGCTCGATAAGCCGGATGCCGAATTCCTGGTGCGCCATCTCGCGCCCACGGAACCGCAACGTCACCTTGCACTTGTCTCCTTCATCGAGGAAACGCGTCAGGTTGCGCAGCTTGATGTTGTAATCGCCGTCGTCGGTGCTCGGACGAAACTTCACTTCCTTGACGATGATCTGCTTCTGCTTCAGCTTCGCTTCGTGCCGCCGCTTGCTTTCGCGGTACTTGAATTTGCCGTAATCCATGACACGGCAAACCGGCGGCACTGCCGTCGGCGCAATTTCCACCAGATCCAGCTCTGCCGCTTCCGCCTGTGCATTGGCGGCTGCAATCGTGACGATGCCAACCTGTTCCCCGTTGGGCCCGATCAACCGGACTTCGGGAGCATTAATTTCGCCGTTGATGCGCGGCTCTTTTTCCTGAACTATTTGAAAACCCCGCTATATCAAAAAGTTATGCCGCGCGCCCAAGCTTTCGCGCCTCATCCAGCAGGCGCTCAGCGAAGTCCTTAATCGGCATCTGGCCGAGGTCTTCGCCTTTGCGGGTCCGCACGGCAACTGTCTGCGCCGCCATCTCCTTGTCACCCAAGATGACCTGATATGGCAGCTTTTGCAGACTATGTTCTCGAATTTTATAGGTTATTTTCTCATTTCTCAAGTCGGATTCGACCCGCAACCCGGCCCGCCTCAGTTCCGCGACCACTTGTTCGGCGTAAGCGGCCTGGTTGGCGGTGATATTCATGACCACGACCTGGACCGGCGCCAGCCATACCGGCAGCGCCCCGGCATAGTTTTCCAGCAAAATCCCGATAAAACGCTCCATGGAGCCGACAATCGCCCGGTGCAGCATCACCGGCACATGCCGCGCGTTGTCTTCCGCCACGTATTCGGCCCCCAGGCGCCCCGGCATCGAAAAATCGACCTGCACCGTTCCGCATTGCCATACACGGCCGATCGAGTCTTTGAGCGAAAATTCGATTTTCGGCCCATAAAACGCGCCCTCGCCCGGCAAGGTATCCCACGGCACGCCTTTTTTGTTCAAAGCATCCGCGAGCGCCTTTTCCGCCACATCCCAGGTCTCATCCGAACCCACGCGCTTCACCGGACGTGTCGATAGTTTGTAAATGATTTCGTCGAAACCGAAGTCGCGATAAACGTTGACCAGCAAATCGATGAAGTTCTCGACCTCGGGTTCGATTTGCGCTTCGGTGCAGAATATGTGGCCGTCGTCCTGCGTAAAACCACGCACGCGCATGATGCCGTGCAGTGCGCCGGAAGGCTCATTGCGGTGGCACGCGCCGAATTCGCCGTAGCGCAGCGGCAGATCGCGATAGCTGTGCAGGCCATTGTTGTATATCTGGACGTGACCGGGGCAGTTCATCGGCTTCAGCGCGTAATCGCGGTTCTCGCTCGCCGTGGTGAACATGTGCTCGTGGTAGTTCTCCCAGTGACCGGACTTCTCCCACAGCGAGCGGTCGAGGATCTGCGGGCACTTCACTTCCCGATAGCCGTTGTCCTGATAAACGCGGCGCATGTACTGCTCGACCTGCTGCCAGACCGTCCAGCCGTGCGGATGCCAGAACACCAGGCCCGGCGCTTCCTCCTGCATGTGAAAAAGATCGAGCTGCTTGGCGAGCCGCCGGTGATCACGTTTCTCGGCCTCTTCCAGCATGTGCAAATAGGCTTCCTGGTCTTCCTTCTTCGCCCACGCCGTGCCGTAAACCCGCTGGAGCATCTCGTTCTTGGAATCGCCGCGCCAGTACGCGCCGGCGAGTTTCATCAGCTTGAAAACCTTCAGCTTGCCGGTCGACGGCACGTGCGGTCCGCGGCACAGGTCGATGAAATCGCCTTCGCGATACAGCGATACGTCTTCGCCTTGCGGAATCGACGCGATGATTTCAGCCTTGTAGTGCTCGCCAATGCCCTTGAAAAACTCAACTGCCTTGTCGCGTGGCCATACTTCGCGCGTCACCGGCAAGTCGCGCTTGGCAAGTTCGGCCATGCGTTTTTCGATCGCCGCAAGGTCGTCCGGCGTAAACGGCCGCTTGTAGGAAAAATCGTAATAGAACCCGTTGTCGATGACCGGACCTATCGTGACCTGCGCATCAGGAAATAATTCCTTCACTGCATAAGCCAGCAGATGCGCCGTCGAGTGGCGGATCAGGTCGAGCCCTTCGGGACTCTTGTCGGTGATGATGGCGAGATCGCTGTCCTTGTCGATGACGAACGACGTATCGACCAGCGCGCCGTTGACCTTGCCGCCCAGCGCGGCCTTCGCCAGACCGGGGCCGATGGCGGCAGCGACCGCGGCCACCGCAACCGCGGTATCGAATTGACGGACCGAACCGTCGGGAAGTTTGATATTGGGCATTTTGATTTACTCAACGAAAAGACGAAAAAAAAGCGCGGGCCAGCCGCACTTTTTTCCAGACCGCGAAAAACAGCACGACTAGAGTCGTCGGGACAACGTGCAAGTTCGCGGTGTCATAACGCTCTCTTTCCGTATTGCATTCGTTGGTAGGCGCGATTGGACTCGAACCAACGACCCCCACCATGTCAAGGTGGTGCTCTAACCAGCTGAGCTACGCGCCTAAAAGTCGGGCATTCTACCTGATGCTGCGCAGTCGTTCAATTAAATGCCTGTCTGCGCGGAATTTGATGTGGTCTGCGTCCCGGTTGCGACGAACCCGGCCGCGCCATATAGTGCATCCCAAATATGCCGCCAGACACTGCGGGGAGATCGAATGCCAGCTTACATCATCGTGCAGGTCGAAGTCACCGATCCTGCGGGCTACGACGACTACAAGAAAATCGTACCGGCATCGCTGGCCGCTTATGGCGGTAAATTTGCGGTCAGGGGCGGCGCGTGCGAAACGCTGGAAGGTTCGTGGCAGCCCAAGCGCGTGGTCGTGCTCGAATTTCCGAGCATGGAACGCGCCAAGCAATGGTGGGCGTCGGACGAATACCGCGACGCCAAGGCACTGCGTCAACGCACTGCCAAGACTGAAATGATCGTGGTTGAAGGCGCGACGTGAAAATGGCGGCGGCGTTGAGTTTCTGCGCGTGCACCGGGGCCGCCGCTTTGGCTGCCGACGACCTGGGAAGACCAGACATGGTGAGCGTGCCGGCAGGGACATTCACGATGGGCCACCATGAAGGCCCGACTGACGAACGGCCCGCGCACCAGGTCAACCTCGCGGCGTTTTTGATTGATCGCCTGGCAGTGACGAACGCGCAGTTCGCGGAATTCCTGAACGCAGTGGGGTCGCACAACAAGCAAGGTGAACGCCTGTACGATTTCGACGATGCCGACGCGCGCATACACCAGCAAGGCTCCCGCTGGAGCGCTGACCAGGGTTACGCAAATCATCCGGTCGTCGAGGCCGCCTGGCCAGGTGCGCGCAACTATTGCGCATGGCGCGGCAAACGGCTGCCCAGCGAAGCCGAATGGGAAAAGGCTGCCCGCGGAACCGACGGCAGAAAATATCCGTGGGGTGATATGCCGCCAGACCGTACGCGCGCGCATTTCTCGGCGCCATTCAACGAAACGGCACCGGTGGAAGAATTTCCCGCCGGCAGCAGTCCGTATGGCGCAGTCGGCATGGCCGGCAATACCTGGGAATGGGTATCCAGCGCATACCGGCCCTACCCTTTTGATGCACATGACGGTCGCGAAGATTTGCAGTCAGGCCCGGTGCGCGGCACGCGCGGCGGCGGGCACGATTCCCCTGCCGACGAGATTACCACCACGCAGCGCGGGCGTTATTTATCCCGTAACCCGACAGCAGGGCACCACAATATCGGGTTTCGCTGCGCCAGATAAAGCGCAGCGGGCACCGAGACAAGGCATGAATATTCCTAACGTCCACAGGACGGCCCGCGAACTACTGGCGGCTTACGATCAGGGCACACTGATTCCCACGCCCACCGAACGCGATCGATGCTTCGATTGGGATGCGGCATACGGCGTGCTCGCGGATATCGTCGCCATGCGCCTCGCACGCGGCGAACGTTGCGTCGGCCGCAAAATCGGATTCACCAATCGCAACATCTGGGCGGAATACGGCGCCACTTCGCCGATATGGGCACCCGTATACGACAGCACGCTCACCTATGCGAAGAACAATCGGGCGACGCTCTCCTTGCGCGGCAGTGTGTCGCCGCGGCTGGAGCCGGAAATCGCCTTCAAGCTGCGCGGGCCGGTGCCTGCCGGTTGCCGCGATGCTGCGACAATATTGCAATCGATCGAATGGCTGGCGCCGAGTTTCGAAATCGTCGATTGTCATTACGAGAACTGGGAATTCAAGTCCGCCGATTCGGCGGCGGACCAGTCGTTGCACTGGCGCCTAGTCGTAGGGGAGCCCCGCTCTTTTGAGCCGGCCGATATTCCGCAATTGGCGATACAGATTCGCGACTGCAAGGTCGCGCTGTCGTGCAACGGCACCGCGCGTGATCGCGGCGTAGGCAGCAACGCGCTCGGCCATCCGGCAATGGCACTGGCCTTTCTCGTCGACATTCTCGCCACCCAGCCGCAATTCGATGGGCTTGCCGCCGGTGAAATCATTACCACGGGCACCTTGACCGCGGCGCTTCCGGTCGCGCCCGGAGAAACCTGGACTTCGGAAATCAGCGGCCTGCCGGTCGCGCCGCTGACCGTTAACTTTACCGGTTAGCGCCGCGCTGCGCGCGCAACACCCGGCACATTGGCGATCAACGCCAGCACACGATTCAGTTCATCCAGATTACTGATCTCGACGGTCAGCTGCATGCGCGCGGAAGCATCGCGGCTCGCGGTATTGGTGGCGGTGACGTTGATGTGCTCGCGCGAAAATATCTCGGTGATATCGCGCAGCAGACCGGTGCGGTCGCCCGCCTCGATCACGACGTCGACCGGAAACGTCGCCTCCGTGGAGACGCCCCAGTCTGCCGCGATCAACCGCTCCGAAGAGAGCCGTTTTACGTTCACGCAACCCCGCCGGTGTATCGTGACCCCGCGTCCGCGCGACACAAAACCGATGATGGCATCGGGCGGCGCCGGCTTGCAGCATCGCGCCGGCACCGTGAGCAGTTTGTCGACGCCCACGATCAATATGCCGCCCGGCTGCGCGCGCGGTTTTCTGACTATCGGTTGCTCGTCGATCGCGGGCGGCGGCGCGTCCTCGACGCGCAACGCAGTCTGCATCTGGCGCGGGCTGATTTCGCCGCGGCCGATTTCGGCCAGAAAATCATTCAGCTTCGCAAACCCGAACGCCTGCGCAAACTTGTCAAGATTGACTCCCGTCTTGCCCTCTCGCTGCAATTCTTTTTCCAGGATTTCGCGCCCTTCCGCCACCGAGGCCTCGTGGTTCAGGCGATTGAACCATTGCCTGACCTTGCCGCGTCCGCCCGCGCTCTTCAGAAAACCGAGCGCCGGGTTCAGCCAGTCGCGGCTGGGCCCGCCCTGCTTCGCAGCGATGATCTCCACCCGCTGACCGTTGGCAAGAGGCGTGTTGAGCGGCACCATCACGCTGTTGACCCGCGCACCACGGCAGCGATGGCCGAGATCGGTATGCACGTGATACGCAAAATCGATCGGCGTCGCGTCCCGCGGCAAATCGATGACGCGCCCCTGCGGCGTCAGCACGTAGATCGTGTCCGCAAAAAGTTCACTGCGAAACTGTGCAGCGACGTCTCCTGCATCGGCGACCTCGTCCTTCCACTCGACGATTTGCCGCAACCACGCGATTTTGTCGTCATAGCCGACGTCGCTGCGCACGCCTTCCTTGTAGCGCCAGTGCGCAGCGACCCCGTATTCGGAGTGCTGGTGCATCTCCAATGTGCGGATCTGGATTTCCAGCGGCTTGCCCTCTGCGCCGATGACGGCCGTATGCAGCGAGCGGTAATTGTTGCCTTTGGGTTTGGCGATGTAATCGTCGAATTCGTTCGGCAGCGGGCTCCATAAACGGTGCACGAGATCGAGCGCCGCATAGCAGTCCCTGATGTCGCCGACCAGCACGCGCAACGCGCGCACGTCGTAAAGCGCGTCGAAATCGACGCCCTTGCGCCGCATTTTGTTGTAGATGCTGTAGATGTGCTTGGGCCGGCCGCTGATTTCGGCCTTGATGCCGGCGCGCGCAAGCACTTCACGCAGGCGCGTAATCGCCATCTCGATGTATTGCTCGCGGCCACTGCGTTTTTCGTCGAGCAGGCCGGCGATGCGTTTATAAGTTTCCGGCTCCAGTATGCGCAGCGCCAGGTCCTCGAGTTCCCATTTCAGCTGCCAAACGCCGAGCCGGTTGGCGAGCGGCGCGTAAATGTCGCGCGCTAGGCGCGCCGTGTCATGGCGCAACTGCGCATCGTCGCACTTGACGACGAAACGCAGGGTCTGCGTGTGTTCCGCGAGCTTGATCAGCACGACGCGCACGTCCTGCGCCATCGCCAGCAGCATTTTGCGCAGGCCTTCCAACTGCGCCGGCGCATCTGCGTTCGGCGCGCGGTCGCTCAGGCTTTGGATCATCGCCATGCGCGCGACGCCATCCGCCAGTTCCGCGACACGCGGCCCGAAGCGGTCTCGTATTTGCACCACGGCGTTGTGCTTCGCGGCCGCCGGCACCAACAGGCTCGCGGCCAGGCACTCGGCATCGAGCTTCAGATCGCGCAACAGCGTGGCAGTGTTCAGCACGTGCTCCAGCGCTGGCTCCCCGCCCTTCGCAGTTTCCTCGTGCAACAACGGCGCCAGCCACTCGAGCACGCGCTTCAGCAAGTCGACATCAGCCGCCGGATGGTCGGCAGCGAGCGCGGCTATCCATGCGGCTGCCCGCTCGTGGTCGGGAGCCGTCACCAGTTTCAAATGCGTCACGCGTGCCATACGTCGATTTCCATCGTCTGGGTTGCGAATTTTCCATGCTTTTTCAAGCGACCCGATTTTACGCGACTTCAACACCTGCGATAATCCATCATCATGAGTAAACGTTGCGCATGGGCGGACTCGACGCCGCTGATGACCCGGTATCACGACACCGAATGGGGCGTGCCTGTACATGACGACCGCACGCTGTTCGAATTCCTGACGCTCGAAGGCGCGCAAGCCGGGCTCTCGTGGAACACGATACTCAACAAGCGCGAGAACTATCGCGCCGAGTTCGCGAATTTCGATCCGCGCAAGGTCGCGCGCTACGACAAACGCAAAATCGCCGCACTGATGCTTGACCCGGGCATCGTGCGCAATCGCCTGAAAATCGAGTCCACGGTCAGCAATGCACGTGCACTTATTGCGGTGCAGCAGCAATTTGGCTCGTTCGACCAATTTATTTGGCAGTTCGTCGACGGCAAACCCAGGCGCAACCGCTGGCGCCATTTGCGCCAGGTTCCGGCTTCAACCATAGTGTCAGATAAGATGAGTAAAGAATTGAGGCGTTTGGGATTTCGTTTTATCGGCACCACTATTTGCTATGCCTTTATGCAGGCCACCGGCATGGTAAACGACCATCTGATAACCTGTTTTCGTGAAAAATCGGGCACCCGCCGCCTTCACGCAACTGTGTTGCGAGTTCTTGATCTGTCCGGTTTTGTAGCACGCCAACTGTCCGGTCGTCATATTGCCCCGAAGGGGGTACGAGATGAGCCGGACGAAGCTGCTACAGGAGATACGGAAGATGAGAT
>Ga0114966_10005937_pt1 | contig 10238 bp, 17 predicted proteins | sample M_130207_XF_Meta_FD_87029 | JGI IMG/M metagenome (GOLD analysis project Ga0114966, IMG submission 87029) | Freshwater microbial communities from Lake Montjoie, Canada to study carbon cycling - M_130207_XF_MetaG | ecosystem: Environmental > Aquatic > Freshwater > Lake | place: Lake Montjoie...
GTGGTCGGGGCAATCTGCTGGAGCGCCCTCTACGACGGCTCGCAAGCATCCGGCACGGCGTTGGTGGGCGCGATGGGTAGTGTGGCAGCGTGGTTGTTCCGTGGCTCCACCATGCCTGCGACTGGCAACGGGAATGGGGACAAGACCTCCGCGCCTCCACCGCCACCTGCAACACCGTGAAGCAATTGCGACCGCTTGCCGAATCCCTCCTGTGGCACTCCTTCCGGGCAATCCTTGCGATTCCTGGCAGGATGGCACGTCACTGGCGCAAGGCGGTCGCAACGGCAACCCTTGGCCTTGCAATTGCACGCGTCATGATCTGGATTGCGCGGGCCATTGCAACGACCGGCACGGTAGACCAAGCGGCGCATCTTGTGGGCCTCGAAGACTATGTAGCACCATTCGAGCAAGCGTTCGATCAAGCGGTATTGGTAGTGCTTGGGGCACTCGGCATCGATCTATAGACACCCCGCATCATGGATACATGCCGTGCGTTTAGATACTGCCGGCAGCGTCGGACCCGATGCCGGTACCACCTGCCGCAAGTGCTGTCGTACCGACCCCTCTCGGCGGCACTTGCGGTTTTTTTTACGAAGGGAACATGAATTGTCAAGCATCAACAAGGCCATCATCGTCGGGAGGGTCGGCAGGGACCCCGAGAAGAGGTACACGCCGAACGCGGATGCCATCACTTCCTGGAGCGTCGCCACCAATCGCAAGTGGAAGGATGCGGAAGGCGAGCCGAAGGAACACACCGAGTGGCACAACGTCGTAGCGTTCCGCCAGCTTGCTGAGCAGGCACACGAGTTCCTCGTGAAGGGTCGATTGGTCTACATCGAGGGTCGTCTGGAGACCCGTTCTTGGGACGACAAGGATACCGGCAAGAAGATGTACCGTACCGAGATCATTGCCGATACGATGCGCATGCTTGATTCCCGCTCAGAAGCCGAAGGAATGCGTGCATCGACGACTGGGGAGCGCCCAGCTGCGGTCACGGCAACCGGCAATACCGATGGCTACCGGACTGCGACAAAGCTTCCCAAGCGTGCTGCGCCGGATGCCGATCGTCACTTCGAGATGGACGATTCACCGTTCTGATTTGCTAGGATATTATCGGTCTCTCCTGCTTTCTGCCGGCCTGGAGGTGCGAACTTCAGGCCGGTTTTTTCATGCACAGGGCATAAAAGTGCCGGCCAGGCTAGCACCTGACCGGCGAGACCGCCAGAAGGAGGTTTGGTGGTCATCCAGTGAGTTTCGCCAATGTCCTCTCAACGACTGCGGTGAAACTCAGGTTATCCGCATGGGCTTCCATGCGCAATGCGTTGACGATCGTTGCAGGAAGACGCAGTGAGACGGCAATCATTTCACGCTTTTCACGTGCGCCGTATCGCTCCTTGAGGAAACATGCCTGACATCGCGCAACAGGGGAACGGTTCTCGCGGACGAGGGTTCCGCACGTCACGCACGGACGCTTGCGCACGTACGTCTTGCGCGTCGAGTTCATCGAGGTGATCAATAAATCCTCGACCGTTGGCTTTCCCAATTGAGCGCGTTCGCGACGTGCAATCCGTTCCTGCTGCGAGTGGGATCGGCACAACCCACGATGGATTGCCGTGACAACACTCACCGGCGTATCACACAGTTTGCAAGTTGCCTGCACTACGTTTCTCCCAACAATAGATATCTGCGCCGCATGCGTCGCGTAATCGATCACGCGCTACTCTCAACACTGTACCACTCCCTGCAAAGGGATCAACGACAAGACCCCCTACCGGGCAGAGTTGATCCACGAGACGTGCTACCAATTGCTCCGGCATGAGTGCCGGGTGATTGCCGGCCCGCCTGCGTGCCGGATTGACGGTCCAGACATCGTGCGTGCCGTACTCGGCAAACCCACCATGCTCCGTGCGGGAGAAGTACGATTTGGCGGAACGTGCAAAGACGTGGACGACCTCATAGGACAGGTTCCACCGGTCTGTCGCCGTCGTTGGAAGTGGTGAGGTCTTGTGCCAGATGATCGTGTTCCGGCACCGCCATCCCCGATCAATCATCGCGATCTTGAGGCGCTCCGGGACCCCGGCTTGCGTCTTGAGAGGCAACCCGGCGAGCGATCGCATCGGCGCGGACCCTGCCTTCGCTCGGTTGGAAGCGGATACCCCGGACTTGTCGGAGTGCCGGTACTGCCCAGGTTGGTTGGCGTAGGTGTCCGCGATGTTGACGGCGACCCATCCCGTGGGCCGGACGCATGACCACGCTTCGTGCAGTATGCTTGCGAGCCGGTTGATGTAATCGAGGACGATGGGTTCCGTGCCAAGCTCCCGCACGTCATCCCCGTAGGTGCGTTGGCACCAATACGGGGGCGAGGTAAGGACAAGATCGACCGATGCCGGGGCAAGCTCCCTGAGGAACTCGCCAGCATCCTTGTTGGTGATCATGTCCGCTTCAGTTCCGCAGTGATCATCCGCACTAGCTGCGCCATCGTCGTTGGCGTCACTCCGATGATGGCCCACGTCTCATACGCGACGTGCCTTGTCAGGTACTCGCAAGCAACAAAGGTGATGAGTGAGTCCCACTCAAGAGGATCCTTCACATTGTTTGGAATGACAGCACCGAATGACGCCCGAACGTGGAACACCACATCACTGACGAAATTCATCCAACCGTAATAGACAAGCGGAACCGGCTCCCACGCAGCAGGCATTCCATCGTATTTGATCTGTACGCTCAGATCCGCTCCAAGTTCTCTCCCAGCATCCGAGCCAGCAGACCATCCACGTGATCCGCCAGCGGTTGCGGCGCCTTGCCCATTTCCACTTCGCATAGTTGTTCCTTTGTCAGACCGCACTGATCCGCTACAAATGCCGAACTCAGGTAGCCAGCAAGCCTGCGCCGGCGAATTGATCGACCGCGCATCGTCATCTCATCCTCCACGGTCCTGGAGTTGCCGACCCGGATGCCATCCACCCTTGAGCGTGGATGAAGCGTGGGAAGGTGCTTGATGGACTCCGCAACCTTCAGGTACTTTGAGATGTCCCGTTCCCGTCCCTGAGTCAGTGCGTCCAGTGTCTCCACCCGGACATCCAGCATGGTGGCTAGGGATTTCCATGACACCATGTGCCACCGGCGTTTCCGCTTCAACAGATCTCGTATTGCGTTTGCCTTCCGGCAACTCTCGATGCCACCGCGCATCGTGATCTCGTTGATGTACCACTCCCGAACTCGCTCAAGTTGGGCCGGATCATCGCCACTGCACATTCTCACAAACTCGGGGTTTCTTACCCTGAGTGACTGGCGGACGCTGTCGCGCGTGAACCCAAGGATTTCATGCAGTTCCGATACCGTAAGTGCGTCGCAACCATGCGTCGGTAACGGCGGCAAGCTCATCTGTCTCGGTCTCCTCCAACAATTCGAGAAGTGACGCCAGCACTACATCAGGGGCGCTGGTCGCCACATAGACCCGCCATACCTGCTTGTCCATCAGTATCTGCCGTTGCCGACCTTTGCCGGCCTTCGACATCTTGAGGCTGTCAGGCGAGAATTTCGGCATTTCGGTATTTTCCGGCAATTCCGAGCAGTTTTGGACGGAAAACCTCCCAGAATCCATCGAAATCGTCAGGAACCGGGCAAGTCTCCCCAAGCGCCCCTGAAGGACCCTCCATCCAAGTAAGGACAAGCCGACCCTGATCATCAGGGTGAATCACTGCGGGAACGCCAAATTCCAGATCAACGGCAAGCGAGACGAATGCGCCGATGCCGTTTCCGGCCAGTGCATGCTCCGCATCGTGACCCGCACCCTCCAAGGATGCCACGAGGATCTCGCGCGTTTCGCGCATCTCCTCCGTGATCACCACGCTGATCTCACGGGAAGCATCGGTCAGCCGATCGACAAGCAACTGGGCACGGACATGACCCTGCACGGCCTCGGCAAGGGCACTGACATCCTGGGTGCGGTACCAGCGCAGACGAGCCTCGTGGTTTGTCGCCACTTGCGCCTCAAGCCAGTGCTGCATCTCCTGTGGGTACGGTATTGCGGTTCTCATCTTGCCCTCCTCAAAGCGTCGTTTCAATGCGACGACGAACGCCCTGTTTGCACCACGCTCCATGTTATGTCGCGTGATGTTGTTATCCTCGTCCTGTCTGCCGGGTAGCGTATCACGTCGGCAAGACTGGCATGTAGTAGCAGGTTCATCCCCTACACGATGCATCGTACCGTATCGTGAGCCGCACTGCAAGCACGTCCGCCAAGTGCAACTCCATGTAGCCATCATGCGTTAGTATACTGTCAGCGCACCGTATGCTGCTGGCCCGGAGGAACCAAGTGGAACGGGTACGATTGCTCTTTCTGGCCTACCTGACGCTGTTCGTCGTGGGCACCGCCGAGATGATCTGGTTCATCGTGCTTGTCACCGTGAACGTGATTGACGAGGCGTTCCGCCGCTTTGTTGCCAGCCGCTATGGTTGGCTCTTCACCATCATTGGGATGGCGTACTACCTGGAGGTTCTATATGGGTCGGGAACTTGCCCCTAGGCCATCCGGTGCCGATGCACTGGAAGCCGTCATTGCTGCTGGCGATCTCAACAACCTGTCCGCGTCACAGCGTCTGGATCTGTACCAGCGGACGTGCGACACCCTCGGCCTGAACCCACTCACTCGACCGCTTGAGTACCTCAAGCTCCAGGGCCGGACCATCATGTACGTTCGCAAGGAAGCGTGCGATCAGTTGCGCAGGATCCATTCGATCACGATCCAGATCGTGGAACGAGTCATCGAGAATGACGTGTTGACGGTGGTTGCGCGTGCATCGACCCCGGAGGGTCGGTGTGACGAAGAGATCGGATCCGTGTCGGTGGCCGGGTTGCGTGGTGAAGCACTCGCCAACGCACAGATGAAGGCGCTGACGAAGGCGAAGCGTCGTGCAACCCTGTCGATCTGCGGGCTTGGATTCCTTGACGAGACCGACAGTGAAGCTGTCGCGACGGTTGCGGTGCCTGCCCTGGCAGTGCCCAGCAGACCACAGAAGTCGCCGGCGGAGTATTACCGGGAACTGGCGATCGTAGCTGAGGAAAAGGGTCTCGCCGAACACATCCTGCCGATTGATGACGACATGCCGGCGGATGAGATCCGTGAGGCATATACCTTCCTGAAGAAAGCCATTGCATCCAATGCAAGTGCATGAGAGTGCTGAATCGACCGAGCTTCGGGCTGCATTGCGTGACGGATGCGAGCGTGCGTGGACGGCGATCTACGAACGCTATACCCCGAAACTGATTACCTATGCGCTGGCGACATGCCAGTACCGTTGGCGGTACGACGTTGAAGCGATCGTTGCAGCGGTCTGGCTGTCCACTTGGAACCGGCGCGACAAGCTGGACGACAACATACTTCTTCCACACCGCTTCCACGGCTACCTGCAACTTGGGGTCCTGAACCACATCCGCACGCAATCGCGGAAGGATACGTTTCGCCAGGAACTGCCAATGGCATCCTACAGGAAGCTTATCGAGGAGGGCCAGGGTGATGAGGAGGATTTCACCACCCTCATCGAGATCATTGGTGGTCGGATCGAATCCGCCCCGGATCCTGCGCAATTGTTCGAGAGAGCCGAGACGGTTGCCGAGGTGCGCGAGATCCTCTACGAGATGGCTACCGATCCGTGGCACGGCAGCGAGACGCGCGGGCAAGTGCTTATGCTCGCGCATGGTAACGGGTTGAGCTACGAGGAGGCCGCAGAAAAACTGGGCATCTCGTTCTGCGGAGTAAAAACCAAGATATTCCGGGCACGCCGTTCGTTCACAAGGAAGTGGAACGAGAAACACGGGGGATTGGTGTGAGAATTCCTCGAGCAATCAGGCAGGCAAACGCACCCAAGGCGCTGAAGCCTGCCATTGAACTGGACATCGATCCGACCGAGGCATGGATTCGGTGGGCATCCGGCCTGCATCTCTCACCGAGGTTCGACCGGTTTGCATACGACGTCCCGTTCCTCACTCACCTCGTGAACCTCATTGGCACGGAACCGGAAGACGTTGAGCAAGATCTGACGCCAATTGAGGCTGATGCGCCTGCTGTTGATGGCCGACCAATGCATAAGGGCACAGGAAATACCAAGGGTGTCGAGGCGCACCATATGAAGGCGTGGCTGCAAATTGTGAACCTATCCCGGCAAGCTGGTTCGGATCTTCTCGGCTGGCACCGTTCATCGATCGTCAAGGCCCTTAGTGGGGAACGCAACGTCACTGAGGGACAGGCGGTCCGGTTCCTTGAAGTAGTTGCAAAGTTGGACGACTGGCAACGGTTGCAGTATGTTGCGATGGTGAAGGGGATGGAATGAGGTACTTGAGTGTCTGTTCCGGGGTCGGCACTGACCACGTCGCGTGGGAGGGTCTCGGGTGGGAGTGCGTCGGGTTCGCCGAGATCGAACCGTTTCCTTCAGCAATTCTGGCGCATCGGTATCCGGGAGTAAGGAACCATGGCGACTTCACGACGATCCCTTCCGACATCGGTCCAATCGACCTTCTCGTGGGAGGAACCCCCTGCCAATCCTTCAGCGTTGCCGGACAGCGTGCCGGACTTGACGATCCACGGGGAAATCTCACCCTTGAGTTTGCGCGACTGGCTCGCCGGGTACGCGCTAGATGGATCGTCTGGGAGAACGTCCCTGGCGTCCTTAGCAGTGACGGCGGAAGGGATTTCGCTGCAATCCTCACAGCGTTTCGGGAGTGCGGGTATAGCGTCTGCTACCGGGTGCTGGACGCTCAACACTTCGGAGTACCCCAGCGACGCCGTCGCGTCTTCCTTGTCGGACATCTTGGAGACGACTGGCGACCATCTGCCGAAGTACTTCTTGAGCAAGCAAGCATGCGAGGGAATCCTCCGAAGGGCAGAGCGACGGGGCAAGAAGTTGCCGGAACGCTTGGCGGAGGCTCTGGAAGCCGTCGTTGGAGCAGCGACCTAGATCGGACGACGTTCATTGCGCTGCAGGTTGATGCGAACAGGGTGAATGGTGCAGTGTCGCGAAAGTGGTCGAAAGGGAGTGGCGGTCCTGCCGGGGATGAAGCCTACAACCTTGTGAGTGGCGCATGGTGGGATGGAGGTCAACTGACGCAGACCCTGGATACCGTGATTGCCAAGCAGCAGATGATGCCTGAGAAGAACAGGTTTCCAGTCGTTCTCCAAACCGCCGTCCAGGTCAAGGACAACTCTTGGACAAAAGTCATATTTGCCAGTGAGTGTGACGAGGACGGCTCCTGTCCGAATTGCGGTATTGATTACGGCGACTGTCCGTGGTGTCCCGGCCCGACTGAGGACGGAATGGACTACTGCTGGATCGATGGGGTCATGCATGCGCGGCAAGAAAACGCCAGCATGCTTGATGGGACGCAGGGACAGGCAATCGCGTTCAGCGCCAAGGATTACGGCGGCGACGCCGGGCCTCTTTCCCCGACGCTTCGATCCGGGACGCACGATGGTAGCCACGCGAATGGCGGGGTCATGCCTGCGGTCGCGCTATCAACGGTCGTGCGCCGTCTGACACCTAGGGAGTGCGAACGCCTGCAAGGGTTGCCGGATGACTGGACATTGGTTCCCTACCGGGGCAAGCCTGCGAGTGACTCGCCAAGGTACAAGGCGATCGGGAACGGGATGGCTATGCCGGTGCTGCGGTGGATTGGACAGAGGATTGCAATGGTTGAGGGAGAGAGGAACGCATGAACGAGACGAAGGCAGTCACGCGAACATTGGAGGATATTCAGCCAGTCCCATACACGTTGGCTGGGCATTGGGAGCGGTTGCTAGCCGAGGCACGGGAGGTTTACCGCACTCATGTGGCACGGCAGGCGAATGATCGGTTTGCGGAAGCGATCAAGCTGACGGCATCGCGTCTGGAATTTGACATTGCCGGCCACCTGTGCAGGCACGTCATTCAGGCGCGGTTCCAACGCAACCTCGACCGGGCGTGCGAACAAAGTGGCCGTGCGTCGATACCCGGTCTTGGCAGTGTGGTGGTGAGTGCCCGCCTCGGCGAGATCAGACCCTGCGATGAGGCTTGCAAGGAGAGCATGCCCAATGGCGAGAAGGTGTTTGGCCTGGTGAGGCTGGGTCGGAAGCTTCCGGCGGATCATCCCACGTGGGAGCCATACTCCCTCGATTTGCGCGACTGGGCAGACCGCAAGGGATTGCAGATGGTCGATGTCCTTTGCCTGATTGCCTCAATGTCTCCGAAGTCGAGCAATCGCATCGAGTCGGATCGTGCATGGCACGTCACCTTGCCACAGGCAATCGAGGAAGCCGGAGTGAGGTGGATAGTCATCCCGAGGTTCACTCCGGGATTCAAGTCCAACATCAACTCGGCATGGTGCATCGCCCACAATGTCGGGCTGATCGAGGCGTTCCCGAGGATTGCCGGCAAGCACATCCGCTTCCCATTGCGCGAGATGGGGTTTGATTGAACTGTGCCAAGGTGGCACATGTTAGCGGAACTGATAAGTGAAAGGTAGAGTCGTGCGCATGGCGCGGGTTGAGGATCTCGATGCCATCAAAACTATTGCGGATGCGAACCGCAAGGACCTCGGATTCGTTCTCCGGTCCGCACTGTTGGCAGGAATCGAACGCAACGAGGTGCATGTTGCTGACGGTGGATCGATTCTTGGATTCGTCCACTGGCACCTGCGCCGTGATGGATGGGTGACGATCTACGAGATTGCGACTGCGATGCCAGGCAAAGGTATCGGAACAATGTTGCTGCATAGCGTTCCGAAGCCATTGCAGTTGAAGTGTCCGGAAGGGGCAGTGGCAAACGGATTTTACGAAAGAATGGAAGGCACCCTCGTTGCAACTGTTGACGGACGCAAGCGCCGTCTAAATATCTGGCAATGGAGTTACCAGCAATGATTGAAACATTTCCGAACCCTAATCCAGAGCGTGATTTCCAGATCGAAAGTGTCTGCCCGGAGTTCACCAACGTGTGCCCGATGACGGGGCAACCGGACTTTGCAACGATTACGGTCACCTATGTCCCGGATGAACTGTGCATGGAACTGAAGTCCCTGAAGCTGTATCTGTGGTCATATCGCGATAAGGGCGCGTATCACGAACGCGTGACCAACCAGATTGCATCGGACATCATCAAGGCACTTGATCCTCGCAGATTGACCGTTACCGGCTCCTTCAATGTCCGCGGAGGGATCAGCACGGTTGTGACCGTTACGCATGTCAAGTGAAACCGAGGCTTATTTTCTGCATGGGTAGCAATCAGGAATATGCAAACCTGTCAGGCGAGGCCGGATGGGATTACGGATTCCGTTCCACCGAAAAGCCATGCCGACCCGATATCACGATGATTGACGTGGACTGGAAGAAACCAGACATAAAGCGCCATCTTGCTGCGGTTGCCGAGCATCGTCCCTGGGTGGCAGTCTGCCCGGATGTCACCGCAGTTGATCAGTGGGGTGATCGCATTGCCCTCGCGCACGAGATGCATGCACTTGGCGCGCGTCATGTGATGATCGTTCCCAAGGTCACTCCGTGGAAGTTCGTACCGGAACCGTGGATCATGCTCGGCTACCCGGTAGGAGTTGGTGAAGGATCGGTATGTCCATTTGCCACGCGCGAATGCGGCATGCCGATACACCTGCTCGGAGGGACAATCACCGGCCAACTGCGCGCGATGCTGCATTTTCCTGCCGGACAAGTCATCTCGGGCGACATGAGTGCGCACACGAAAGCAGCGAGGTTCGGGGACTGGTACCACCCTGGTGGACGACGCATCCAATCCGCGGTCATGGATGCCGGCATGACGGGCAGGCAGAGGATGCTCAGAGATGTGCGTAATTCATTCTTCGGTATTCTGGAATGCTGGAATCAGCAAGCGATAGATGTAAGCGAGAAGTTTGCGTTCATGTTGACTGAAAGAATGATCAGGTGAAGAAGATCTTTATTTCCACGACGATGGGACTTGATGAGGCAGTGCTTGCGGTTGCGGATGAGGATCCGATGGCGGCGATGTTCTGGCCGTGGTTGCTCTGTGCGTTGGACGATTGGGGTCGTGCGTCGTCGAACCCCAGGACGATCAAGGCGCAGGTGGTCCCGTCGTTTGCTGCCATCACGCCGGATCACATTGCCGGGTGGATTGCGCTCTACGAACGGCACGGACTGGTGACGGTCTACGGTCCGGCACTGGCGGTGTCAGGGGATGCATGGCGGAGGTACCAGACGCAGATACCCAACTCCAGGCGCGAGA
>Ga0114966_10005940_pt1 | contig 10235 bp, 9 predicted proteins | sample M_130207_XF_Meta_FD_87029 | JGI IMG/M metagenome (GOLD analysis project Ga0114966, IMG submission 87029) | Freshwater microbial communities from Lake Montjoie, Canada to study carbon cycling - M_130207_XF_MetaG | ecosystem: Environmental > Aquatic > Freshwater > Lake | place: Lake Montjoie...
CGGCTCGGCCTGCAACTCATGGTCGGCTGTGGCGGCGACCCTGGCGGCCTCGCGGAGTACGCGGCCGTCCCCGCGGCCTCCCTGCGACGGCTTCCGGCCGCGATGGACACGGAACTCGCGGCCCTCGTCGAGCCGCTCGCTGTCGCGCTCCACGCGGTGAGACTCGGCGAGGTGAAGCCGGGAACCCGGGTCGGGATCATCGGTCTCGGGCCGCTCGGCCTGTTCTCCGGGCTGGTCGCGCGGCAGTACGGCGGGCTGTCCTTTGGGCTCGACCATCGCCCTTCGCGCGTGTCATTCGCGCACTCCTTCGGACTCGGCGCCTTCGCCGCCGACGACCTCGCCGATGAGCGGATCCGCGACCTTACCAGCGGCGGCCCCGACGTGGTGATCGAGGCGAGCGGCCGACCGGAGTCGATCGAGCGCGCGGCGACCCTCGCGCGGGTCGGGGGCCGGGTCATCCTGGTGTCGTCCTACCACGCACCCGCCGAGATCAAGCCGGGACGCTGGCTCACCCGCGGCATCTCGCTGCAGCCCTCGATCGCCTACGGGCCGGAGGACTTCGAGAACGCTCTCGAGCTGCTCGCGACCCGCCGCATCGACGGTCGCCGACTGGTGACCGACGTGAGCGGGCTCGCGGACACGCAGGCGGTGTTCGACCGCTTCGAGACGCAGAGCGACGCGATCAAGGTCCTGATCGCTCCGGGACGCTGAATCCGGCGGGAGGCTTCGCGATGGGCGAATGGACGCACGACGAACTGGAGCAGGCCTTCCGCGTCTACTGGCGCACCGGGGCGATCGAGGAGCGCTGGGACGACTGGGTCGACCTCTTCGCCGAGGACGCGATCTACGTCGAGCACATGTACGGGAACATGACGGGCCGCGAGAACATCCGGCGCTGGATCGTGCCCGTCATGGGCCGTTTTCCCGAGGTCTACACAGCCTACGAGTGGCACATGGTGGACCCGGCGCAGGGCCGCGTGGTCGTCTACATGCAGAACCGCCGCGATCACCCGAGCGGACGGGGGACCTGCGACTTCCCCGGGGTGACCATCCTCGACTACGCCGGGTCGGGAAAGTGGCGGAAGGAGGAGGACTTCTACTCGCTCGCCGGGCGCGACCGCGCGATGAAGGAATACGCAGACGCCTGCCTGCGCCACGACCCGGATCACCCGAAGCGGGCGACCCGACTCGAGTGGGGCCACGGCCCCGACTGGACGCGGGGACCGATCAGGCGCTGAGGCGCCGGGCCACGGCCCAGCGCCCTCGCCTGCTTCGCTTCAGATGCGGTCCTGGAGCACGAGCGCCGAGAAGGGCACACCGCGCTGCGGATCCCCGAGCGCGAGCCCGGAGAGCACCTGTCCGGCGGCCACGGCGACCGGGCCGCTGTCGATCGCGACCGTCTTGGTACCCGCGGGACAGATGCGCAACTGGTAGGTGGCGGCCGGCGCTTCGAGGTAGCCCGAGGAGCCGAGGTAGGCCAGGTCGGCCACGGTCGGCTCGATCCCGGCGATGCTCGCGCCGGGCACCGTGATGTAGACGTCGACGGTGCCCGCACCGGGCGCGACGTGGAGCAGTCGCAAGCGCGCGTTGCCCTTCGCCGGAGCCTCGTAGTCGTCCGAGACGAAGAGCGTTCCCATCTCGGAGGCCGGATTCACCGCGATCAGGGTGAAGTTGCCCTTCTTCGCAATGCCGATCCCGGCCTCGGCCACCGTCTGGTCGGTCCCGGTGACCTTGAACTCGGCGTAGGGCTGTCCGGTCTTCACCGGCACATACTCGGACGCCTGCGCGTAGACGATGTCGTGCGCATACTCGTTGCCCCGCAAGTAGGCGTCGAGTCCCGGAGCGTTCGGGGAGGCGTTGATGAAGCGGATGGCCCCGTAGTCCTTGCCCCCCTGGCTGAGGAGGCTGGTCGGGCCGCCGCCGCCGCAACCGGGTGCGAGCGCGGCCAGGGCTGGGAGCGCCAAGGCGAAGGCGATGCTGGCAAGACGTCTCACGTCGATCGTCCTTTCGATTCGGGGGAGCGCCGGTGATCGACACCCCACAGACGCCAGAGATTACGCCAAGCGCCCGGGCGTGGAAAGGGTGCAAAAGCGCTTGCCGGGCGCGGAGGGGGGTGTCCACCGGCCCCCTCGGGCGGGGCGGGCCGGGTCGGCCCGCGAAACCCGCTAATCGTGGCCCGGGCCGTGGCCGTGGACCCGGCGACGGGTCGCGATCCCCTCGGCGGCCGCGACGAGATCGGCGCCGAGGCGCCCGATCTCGGCCCGGATGGCGGCGGGGTCGGGCCCCGCGGCCAGGTGGATCACCTGGTCGACGCCGGCGTCGGCGTAGGCGTGCAGGGCCGCGACGTCGCGCAGGTTCGGCTGGAGGTAGGGGCAGATGCTCACCTCGACGTCCGAGCGGCGCCGTCCGCGGCGCTCGAGCATCCCGGTCAGGCGCTCCACCCGCTCGGCCGCGGCGTCGGGAGCCAGGTTGAAGCCGTACCAGCCCTGGCCGAGGTCCGCGGTGCGCCGCAGCGCCGGGTCGCTGTCGCCGCCGAAGATGATCGGCGGGTGCGGCTGCTGCACCGGCTTGGGGAACATGCGCAACTCGGGAAAACGGATGAGCGCGCCGTCGTGGCTCGACAGGGCGTCGGTCCACAGCGAGCGCATCGCGCCGATCGCCTCGCGGCAGCGCTCCGCGCGATCGTCGAAGTCCATGTCGAGCGCCTCGAATTCCTCGCGCAACCAGCCGATGCCGACGCCGAAGTCGACCCGCCCGCGCGACAGCACGTCGCAATCGGCGACCTGCTTCGCCGTGTAGATGGCCGAGCGCTGCGGGACGAGGCAGACGCCTGTGCCGAGACGGATCCGGCTCGTGATCGCCGCCGCGTAGGCGATCGCGACGAAGGGTTCGAGAAGCCCGTCCTCGCCCGCGATCGGAAAGGCGCCGTCCTCCGAGTAGGGGTAGCGCGAGCGATGCGCATCGAAGAGCACGACATGCTCGGCGAACCACAGCGAGTGGAAGCCGGCGGCCTCGGCGGTGGTCGCAGCCACCGCGAGCGTCTCGGGCAGACTTGCGGGGTCGCCGACGAGCGGCACGAAGACTCCGACCTTCATTTGTCTCCTCCTCCGGGCGTCGCCCCGGGGGGGAGCGACCATCGACACTCCGGGCTACGACGTTCGCAAAGCCGCGGCAAACGCCGGCGTTTGCCGCGGCGCGCCCGGACGTACTACGAGCCGGGGCGATGGCGGAAGGCGACTGGACCTGGCGACCCGCCCCGGGGGCCGCGGCGACGAGCCGGCTCGGGCGCCTGCTCCGGTCCTTCGACCTGCCGCCGACGCCCGAGGGATACGCGGTGCTGCACGCGATCTCGGTGCGCGACCCTGAGTATTTCTGGCCGGCGCTGCTGCGTGAACTGCGATTCGACTGGCTCGTCGCACCGCACCGCGTGCTCGACGACTCGCGTGGCCCCGCCTGGCCCGACTGGTTTCCGGGCGGCCGCTTCAATGCCGCGCGGGCCTGCCTCACCGCCTGGTTGCCGGCGCGGCGCGACGCCGTGGCGATCATCTGGGAAGGCGACGACGGCAGCGCGCGCGCCTGGACCCTCGGCGAACTCGCCGACGAGACGCGCCGCGCCGCAGCCGCCATGGCCGCCGCCGGCGTCGGCCACGGCGACCGCGTCGCCCTCTTCCTGCCGATGGTGCCCGAAGCGGTGGCGGCGCTGCTCGCAGCACTGCACCTCGGTGCGGTCGCCGTGCCGTGCTTCTCCGGCTACGGGGCCGACGCAGTCGCGACGCGGCTGGAGGACTCCGGGGCGAAACTGCTGGTCACCGCCGACGGCTTCCTGCGGCGCGGCGGCGCGGTGCCGATGAAGGCGATCGCCGACCGCGCGATCGAGATGGCCGGCGCCGGCGTCCGGACGGTGCTCGTCGTGCCGCGCCTGCGCGACGGTGCGGGCGGACACGCACTGCCCTGGAACGAGGGACGCGATCGCTGGTGGCCCTCGTCCGACGCCACCCGGGACTGCCCGCCGCTGGTCGAAACCGCGGCCGACGACCCGGCTCTCCTCATGTACACGTCGGGGACGACCGGGCGCCCGAAGGGGGTCGTCGCGACCCAGGTCGGCTTCCCGCTCAAGATCGCGACCGACATGGCAACCTGCTTCGACGTCGAGGCCGGCGATCGCATGCTCTGGGTCACCGACCTCGGCTGGGTCATGGGACCGTGGGAGATCCTCGGCACACTTCTGCTCGGCGCGAGCATGGTGCTCTTCGAAGGCGTCCCCGACCACCCGGCCCCCGACCGGCTGTGGGCGATGGTCGAGCGCCACCGTGTGACCCACCTCGGCATCGCGCCGACGGTGGTGCGTGCGCTCGAGGACAAGGGCGACGACCACGTACGGCGCCACGACCTGTCGTCGCTGCGCGTGCTGGGCTCGAGCGGGGAAGCCTGGAATCCCGCCCCCTACGCCTGGTTCGCCCGGGTGGTCGGCGGCGGCCGTTGCCCGATCGTGAACTACAGCGGCGGCACCGAGATCGGCGGCGGCATCCTCGGCTGCACGATGCTCCACCCTCTCAAGTCGTGCAGCTTCTCGGTCCCGATCCTCGGCATCGACGCTGACGTGCTCGACGAGAACGGGCGGGCCCTGCGCGGAGCGGTCGGCGAACTCGTCGTGCGGCGCCCCTGGCCAGGCATGACGCGCGGCTTCTGGAACGACCCCGCGCGCTACGAGGAGACCTACTGGTCGCGCTGGCCCGGACTGTGGGTGCACGGCGACTGGGCGCGGCTCGACGACGACGGTCCATGGACGATCGAGGGACGCTCCGACGACACGATCAAGATCGCCGGCAAGCGGCTCGGTCCGGCGGAGGTCGAGTCGCTGCTCGTCGCGCACCCCGACGTGGTCGAGGCGGCGGCGATCGAGGTGCCGCACGCGGTCAAGGGCGGCGCCCTCGTTTGCTACGTCGTGCCGCGGCGCGATGCGATCGCCGACGAGGCGCTGCGCACGACGCTCATCGCCCGCGTCGTCGACGGGCTCGGCAAGGCGATGAAGCCCGAGGCGATCCGCTTCGCGACGGAACTGCCCAAGACGCGCAACGCGAAAATCATGCGTCGACTGATCCGCGCGGTACACCTCGAAGGGAACACCGGTGCCGGCGCGGGCGCCGCACCGCCCGGCCGGCCCCTCGGCGACGTCTCGGCGCTCGACAACCCCGCGGCACTCGACGCGATCCGTGCGGCCCGCTGAGCCGCCGCGGGCGCCCGCCCTTGCGGGGCCGCGCGGTCCGGTCCACGATGCGGCCGGGCGGCGGAAGCCACGACCGGCGGCCGAGATGACGAACGGACCGGGTCCGCGACGGCGGAGCGGCAAACAGGAGGAGTCCCGATGACCAACGACACGCTGCGCACGATCGTCCGGATCGTGGGCGCCTTTTTCGCGATCCAGGGACTCGGCTGGCTCCTCGCACCGGGCCGCGCGGCGGAGTCGCTCGGGATGCCGCTCCTCGACGGGATCGGGCGCAGCACCCAGGTCGGCGACTTCGCGGCATTCTTTCTGGTCGCAGGCCTGACGGCCTGGCTGGGCGCCGCGCCGGGCCGGGAACGCCTGCTCCAGGTTCCCGCCGCGCTCATCGGCGGCGCGGCGATCACCCGCACCCTCGCCTGGGCGCTCCAGGGCGCGGGCTTCGCCGGGACCTTCATCGCGATCGAAGTCGCCGTCGGGCTCCTCTTCCTCTTTGCCTCGAACCGCTTGGCGGGCCCCGGCCGGGGCGACGCCTGATTCGGTCCCGCCGGGCGAGGGCCGGCCGGAGTCGAAAAACCGGCCCGGGGCGCGTCGCGGCGTTTTTGGACGGCGAAATTCGTTGACGCGAGGCAACCGCTCCCGCTAGCGTCCAGCCTCCCCGATCCGCGACGGCCCCGCGCCGGCGCCGCACTCCCGACGAGGAACCCATGGACAACAAGAGAACATTGCGCGGCCTTCTCGCCGCAGTCGTCGTCATCGCCTCGACGTTCCTGCCCGGCGCCGTGCGTGTGGCCGGCGCGCAGACGATCGCGCTGCAGGCCAACTCCGTCACTGTCTGGCCGCGCAAGGACGCGGTCTGCGCCGACACCCGCATCGACTGCACCTCGAGCGCCGACTGCGCCTTTCCCACCGACTGCGTCGGCAATGGACTCGACAGCTGGCTCTCGATCGGCGAGATCACGAGCAGCAGCGCCACCTCGGCCTTCATCCGCGAGGTCGACCGCGACGGCGCGACCGTGGGCGTCGCGGCCACCGCCGGGGCGTGGACGGGGGACGAAGAGGTATTCGACGGTGGCGAGTGCTCGCCGCTCGGCAAGAATGCCGACACGTCGAACAACGGCGTGCGGTGCAAGAACCCGGCCGGCAGCGTGCTCATCCTGCGCAGCCGCACGAAGGCCGACGGCACCGAGTACGTCCGGATGACGGCGCGGGTGAAGCACCAGGGCTTCGTGCGGCCGAACCCGACCTCGGGCGACACGCCGCTCATCGTCTCGATCGAGAGCACGTCCTACTCGTCGAGCGACGGCGTGACGCCGTGCCGGGTGAGCCCGAACCAGCGGATCACCTGCCGCGAGTGAGCCCGCGGGCGACGCCGACGTCGCCCCGGCCGGAAGAAGCAAAGGGGCGCGCCCGCGGGCGCGCCCCTTCTGCGTTGCGGTTTGCCGGCGGCCGCGCCGATGCGCGACCGGGCCACTCTCAGCGGCCGCGCCGGGGCACGAGTTCCCAGAAGTCCATGTCGAGCAGCACGCGCGGGTCGTAGCGCTTGCCGTCCTCGGTGCGGATCGAGAAATCGGGCTCTTCCGCGGGGTCGAGATCCTTCACGCCGACGAGCCGCAACCGCAGTGCACCGACTCGCGCATCGTCGGTCGGGTGGGCTTCGAGGACCTCGCTGAAGGAGTAGATCGTCGTGCCCGCGTAGCAGGGGTTGGCATGTGCGCCACTGTTCATCGCGACGATGCCCGAGCGGTTCTCGAAGCCGTTGAAGGCTTGGGCGTAGGCGACCGAAAGCGGGAAGCCGCCGTAGACGAGCGGATTCCCCTCGGTGCGCAGCGCATCGAAGTGCACCTTCGCCGAGTTCTGGAACAGCCGGGTGTACGACATGTGGTCCGAGTGGTTCACTGTCATGCCGTCGTGGTGGAAGACCCGCTCGCCGACGACGTAATCCTCGAAGAACCAGCGACCGCCGGTCTGGACGGTCGTCGGCAGCGGACCCGAAAACTTCGGCAGATCGGCGACGGACACCTGGGCGGGCAGCCTGGGAACGACGGCCGCCTCCAGGTAGGGCGTCGCCTTCGACGAGTCGCGCTTGCGCACCATGACCCAGCGCGTGTACTCGAGGACCGTTTCGCCGCGCTGGTTGCGCCCGGTCGTCTCGACCCAGACGTTGCCGGTTTCCTTGTTCGAGTTCTCCTTGAGACCGACGACGCGGATACCGGTGGTGATCTCGTCGCCGTGGAACACGGGTGCGCGCCAGACCATGCCGGCGTAGCCGAGGTTGGCGCGCGCGTTGAGTGAAACATCGCGTACGGTCTGCGCGATCACCGTGTGGAACACGATGAGCGGATGGACGCGCCCCTCGGCGTTGCAGAAGCGCGGCGTCCGGTCGTTGGTCGTCGCGATGTGCCAGGCGGTCTCGGCCGACGTCAGTACGCGCGGTGTGGCACAAACGGACTCCCGTCCGACCTCGAAGTCCTCGAAGAAGTTTCCGATGCTCCCCTTGCCCTGGCCCATGGAGGTCCTTCCCTTCGTTTCCGCCGGGCGCCGATCGGACCCGCGACCTCAGTCGCGGGGAAGCCCGAGCATGCGCTGCGCGATGATGTTCTTCTGAATCTCGTTCGTGCCGCCCGCGATCGAGGCCGCACGCGAGAACAACTGGTGCAGGACGAAACGCCCCCCGGCGACGGCGTGCGGCGATCCCCGCATGAGCTGCGCATGCGGGCCGAGGATCTCCGTGCCGAAGTCGCCGATCGACTGCGAGAGGTCAGCGAAGAAGTTCTTGACGATCGACGTCTCGGCACCCGGCGTCACGCCGCGGCCCAGCCGCGTCAGCATCTGCAGGTTCATGCAGCGCATGATCTCGGTCTCGAGGAAGAGCTGCGCCGCACGCTGGCGGACCCGCGAGTCGTCCGAGGCGCCGCTGCGGCGGATCTGCTCGAGGAGCTCGTCCACCTCGATCCGCATCAGCACCTGCTCCTTGATCGCGTAGTTGGTACCGCGCTCGTGGGCGAGCGTGACCTGGGTCAGCTGCCAGCCCTCGTTGGGCTTGCCGATCAGGTTCGAGCGCGGGACGCGGACGTTCTCGAGGAACACCTCGTTGAACTCGGAGGCGCCGTTCAACTGCCGCAGCGGCCGGATCTCGATGCCCGGCGACTTCATGTCGACGATGAAGTAGGAGATGCCGCGGTGCTTGCGCGCTGCGGGGTCGGTGCGCGCGAGCAGGATCGCCCAGCGGGCATGCTGCGCGTAGCTGGTCCAGACCTTCTGCCCGGTGACCACCCAGTCGTCGCCGTCGAGCACCGCGTGGGTGCGCAGCGCCGCCAGGTCCGATCCGGCGCCGGGCTCCGAGTAGAGCTGGCACCAGATCTCCTCGGCCGACAGGATGCCGGGCATGAAACGACGGCGCTGCTCCTCGGTCCCGAAGTGCATGAGCGTGGGGCCGACGTTGTTGATCCCGACCCGGTTCGGGAACTGCGGCGCGCGCGCCCGCGCCATCTCCTCGGCGAAGATCGCCTGCTGCATCGGGGTGGCGTCGCGGCCGCCGTAGGCGCGCGGCCAATGGATGCCGACCCAGCCGCCCTCGTGCATGCGTCGCTGGAAGGCGCACATCCACTCGAACTCGGCGTCGAGGTCCTCCGGCGGTTCGTCGCGCGGCACGCTCTTCTCGAGGTGCGAGCGCAGGTCGAGCCGGAACTTCTCCTCGTCGGCGGTGTACGAGAGATCCATCGGGGTCGCCCTATCAACCCGCGTGGTGGTTCGCCACGCGCGTCACTTCGTCGCGACCGGGTGCACCGGACTGCCCACCGCGCCGACGAAGGGCTCCGCGGTCGCGTGCAGCAGGAACTCGTGGACGCCGTCGGCCGCGCAATCCTCGGCGAGTTCGTCGAGCACCCAGTTCTGGCCCTGCGTCATGCCCATCTCGACGAGGTGCAGCAGGTGAACCGGCAGCAGCGCCTCCGGGCGCTCCCCGGGCCAGACCTCGAACGGCATCGTGTCGGTCGCGACCGCGGCGACGTCGCGCTCCCGGAACCATTCGGCGGTGCCGACCGTGAGCCCGGGGCTCGGCAGGCGGTAGGCTTCCTTGTCGCCGGAGCGGAGGTGCTCCATCTGTCCGGTGCGCACGAGCACCACGTCCCCGGGCTCCACCAAGAGCGAGGCGCGGGCGAGAGCGCCGTCGAGGTCCGCGGGCGCGATCGGGTAGCCGGCGTCGAGTCTCGCGACGCCGTGCAGGCGCGCAACGTCGAGCAGGAGACCGCGTGTCACGATCGGGCGCTGCTTGTGGATCGAGCACTTGCTCGCACCGGACTCCGCCGTGACGCTCGACGCGGGGAAGCCGTTGTAGATGCGGCCCTCGTAGCTCGCGTGTGCGAGACCGTCCCAGTGCGTCGCCGCCTGCATTCCCATGACGACCACGTCGTCGCTCAGGCAGACGTTCGCCGGGTCGCCCGTGAAGGGCGTGTTGATCCCGACCATCGTGTGGAGCGGGTTGATGCGCCCCTGGATCCGCCCGGTCTGCGGGCCATCGTGGTGCAGCGGCAGCGCGAGCGAGAACGATCGTCCGTGACGCACGCAGCGGATGCCGCGCAGGGTCGCCTCCGGCCCGATCAGGTTGAGCGTGCCGATCTCGTCGTCCGCGCCCCACCGGCCGCGATTGCTGACCCGTCGGGCGACTTCGTGGAACCACTGCGGCAAAGCCATGTCTTCTCCCCTTCCCTTCGCACGGGCGCCGCCCGCCCGGCGGCGCCCTCGTATCTCAGACGATGCCGCGCCGGCGCAGCGCGTCGATCTCCTCGCTCGAATACCCGCCCAGTCGAGCGAGCACGTCGTCGGTGTCCTCGCCGAGTCGCGGCGCACGCCGCGGCGGCTCGCGGCCCCCGTCCATGCGGATTGGCGTCCCCACCTGGCGCAGGCGTCCGTATACCGGGTGCTCGACGTCGATCAACAGTCCACGCGCGACGACGTGCGGATCCGCGAGCGCCTCGGCCACCGAGCGGACCGGCGCGCACGGGACGACGCC
>Ga0114966_10005943_pt1 | contig 10233 bp, 7 predicted proteins | sample M_130207_XF_Meta_FD_87029 | JGI IMG/M metagenome (GOLD analysis project Ga0114966, IMG submission 87029) | Freshwater microbial communities from Lake Montjoie, Canada to study carbon cycling - M_130207_XF_MetaG | ecosystem: Environmental > Aquatic > Freshwater > Lake | place: Lake Montjoie...
CGCAGCGGTCAGTGCCACGGCCCACCACGGGAACGGCTGGCCGTCAAGGATCAAGATGGCCAAGGCCACGAACGGGGCGAGGAAGAACACGCCGGTGAGGATCTGGCCGTAGAGCGGTGGGTGGCTCAGCGGACCGGTGAAGCCCGAAGGCGAGGGCAGTTCAGGCCCGTCGTCGGTGGGTGGGAGCAGGGTGGAAGCAGACACAGATCTCCTCGGTGGAGGGACAGCCACCACCGAAGTTCAAGGCAGCGATGTTCCAGAGTGGTGATGGCCGGGTTGCCGGGCCGTTGGAGCCAGGCTAGCGGGCCGCCGGGCCTGCGGTCACCGCGGGTGTGCACCACCCCTGGCCGATCAGGGGGCTGATCAGGGGGCCGATCAGGGGGTCGGGCGACCCAGCTCCTGGCGCAGGGCGGCCACCTCGCTGCGCAGCGAGCGCAACTCGGCGACCACGTCGCCGGCCACCTCGCTGCGGTCGCCGGCGGCCGGGGCCCGCTGGTCGGCCTCTCCGTCCGCCGCGCCGCCCTCGTCGCGGTCCTCGAGGCGGAAGAGGGCGGCGAGCGAGGCCGCCACGGTGCCGAGCATGGCGATGCCCACGAGCATCAGGACCGTGGCGGCGAGGCGCCCCACGGTGGTCTGGGGCACGATGTCGCCGTAGCCCACGGTGGTGACCGTGACGACACCCCACCACAGGGAGGCGCCGTAGTTCTTGAACCCGTTCTGGTGGTGCTCGGCGCGCATGGTGATCCCGGCACAGACGAACACGGCCATGGCCATGTACATCACCGGTCTGCCCAGCCGCGAGAACGTGCGCCGGATCCGCGGGGCGTGGACGGCGACCATCACCACCCGGGCCAATCGGGCCAGTCGGAGGACGGTGACGATCTCGCCCCCATGCGCACCCGGGATCAGGTACCAGGGGAGGTGAGCACCACCACGGCCAGGTCGAAGCGACCGATCCCGGTCCGGAGGTAGCCCGGCTTGAGCCGGATGTGGACGATCAGGTCGACGAGGAACACCAACCACGACACGATCTCGATGGCGATGCCGACGGCCCCGATGTGCGCGGTGCCGGTCGTGACCCCGATCAACGGTGCGATCGCGGCCGCGACGATCGCGGGCCGCGTCCGGAGCTCCCACGTCTCGAGCCGTTGTTGGTCGGACGTCATGGTCGCGGTCGTCGGCACCGGGGTCGCGGCCTTCTCGGTCGGGTCGGTCGGGTCGGTCGGGTCCCGGTCAGGAGAGCTCGAGGTCGTCCCAGTCGACGTTGGTGCACATGCGGTGGAACTCGGGTCCGTACCACGGCGCGTTCACCTGCATCCGGCCGTGCTCGTTGATGTAGTAGTTCTTGTCTCGAGCGCCTTCGTTCTGCATCAGCAGAAGGTCCGCGGCCTCGGCGTCGAGGGCCTGGTTGTAGCGCTCGTACGCGTCGTTCCTGACCTCGACGCGCGACTTGCCCTCCTGGAGCAGGCGGGTGATGCAGCGGGCCGCGTAGGCGGACCAGATCACGTACCAGATCGGGAGGCCGGTGCCGCCGGAGAGCGGTTGGCTGTTGGGCCCGTAGAGCATGAACATGTTAGGGAAGTTCGGCGTCATCATGGAGAGGTAGGCGCGCGGACCGTCCTTCGACCAGAAGTCGTGGATGCTCTGGCCCTCGGTGCCGAGGTAGTCGGCCGGCCAGAGGTACTTCATCACCTCGAACCCGGTCGCCGTGACGACGATGTCGACCTCGTGCAGGGTGCCGTCGGTGGTCTCGATGCCGGTGGACGTGAAGCGGACGATCGGGTCGGCCACGAGGTCGACGTTGTCGCGGGTCAGTGACTGGTACCAGCGGTTGTCGACGACGGGGCGCCGCGAGAACGGTGCGTAGTCGGGGACCAGTTTCTCGATCAGCTCCGGGTCGCCGCCCACCTGCGCCCCGATGTAGGCGGTGAGGTCGGAGCGCAACTGGTCGTTCATCGGGTTCCACTTGCCGCCCTTGGCCACCCACTCCTCGTCGGGGACGATGAAGCCGTGGGTGCCGAAGAGCCCGGCGATGGCCATGTAGCGCCACCAGTTCCAGTAACCGGGGAAGTGGTCGATCAGCCACAGGATCTCGGGCTCCATGGCCTGCCCGTACTTGTCGCGGGGGCTGATCCACTGCGGGGTGCGCTGGAACACGGTGACGTGCTCGGCGGCCTCGGCGATCGGCGCCAGGAGCTGCACCCCGGTGGAGCCATTGCCGACCACGGCGATCCGCTTGCCGGAGGCGTCGAAGTCGGCGGGCCAACGGGCCGGGTGCAGGATCTGACCCTCGAAGGTCTCCTGTCCCTCGAACGACGGGAACCTGGGGTTGGCGAACGTGCCGACGCCGTTGACGATGAAGTTCCCCTCGTGGGTCTGGAGGCCGTCGGGGGTGTCGAACTCGAGCACCCAGACGTCGCGGGCTTCGTCGAACGTCGCCTTCTGCAGGTCGTGGGAGAACTTCGTGTTGGCGTAGACGCCGAACTTCTTCGAGACCATCTCGAGGTACTCGCGCACTTCCTTCCCGCGCCCGAAGTACTCGGACCAGCGGTAGTCCTTCTCGAAGGCGAACTCGTAGGTGATCGAGATCGTGTCGACGCGGATGTCGGGGTAGCGGTTGACGCTCCAGGTGCCACCGGGTTCGGGCCGACGCTCGAACACGGTGTAGGGCAGGCCGAGGCGCTCGCACTGGACGGCCATCGCCAACCCGCTGAAGCCGCTGCCGATGATGGCGACGGAGAAGCCTGCGGGGATCGCCGGCTGCTCACCCTCCCACTCGATCATGAAGGGGAAGTCCTCGAACGCGGGCAGGAAGCGCCGGGCCTCGAACTCGAGGTCTCCCATCTCCTCCTTGGTTGCGAGGTTCAAGAGCTCGCGCAGCTCGGCGTCGGGCGGTGTCGGGAGGCGGCGGGTCGAGGCGTTCTCCTCGAGCCAGGCCGTGGCCTTGTCGATCAGCAGCTGGCGCTGGGTGTCGTCGAGAGCCAGCGTCATCGGCAGGGCGGCGATCTCCGGGTCGCGAGTCTGGTGGTACAGCGCCACCCGGACTCCGTTGAGGTCGGCGAGCTCCACCGCCCGTCGGATGAACGCCGTGTCGACCGTCGCCCCCATGGTTCCCCCTCGTTGCCCTCGGCTCCCCGCCGTCGGACCGGTCGAGGAGGTGCCTAGGTGGGCATTCTGCTGCACCCTGCCGGGAAGGAACCACTCAGACCCCGCCCAGGCCCGGCCGGCTGCTCGGCGAGAGGTCCCTGGCCCGGTGGGCTCAGGAGCGGATGTCCTTGCGGCGGAACCAGATCACGGCCGCCCCGAGGAACACCACGAGGTAGGCGGCCTGCACCAGCAGCCCGGTCAGCAGGTCGTGCGAGAAGCGGTTCTCGGTGAACAGCGGCTCCCACGCAGCGCGGTAGTGGGTCGGGAGGACGTACCGGAGGCGACCCAGCTGGTCGATGCCGTCGAGGATCTCCGAGACGATGTAGACGCCGACGCAGGCCCCGATCGCGCCGGCAGGTGTGTCGGTGAGCGTCGAGAAGAACGTGCCGATCGCGAGGAGGCCGGTGAAGCCCGCCGCGATGTAGAGGGTTGCGATCCCGACCCGTACGAGTTGCGTGCCCGTCCCGAGGGTGAACGTATGGAGCGACCCACCCGCCAGACTGGGGACGATCGCAGGGTGTGACCCGAACAGGGCGAGACCCGCCACCAGTCCGACGCAGGCGACCAGCAGCGTCATGGCCCAGACGAGCACCCCGGCCGCGGCGAGCTTGGCGATCAGGAGCCGACCACGTGACACCGGCCGGATCAGCACGTAGCGGAGGTTCCCGCTGGCGGCGTCGCCGGCCACGGCGTCGCCGGCGAAGGTGCCCGCGATGATGATCAGGAGGAAGGCGCTGGTGAAGCCGAGGATCGCGGCGGGCATGAGGAGGCCGCTCTGCCGGGCGAGCACACCGAGGCCCTCGCGGGCCGGCCCCCGTCCTTTTCGGGCGTGGATGGCCACGCTGATCAGCACGGGCAGTGCCACCAGGATGGCGGCGACGATGAGCGTCCGGACGCGAACTGTGGCCTTGACCAGTTCCGTGCGGAAGAGCGCGATCACGGCGCCGCGCCGGGGTGGGGATCGGCGCCCGAGACGAGGTCGAGGAACACGTCCTCGAGGGCCTGGGTCGGGGCGATCGTCTCGAGCCGGAGTCCGGCGTGCACGATCGCGGCGGCCACGTCGGACCGCCGGGCGGTTCCGAGGTCGACGACGAGACCGTCGACGTGGTGCTCGACGCCCGCCACGCCGGGCACGCTGCGGATCACGGTGAGGGCCCGATCGCGATCGTCGACCTCCACCAGCGCCGAACGGGCGGTGCCCACGATGGTGCGGACCGGTCCGGTGGTGACCAGGCGCCCGCGGTCCATCACGAGGACGTCGCTGCAGGTCTGCTCGACCTCGTTGAGATGGTGGCTGGAGAGCAGCACCGTGGCGCCCTCGGCGGTGATCCTGGTGATGAGGTCGCGGATCTCGCGGATCTCGCCGGGATCGAGCCCGTTGGTGGGCTCGTCGAGCACGAGCAGCTCCGGGCGACCGAGCAGCAGGCGGGCGAGCCCGAGCCGCTGCTTCATGCCCTGGGAGTAGGTGCGCACCTTCCGGTGGACGGCGTCGCCGAGGCCGGCGATGGCCAGCGCGCCGGCGAGGTCGGCGTCGCGGAGGTGGCCGCCCCCGGCTTCCCACCAGAGTCGGAGGTTGCGCATCCCGGAGAGGTGCGGGACGAAGGCCGCCTGCTCGACGAGCGCGCCCACCCGGCCCAGCACTGCGGCACCGGGGGTGATCGTGGTGCCGAACAGGCGGACCTCACCCTTCGTGGGACGTTGGAGGCCCATCAAGACCCGGAGCGTGGTGGTCTTGCCGGCCCCGTTCGGGCCGAGGATCCCGAACACCTGACCGCGCTCGACGCGAAACGACAGGTCCTCGACGGCCGCGGTGCCTCCGAACGACTTGGAGAGTCCTTCGACGACGACGACGGCTTCGGCCACGGAGTGACCCTACGGTGCCAACCTGAGTCTCGGCTGAGTGCCGGCCGAGGCTTGCCCGGACCCGGTGAGCGTAGGCTCCTTCGGGGAGGCGCCCAGTGTCTCGACGAGCACGGACGACGTTCCTGCTGGCGGTCGTGGCGGTCTCGATGTTCGCCCATGTCTGGGGAATCCGCCACGACCTCCCGGTTCCTCAGCCCGACGAGCGCTACTTCGTCGAGCCGGCCGTGTACGTCGCCGCCTCAGGAGACCTCGATCCGCACTGGCTGGGCCATCCCGGCTCGACGGTGATCTACCCGTTGGCGTTGCTGTACCGCGCCCGCGAGGTCGTGTTCCACGGTGCGCCGGTGGTCGGGGAGGCCCGATCGGTCGCCGTGCGTTTCCGGCGTGATCCTTCCTGGTACTTCCTCGCGGGGCGGCTGTGGGTGGCGCTGTTCTCGGTGGCGTCGCTCGTCGTTGTGTTCGCGGTCGCCCGTCGGGTGTTCGGCGACCTCGCGGGAGCGATCTCCACCGCGATCTGGGCCGTGGTCCCACTCGGCGTCGGCTACGGGCGGATCGTGCGCACCGACAGCATCGGGCTGTTTCTCACGTTGCTCGTGATCTGGTCCTGCCTGCGCCTCGTCGATCGCCCGACCGTCGTCCGGGCTCTCCTCGTCGGGGCCGGGGTCGGCCTCGCCGCGTCGACGCGGTACTTTCTGGCCCTGCTCGGTGTGGTGGTGGTGACGAGTTGGTGGTCCACCCGGCCGCGGCGGCTCCCGATCCTGTTCGTCGCTGGGGCGGCCTCGGTGGTGACCTTCGTCGCGACCACCCCGTTCTTCGTCCTCGATCCCGGCACCACGGCGGCCTCCCTGCGCAACGAGACGGTGAGCCCGGATCCGGGTCGCACCCACGGCTGGCCCGCCAACCTGGCGGCCTATCTGCTCCACTCGACCCCGACCGCGATCTCGTGGGTCGGGCTGATCGCCGCCACGGTGGGGATCGTGCTGGCGCTCCGTCGCCGCGACCGCGAGGCCACGATCCTGATCGTGTGGGTCGCGGTGTTCGTGGTGACGATCAGCGCGATGCCGGTGCGCTGGGACCGCTGGCTCATCCCGGTGCTGCCCTTCGTCGTGTGCTTCGCCGTCGACGCTCTCCAGCGCGGCGCGGCAACGGTCGCGGCCCGCGTGCGCCGCTCCGCGGCGCGACCGGCGGTGGCCGGGCTGGTGCTGGGGCTCGGAGTCGTGGTGGTCGCGGTCGGCCCTCTCGTCGGCCTCGTGGCGCTCGACGATCGGGATGCCGAGGCGTCGACGAGCGTCCTGGCTCAGCGGTGGCTCCGCACGAACATCCCGTGGAACGCGCAGATCGCCTCCGAGATCAAGGGGCCCGACCTCGAGTTCGCGGATCCCCGCAGCGTGGAGCATCACGCCCTGCCGTCGGCCGGGTCGATCGCCGACTACTCGCGGACGGGCTACCGCGTCTTGGTGCTCAACCGTGAGGTGGACCGTCCGTACCTCGACCCGTCGGGAGGGCGCGCGGCAGCCGCGTTCTACGGGTTCCTTGCCCGCCGCGGCCGCGTCCTGGCCGACTTCCCACCCGGTCGCGACGGGTCGGGTCCCCACCTCGTCGTGTACCGGATCCCCGGCCCGGCGGGCCTCCCGACCGCGGCCGAGGTCGCCCCGGAGTTGGCGTCCACGCTCCGACCGGGGCGCAATCAGGTCGCCCGCCAGGGCGGCCCGGTCCGGCTGGTGCGCCTGCGCCTGCGCCGGCTGTGGCGCCGACCGGGCCGACCTGACCTCGCCGCCCGCGCTCGGACCTAGGGTCGGGTGGTGGACGCCGAGCGAGTGGTGTACCGGACCTGTCCGTTGTGTGAGGCGTCGTGCGGCCTCGAGTTGCACCTCGACGCCCGCGACCGCGTCGTGCTGGTGCGGGGCGACCGCGACGACGTGTTCTCGGGAGGGTTCTTGTGCCCGAAGGGCGCGGCGCTGGGACGGCTCGATGCCGACCCCGACCGGGTGCGAGCGCCGATGCTGCGCGACGCCGACGGCTGGCGCGAGGTGTCGTGGCCCGAGGCGTGGGCGAGGGTCGCCGAGGGTCTCGGACGGGTGATCAGGCAGCACGGCCGGGAGTCGGTCGGGGCGTACCTCGGCAATCCCAACGTGCACACGTTGTCGTCGATCGTGTTCGGCCGGGTCTTCCTGCGAGCGTTGGCCACACCGCAGGTCTTCTCCGCCAGCACCGTCGACCAGATGCCCAAGCACGTGTCGAGCGGGTTCCTCTTCGGGGGCGGCTTCACGGTGCCGGTGCCCGATCTCGACCGCACCGAACTCCTCCTGGTGCTCGGGGCGAATCCGATCGAGTCGAACGGGTCGTTGTGCACGGCACCCGACTTCCCTGGTCGCCTCGACCGCCTGCGCGCCCGGGGAGGACGCCTTGTGGTCGTCGACCCGCGCCGGACGAAGACCGCCGAGCGGGCCGACCTCCACCTGCCGATCGTCCCCGGGACCGACGCCCATCTTCTCTTCGGGATCGTGCACACGCTCTTCGCCGAGTCGCGGGTGGACCTCGGGGTGGCCGCTCCGTTCGTGGCGTCCGCCGACCTCGAGGTGTTGCGCGAGCTCGCGGCGCCGTTCACCCCGGATGCGGTCGCCGCCGTGTGCGGCATCGACGCCGCCGACGTGGTGGCCCTGGCCCGCGACCTCGCCGCGACCGAGCGATCGGTGGTCTACGGCCGCATCGGCACCTGCGTCCAGGAGTTCGGCACGTTGTCGAGTTGGCTCGTCGACGTGGTGAACCTGCTGGTCGGCTCGCTCGACCGTCCGGGTGGGGCGATGTTCACCACCGCGGCCGCCGGCTCGGCGACTCCGCCCGGCCCGGCCCGCCCGGGGCGCGGCTACCGGACCGGTCGTCGGTACTCCCGGGTGCGTGGCGCGCCCGAGGTCCAGGGCGAGCTCCCGGTCGCGGCCCTGGCCGAGGAGATCGACACCCCGGGCACCGGTCGGATCCGGGCGCTGGTGTCCATCGCAGGTAATCCCGTGGTCTCCACCCCCGACGGCGCGCGCCTCGACGCCGCGCTCGCGAGCCTCGACTTCATGGTGGCGGTCGACGTCTACGTCAACGAGACGACCCGCCACGCCGACGTGATCCTGCCCTCGCCGTCGTTGCTCGCCAAAGGCCACTACGACCTGTCGTTGCTGCAGTTGGCGGTGCGCAACGTGGCGAACTGGTCGCCTCCGGTGACGGCCGTCGACGACACCGTCGACGACGCGGAGATCCTCTTGCGGTTGGCGTCGATCGTCTCGGGGCTCGGACCCGACGCCAATCCGGCCGTGCTCGACGACCTGACGGTCGCGACCCTCGTCGACGAAGCGATCGCGCGGGACGGCGGCCCGCTGGCCGGTCGGGACCGCGAAGACGTCCTGGCGGCGTTGGCGCCCCGGCGAGGCTCCGCCCGGGTGCTCGATCTCATGCTCCGTTCCGGTCCGTACGGTGATCACTTCGGCCGACGCGCCACGGTCGAGGTGCCGACCGACGACGGGACGCGGGAGATCCCGGCGCTCACGCTCGACGAACTCGAGCGCCATCCGCACGGCATCGACCTCGGCCCGCTCCAGCCCCGGCTGCCGAGCGTGTTGCGCACCCCGAGCGGCGCCATCGAGCTGTGCCGTGACGAGATCGTCGCCGACGTACGCGACCGGCTGGTGCCGTCGCTCACCCGGAGCGCCGTCGACGCCGGCCATCCGTTCCTGCTCGTGGGGCGGCGCGACCTCCGCTCCAACAACTCGTGGATGCACAACGTGGAGGTGCTGGTGAAGGGCCGATCTCGCTGCACCCTCCACCTGCACCCGGACGACGCGGCGGACCTGGGCATCGCCGACGGGTCGGTGGCGCGGGTGCGCAGTCGGGTCGGATCGCTGGAGGTGCCGGTGGAGGTCACCGACGCGGTTCGCCCCGGGGTGGTGAGCATCCCGCACGGCTGGGGGCATGGCCTTCCGGGGACCCGTCAGCGGGTGGCCGACGCCCACGCCGGCGTGAACGTCAACCTTCTCACCGACGGCGCCGTGCTCGATCCTCTCTCGGGCAACGCCGTGCTGGCCGGGGTGCCGGTCGCGGTGGAGGCGTCAGGCTGAGAGAGACGCCAGGCGCTGGTTCTCCCGGCGGGTGAGGTACCCGACGGCGATCATGATGAGCACGAGGAAGACCAGGCTGACGCCGTTGGCGGAGAGCCCGAGCCCTCCGTCGGGCTTGGTCTGGGTGAGGTAGTCGCCGAGGGAAGCGCCGAACGGCCGGGTGAGGATGTAGGCGGCCCAGAACGCCGGAACCTCTCCGAGGCCGAAGCGGAAGTGGGCGAGTGCCACTCCGGCGATGAGGCCGGCGAAGATCAGCCCTGCCTCCCAGTATCCGAGGTTGGCGCGCTCCGAGACCAGGTCGCCGGCGGCGGTGCCGAGGGCGAACGTGAAGAGGATCGTGAGCCAGTAGAAGGCCTCGCGCTGGGTGGTGGTGATCGTGTGGATCGAGAGGGTGCCCTCGAACCGGTACCAGACGAGGAACACGACGGTCAGGAGCACGGCGAAGACCGCCGTGCTCACCACGAGGCTGACGTTCCAGTGGTCGGTGAGGTTGTCGGTGATCAACGTGCCGACGATGCTGATGAGCACCACGACGGTCCAGTAGGTCCACGGCACGTACCGGTGCGCGCGGAACTGCAGCACGAGGAACCCGGTGAGCACCGCCGCGACGATCACCGTCGTCCACGTGAGGCCGAGCCCGAGGTGCTCGTTGAGGTAGTCGGCCGCGGTCTCGCCGACGGTCGTGCCGAGGATCTTGATCACCCAGAACACCACGATGACCTGGGGGACCTTGTTCGCCATCACGCGCGCGCTCGTTGCGCTCGTCGAAGTCGTCATGGCCCTCAACCTATGGAGACGACCCGAAGCGGGGACGGCGCGTTCAGTCGCGGTTCATCCCGGGTCAAGGAGGCCCGGGCTCGCTGGCCGATTCCGCACCGACCCGGAGTACCAGCACGACCACGGCGAGGATCGCCACGACCGCGCCGGAGATCACGAACGGCCAGTGCCCGGTGCCCTGCCACGCCAGTCCGGCCCAGATCCCCGCGACCAACATGCCGAAGCCGCTGACGGCGGCCTGGATGCCGAGCGCCGTTCCGCGGCGGTCGGCCGGGACCAGGTCCGCGACCCAGGCCCGGCTCACGCCGTCGGTCAGGGCGGCCCAGCCGCCGTAGACCGGGAA
>Ga0114966_10005944_pt1 | contig 10230 bp, 12 predicted proteins | sample M_130207_XF_Meta_FD_87029 | JGI IMG/M metagenome (GOLD analysis project Ga0114966, IMG submission 87029) | Freshwater microbial communities from Lake Montjoie, Canada to study carbon cycling - M_130207_XF_MetaG | ecosystem: Environmental > Aquatic > Freshwater > Lake | place: Lake Montjoie...
CATGAGACCCGTCCCGCTTCAATGTTGCAATTATACGCTAAAGGCAGGTCGCCTTCAACGCGTAAACGCCATATCAACGCCCTGATTCGACGTTAAAAACGCACTCCGCCCGGTTTTACGAACACCTGCGTTAACGCAAACCCGGAACGTCCTGCATATCGAGCAACCCGCTCTTCTTGCCGGCAACAAACCGGGTTGCGAATCAAAGCACGCCGCCGTTTGAACAAACGCACCGCCTAACGTAACCCCAAGACGTCCTGCATGTCGAACAAACCTTGTTTCTTCGTGGCGAGGAACCGTGCGGCACAATCAAACCACGCGGCCGGTGGAACGAACGTGCCGCTCTAACGCAATCCTAAGACGTCCTGCATGTCGAATAGGCCATTTTTCTTTCCCTCAAGAAATCTGGCGGCACGTAGGGCGCCCTGTGCATAAGTAGCTCGACTGTTGGAGCGCACCACGATTTCGACACGCTCGCCGGGGCCGGCAAACATCACCGTGTGCTCGCCGACGATGTCGCCGCCGCGCACAGTGGCAAAACCGATAGTCGATGCTTTTCTTTCGCCAGTCACGCCTTCGCGTCCATACACCGCGCATTCGTCGAGCTTGCGCCCCAGCGCGTTGGCGACGATGCCGCCGATATGCAACGCGGTGCCCGACGGCGCATCGATCTTGTGGCGATGATGCGCCTCGATGATCTCGACGTCGTAGCCTTCATTCAGCACGCGCGCCGCCACGTCGGCCAGCTTGAATACGAGGTTGGTGCCGATACTCATGTTCGGCGCCATGACGATGGCGATATCGCGCGCCGCGTCCGCGATGGTTTTTTTCCCGGCATCGGAAAAACCGGTGGTGCCTATCACCATATTGACGCCGAGCTTGCGGCATGCCGCGAGATGCGCGAGCGTGCCTTCGGGCCGCGTGAAATCGATCAGCGCACCGCATCCGGCAAGGCTCTTTTCAACATCGGCGCTGATCAATACGCGGCATGGCGCGCCGACGAGTTCGCCGGCATCTTTGCCGAGGCTCGCGCTGTCCGCGACTTCGAGCGCAGCACCGAGTTGAAGGTCGGCACTACCGAGTACCGCTTCGAGCAGCGCGCGGCCCATGCGTCCCGCGCTTCCGGCCACTGCGATTTTCATATTCGCCATGTCGACTCCAGTCAAAAACCGATCTTGTCGAGCATCCTGCCTAACAATCCGCGCTTGGGTGGATCTTTTTTATCGTCGGCCGTCGCCGTATCGGTTTTTGCCGCATCCGCTTTTGCGGCGTCGGGCTTCGCCGGTTCCGGTTTCACTTCGGCTTTTGCTGCATCAGGCTTTGCACTGGGCGCGGGCGTCGACGCAGCTTCGGATTTCGCCGGTTCCGGCTTCACTGCGGCGGCCGGCGCGGCCGCTTGCGGCTTCGCCACGGGCGTTGCTGCAACAGGCGTTTTTTCCACCGGCTTGACTGCGACCGGCGGCTTTTCAATTGGCTTTGCCGCTTCTGGCTTGGGCGGCGGCGGAGTCACCGCGACTGGTTTGGGTGCCGGCTTGGGCGCGGGCGGCGGTTCCAGCGCCTGGTCGGTAGCCACGACATCGCCTTCGATGCGCAGCAATTTGTCGCCGTCGAAAAGCACCGTCAGGCGGCGCCGCTCGTCGGGCTTGCCCTGCCGCTGCAGCAGGTAGATGTAATCCCAGCGGTCGTCGCGAAACATGTCGACCACCAGCGGCGAGCCGAGCACGAAGCGGACTTGCGAACGGGTCTGGCCGGCCTTCAGCTTGTCGACCATTTCCTGCGTCACCACGTTGCCCTGCTGAATGTCGATCTTGTACGGCGAAATCATCGCCGGCAATTCGGGATTCTGCTTGCATGCCGCCAACGCCAGCGCCGCCAACAATAAGATTAGTATTCGCATCTGCCCGATCCCGGCCTGACGGCCGTGACGCGCCGGAAACGCGCGCGGTATTCATTAAAAAGCCGGTATGATAACGTAGTCATCTGACGTCAGGCCACCGCGTGAGTTCCCCTACCGACTTAAAGACCATCGGCCTCAAAGCCACACTGCCGCGGCTGCGCATCCTCGAATTGTTCGAGAAAAGCGACGTACGGCACCTGACCGCCGAGGAAGTCTACAAAATCCTGCTGAAAGAAGGCACCGACACGGGGCTTGCCACCGTCTACCGCGTGCTGACCCAGTTCGAGCAGGCCGGCCTGCTGGTGCGCCATCACTTTGAAAGCGGCAAGGCGGTCTTTGAGCTGAACCGCGGTAGCCACCACGACCACCTGGTGTGCATGCAATGCGGGCGCGTCGAGGAGTTTTACGACGAAGCGATTGAAAAGCGCCAGATCGCGGTGGCCAAGGACCGCGGCTACACCATCCACGAGCATTCGCTGCATTTATACGTCGATTGCACCAAGCCGAACTGCCCGCACAAGGCCAAAAGCTGATCAGCTTTTGCGGAACTCCTCCACCGACTTCGCCAGCTGACCGTCCTTGCGCTTCAAGGCGCGGGTGACTGCCCTGGTCGCGCCGAAGGTCGGAATGTACGCTGAATGCTTGCCGGCGCCGCCGATCACCACGATGATGATGTCGTCGGCTTTCTGTATTGCGAACACCGGCGCGTCCAATCCCGCGTTCGCATATTTGTCCTTGAACGTCACGCGAAAACGCCGCTCGATGTTCTCCTTCGAGAACTTGCCGAGCGGCAGGGTCGCGTGCTCCTGCAGGAAACGCTTGGCGTCGGCCTTGCTATAACCATCGTTCGCGATTGCCTTCGCATGCTCGGGGCCCATCACGATCACCGGCTGGGCCAAATAATAAGTATCGTTTGAACCGGTGATGGCCATGGTGCCGGCAATGGTGGTGAGCAGCCCCAGGCCGGTCAGGCTTTCGTGGTCGTTGATGTTGTGCGGGCATTCCGCGCCGACGACCGTCACCGTGCTCGCCTCTTTCGCAAAACCGCGCTCTACGCTCAGCGGCTCCCACGGGCTGTTGGCTTCGTTCTCGGCGACAAAATAGCTGAATTTCGAGGGCGCACCGAAAGTCGACATGTCGCCCAGGGTCGGAATTGCGCCGCCGATGTTGACCAGCGCCAGCCGGATCGCGCGGCCGATGGCCGCGTTGCTGCGCGTGCCCGGCCCGAACGCGTTATGGCCGGAGTTGATGCCCAGCTCCGCCACCACCGGCCCGTTGACGATGACCAGCGGCGCGCATAAATGCGTGGTCGCCTGCACGCCGTACAGATTGAACGGCTCTTCGCACATCGCTTCGATCGCGAGCATGAACAAAGGAAAGTAGTTCGGCGCGCAGCCGGCCATCACTGCGTTCGCGGCGAGCCGCAGCGGCGTCGCTTCGCCGTAGCGCGGCGCTATCTTGGCGATCGGCTCGTTCCATGGCCGGTCGCAATATTCCAGCATTTTTTCGACGCGCTCCGCAGTCGGCGGGATGATCGGCAGTCCGTCACCCCAGCCGCGCTCCAGGTACAGCTTGTTGATCGCGTCGAAATCGTCGTCGACATCGATGCTCGCGTCCTTGGCCTTGAGCAATTCGGCGAGATCGCTCATTTCACGTGCTCCTTGATGAGTTTGACTATCTGCGGCACCGCGACCAGGGAGCGCCCTTCAACGTGCTCGAGCGACAGCCCGCCCAGCGGATGCGGAATCTTGACCAGCGGCAGGTCCGGCGTGCCGAGCACCTTGGCCTGCGTGGTGCCGAGCTTGATGAACGGATCGGAAACGATCACGGTGGTGGCGAGCCCGCGTTTGCGCAACTCTGACATGTCGTGGACACTCCACGACGTGCAGGACCCTCAATCGCCCATTGCGCTGACGACGAAGTCAGCCTCCGCGGCGAGTTGGTCGAGTATTTCCTTGGGCGCCGGCAGACTCACACTGCCCTTGCGCAGGATGACGACCGAAGCGACCGCCACCTGTGCCTTGATACCGTCCACGATAAACTTCAGCAGGTGGTCGGCATTGCCCTTGCTGTTGTCGAGTATGCCCAGCCGCAGCCCGCCCTGCGCGAACTTGCGCTGCACCCCGGCCTCCGCGGTCGCGGGCACCGGCGCTTCCGGTACCACCAGTTTTACTTTGCTCATCGCTTGCCCCTCCTAAAGTTCAGATCTTGATACCGAGCATTTCCGCCGCATGCTTGCGCGTCGTCTCGGTTATTTTAACCCCGCCCAGCATGCGCGCAATCTCCTCGACGCGGCCGGCGCTGGCCAGCACGTTGACACGGCTCGCCACCTTCCCGTTTGCCGTTGTCTTGGTCACCTGCCATTGCTGGTCTGCCGACGCCGCCACCTGCGGCAAATGGGTCACGCACATCACCTGGTGCCTGGTGCCCAGCTTCTGCAGCATCTGGCCGACAATCTCGGCGACGCGCCCGCCTATCCCCGCGTCGACTTCGTCGAAAATGAGCGTCGGCACCTGCGCGATTTCACTCGCCACCGTCTGGATGGCCAGACTGATGCGCGACAGCTCGCCGCCGGACGCGACTTTCGCCAGCGCACGCGGCGCTATGCCCTTGTGCGCGGAAACCAGAAATTCGACCTGTTCGAGCCCGTTCGAATTGCCTTCTTCCAGTGCCGTCAATGCAATCTCGAAACTGCCGCCAGCCATTGCCAGCGTTTGCATCGCCGCAGTGACTTTCTCCGCCAGCTTCTTCGCCGCTTTCTTGCGCCCTGCGCTGAGCTTTTTCGCCACATCGAGATAAGCGTCGTGCGCCTCACTCTCGCGCTTGCGTACTGACTCGACGTCGAGGTTGCCGCCCAACTGCTCGAGGCGTTCGCGAGCCCGCGCCAGGGTGTCCGGCAAAGTGTCGGGAGTCGCGCGGTATTTGCGCGCGCTGGCGTGCACCGCATCCAGCCGCTGTTCGATTTCCTTGAAGCGCTTCGGATCGAGATCGAGCCGCTGCTGGTAATCGCGCAGCATATACACCGCTTCCTGCGCCTGCGCCTGCGCCGACGCAACGACCTCGATAATGTCTTTCAGGCGCGCGTCGTAGGCGAGCAAATGATCGAGCTTCGCCGACACCGCGCTTAACTGGGTGACGCTCGAGTTGTCCGCGTCGGATAATGCATCCATCGCAAACTGCGCGCCCTCGATCAGGCTTTGCGCGTGCGCTAGCCGCGCATGCTCGGCATTGATTTCCTGCCATTCTGCGGCGCCGAATTTGAGCGCATCGAGTTCACGCACCTGCCATTCGAGTTCTTCACGCTCGGCCGCGAACGCAGCGGCGTTGGTTTCGAGCTTGGCAAGCTGTCCGCGTATTTCCTGCCACCGCCGCCACGCCGTGGCGACCGTGGCTGCGGCATCTTCCAGCCCGGCATAAGCATCGAGCAACCCGCGCTGCGCTGCGCCGCGCATGAGCGATTGATGTTCGTGCTGGCCATGCACATCGACCAGGTGCTCGCCCGCTTCGCGCAATTGCGCGGCGGTCACGCTGCGGCCGTTGATAAAAGCGCGCGAGCGGCCGCCGCTGTCGATGACGCGCCGCACCAGGTACGCGTCGTCCTCGCCGGCAAGTTCGTGTTCGGCGAGCCAGCGCTGCAGCGGCTTTAACTTGGCGATATCGAATTCGGCGCTGATCTCGGCTTTCTCCGCGCCCTGACGAATCACCGAGGCGTCGCCGCGCTCGCCCATAACCAGCGCCAGCGCGTCGATCAGGATGGATTTTCCGGCGCCGGTTTCGCCCGTCAGCGCGGTAAAGCCCGTGCCGAACTCGAGCTCGGCGCGATCGACGATGACGAAATCTGTGATGTTCAGCGCGCGCAGCATCAGGAGGCCGAGGGGCGTGAGGCGAGAGGAGTGCGGAGTAAGGCAGCGCGCGACACGCGCACGGTGACAAGCGCGTTTGCCCGCCCCTCGCCTATCGCCTCACGCTTCACGTTTAATAAAATTCCGTCCAATGCAGCTTCGCGCGCAGCATGTTGTAGTAATCGTGCCCCACGGGATGCAGCAGGCGTATGGTGTGGGCGCAGCGGCGCACCACGACGCGATAGCCCTCGCGCAGATCGAAGCGCGAATGGCTGTCGAAGTGGGCGCGCGCATCGGCCGCGCTCCTGATGACGATTTCGACCTCGCTGTCGCTGCTGATCACGATCGGCCGGCTGGAGAACGTGTGCGGGCAGATCGGCACCAGCGCCATCGCGGAGAGTGAAGGATGAATGATGGGTCCTCCCGACGACAGCGCGTACGCCGTCGATCCCGTCGGCGTGGCAACGATCAGGCCATCGGCGCGCAGCGCATAAAGAAACTTTCCGTCGATGCGCGTCTCGAGCTCTATCATGCTGCCCTTGATGCCTTTCGACACCACCGCTTCGTTGAACGCGAGCACGTCGAATACGCGCTCTTTGCTGTCGAAAACTTCGGCCGCCAGCAGCATGCGCTCTTCGGTCACGTAATCACCGTCGAGAATATTGCCTATGGTCTCTATCATGGTGCCGAGCGAGATATCGGTGAGAAAACCGAGCCGCCCCTGATTGATGCCGACCAGCGCGACGTCGAACGGCGCCAGCGTGCGCGCGATGTTGAGCATGGTGCCGTCGCCGCCCAGCACGATCGCGAGATCGGCCTCGCGGCCGATGTCCTCCAGCACCAGCACCGGGTATTTGCTGTCGCCGATGTGCGATGCGGTCAGGCGGTCGATCAGCACCCTGACGCCGCGCTGCGCAAGGTATTCGCCGAGCTGCAGCAGGGGTGCTGCGATTTCCGGGCTTTTGTACTTGCCGATCAGGCCGACGGTCTTGAATGACGGATTCATGGACTCATTATATGTGAATGTCAGGCGCGCTTCCGCGCGTTCTTGCCGGCGTCCCCGGCGCGCGCTTCTGAGTTACTCACCCCGCGCCGGCCTATTTGTGTAGAATAAATCGATGGCCCATGACACGCCCAACCTGAACGAGCGCGCGCAAACGCTGCTCAAAGCGCTGGTCGAACGCTATATAGCCGATGGCCAGCCTGTGGGTTCACGCGCGCTGTCGCGCGTCTCGGGCCTCGACCTGTCGCCCGCCAGCATCCGCAACGTGATGGCGGACCTCGAAGAGATGGGCTTTATCGCCAGCCCGCACACGTCCGCCGGCCGCATTCCGACGCCTCGCGGCTATCGTTTTTTCGTCGACACCCTGCTCACCATCAAGCCGCTCGATAACGTCGAGATCCACCAGCTCGAAGGCCAGCTGCACACCGAAAACCGGCAGCGCATCGTGTCGTCGACCTCGCAACTGCTGTCCGACCTCACGCGCTTTGCCGGCGTTGTCATGACACCGCGCCGCGCCGCCATGTTCCGCCAGATCGAATTCGTCAGCCTGTCGGACAAACGCATACTGATTATCATCGTGTCGCCCGAAGGCGACGTGCAGAACCGCATCTTTACGCTTGACCGCAGTTATACGCCGTCGGAACTGGTCGAAGCGGCTAACATGCTCAACCAGAACTACGCCGGCTGCTCGTTCGAGGAAATCCACCGTCGCATCCGCGACGAACTGAAGCAACTGCGCGAGAACATGTCGCAACTGATGGCGGCGGCGCTGGAAGTCGGCAGTCAGGCCATGCAGGATGCCTCCGATGATGTCGTCATCTCAGGCGAACGTAACCTGCTGCAGGTGCATGACCTCTCCGGCAACATGGCAAGCCTGCGCAAGCTGTTCGATCTGTTCGAGCAAAAAACCAGCCTGCTGCAATTGCTCGACGTCTCGAGCCGCGCGCACGGCGTGCAGATCTTCATCGGCGGCGAATCCGGCCTCGTGCCGCTCGACGAATGCAGCATCGTCACCGCGCCCTACTCGGTCGACGGCCAGGTCGTCGGCACGCTCGGCGTGATCGGCCCGACGCGTATGGCCTACGAACGCGTGATTCCGATCGTCGATATTACCGCAAAGCTGCTGAGCAGCGCGCTGTCGCATGGCTAGCGCCCGGGAAGCGAAAGACCAGAGGCGAGAGACGAGAGGCGAAAACCCGGCGCGCGTTCTCGCGATCGCCTCTCGTCTCTCGCCTCTCGCCTCTCCGCGCTAGAGCGCCATGCCGCGTTACCTCCCCGAACCCGCCTACACTCACGGCAGCGCGCCGAAATGCGGCATCCTGCTGATCAACCTCGGCACGCCCGATGCGCCGACCGCGCCGGCGGTGCGCCGTTACCTGCGTGAATTCCTGTCCGATCCGCGCGTGGTCGAAATTCCGCGGCCGCTGTGGTGGTTGATACTGAATTTGATCATCCTGCCGTTCCGGCCCAAGCGCTCAGCTGAGCGCTACGCGCAGGTCTGGGGCCCTGACGGCTCGCCCCTGCGCGCGCACACCGAACGCCAGGCGCGGATGCTGCGCGGCTACCTCGGCGAGCGGATAAAAACACCGCTGGTCGTCGAATACGCGATGCGCTACGGCACGCCATCGGTGCCGGCCGCGCTCGACAACATGAAGCAGCAAGGCTGCAACCGCATCCTGGTTCTGCCGCTGTACCCGCAGTACGCGGCGAGCACCACGGCTACCGCGCTCGATGCGGTCGGCACGGCGTTGGCGCGTATGCGCAACCAGCCGGCAGTGCGCAGCGTGCGCAACTTCCACGACCATCCCGGTTACATCGGTGCGCTCGCGCAAAGCATCAACGACTACTGGATGAAAAGCGGCCGCCCCGACAAGCTGGTGATGAGCTTTCACGGCGTGCCGCGCTACACGCTCGACAAGGGAGATCCTTACCATTGCGAATGCCAGGCGACTGCGCAACTGCTTGCTGCGGCGCTCAAGCTGGCGCCGGAGCAGTACAAGGTTACGTTTCAGTCGCGCTTCGGCCGCGCCGAGTGGCTGAAGCCGTATACCGCCGAAGTGCTACAGGAACTGGGCAAACAAAAAACCCCGCGCGTCGACGTCGTCTGTCCGGGCTTCGTATCCGATTGCCTCGAAACGCTGGAAGAAATCGCCATTGAAGGCAAAACCATTTTTCTCACCGCCGGCGGCAAGGACTATCATTCGATTCCATGCCTTAACGAGCGCGACGACTGGATACACGCTCTGGCCGACATCACGGCAGCCAATCTCGGCGGCTGGGTCGGCGGCGAACCGGCGGCCGAACAACTCGCCCGTGCGCGCGAACGCGCCATCGCTCTTGGTGCAAAAAGCTGACCTGCCGCCCTCCCTTCACCAATATGCGACTTATTATCACTTGGATCATCAACGCGCTGGCGCTACTCGCGCTGCCTTATATTTTTGACTCCATCAGAGTCGACAGCGTTTACACCGCGCTGATTACCGCGCTGGTACTGGGTCTGGTCAATGCGCTGATCCGGCCGCTGCTTATCCTGCTCACGCTGCCGATCAATATCCTGATGCTCGGACTCTTCACGTTCGTCATCAACGGGCTGCTGTTCTGGTTTGTCGCCTCGTTCGTCAAAGGCTTTCTGGTCGCCGGTTTCTGGCCGGCGGTCGGCGGCGCGCTCGTCTACGGCAGCATCAGCTGGGCGCTCAGCGCGCTGGTGCTGGGCCCCGCCAAACCGCGCTGAAACAGCGCCGGCCCCGGCTTGCTTTTGCCGCCCCGGGCCCCAATTACCCTTTATCGATCAAAAAGTTGGCTCGCGCCTGGACGCGGGCTTGAAATCCGGCAACTCGCCCCCATAAGTTGAAGATTGAGCCATTCGAGGGGTAGCAATGCAGGACGACCAGGTACCGATGACGGCCGAAGGCGACGAGCCGCAGTCCGCCACGGCAAATGAGACCGGCGCGCATGCGCCAAACCCGCCAGAGGTCATGCCGTCGCTTGAAACGCTGCTGAAGCAGGCCGAACTGGCCGCGCAGGAGCATCATGACGCATGGCTGCGGGCGAAAGCCGACGCCGACAACATCCGCAAGCGCGCGCAGACGGACATCGCCAATGCGCACAAGTACGCGATCGAGAATTTTTCGACCGAGCTCCTGGCAGTCAAGGACAGCCTGGAAGCGGCGCTGGTCATCAACAACGTGACGGTCGACAACCTCAAGAGCGGCGTCGAACTGACCCACAAGCAATTGAGTTCGGTATTCGAGAAATTCAATATCGTCGATATCAATCCGGTCGGACAGAAATTCGATCCGCACCGCCACCAGGCCATCACCACCGTGGAATCCGACGCCGAACCGAACAGCGTTGTACAGGTGTTTCAAAAAGGCTATCTGCTCAATGAGCGCGTGCTGCGCCCCGCCATGGTCTCGGTGGCAAAAGCGGTTGAAAAGGCATAATTAATTCCCATTTCGTCAATAACAATCCACACCGGCCGAAATACA
>Ga0114966_10005945_pt1 | contig 10230 bp, 6 predicted proteins | sample M_130207_XF_Meta_FD_87029 | JGI IMG/M metagenome (GOLD analysis project Ga0114966, IMG submission 87029) | Freshwater microbial communities from Lake Montjoie, Canada to study carbon cycling - M_130207_XF_MetaG | ecosystem: Environmental > Aquatic > Freshwater > Lake | place: Lake Montjoie...
AACTATGGTTGGAGTGTCCTCGAAGGGCGGCAGCCCTTCCGGCCCCAGCGTCCGCAGGGGCCAGCCGCCTTCGTGGCTCCCGTTGTTGAGCACTCGCATATTGATTTCCGATCAATCACCGGTGGATATGTCAGCCAAACAGATCGGCTTCCCGATCTGAAGGGAGCCTACATTTATGGTGATTACGATACCGGCAAAGTGTGGTCATTTAAGTTCTTTGATGGAAAAGCGATTGAACATCGCCAACTTGCGGACACACAGATCAGGATCGTCGAATTTGCACAGGATCGGTCTGGCGAGGTCTATCTTGTGGATTTCGTCGGTGGTGGGCTGCATCGCATTGTCGAGGCTGCGCCACAAATCGCCGCCCAGCCGTTTCCGCGTAAACTCAGCCAGACGGGGCTATTCTCCTCCACCAAAGATCATCTGCCGGCACGGGGATTGATCCCCTATTCGGTCAACGCCCCGTTGTGGTCAGACGGAGCCGAGAAAGATCGGTTCATTGCTCTGCCTGGAAATTCTCAAATTGAGTTTGATAGCGTAATCTATCCTCACGGCGCCGATTACCCCGATGTCGGCTGGCGATTTCCCGACGGCACGGTTCTCGTCAAAACCTTTTCGCTGTCCACGGACGCTCGTCGGCCTGAGCATCGTCAGCGATTAGAAACACGATTGTTGCAATATCGTCAAATGCCAGGCAATGACGACGAGTACGGAGCCCAATTTTGGAACGGCTATACCTATGTCTGGAATGAGGCTCAGACTGATGCCGATTTACTTCCGGCAGACGGGCTGGATAAAACGCTGATCATTCAGGATGCCCTTGCACCCCAAGGGCAGCGTGAGCAGACGTGGCGTTTTCCCAGCCGTGCCGAATGTGCCTTATGTCACACGATGGCGTCGAAGTACATTCTGGGTGTGAGCACGTTACAGATGAACAAGGATCACAACTACGGCGGTGTCGTTGCCAACCAACTGACAGTCTTGGATCAATTGGGTGTCTTCAAAAAGAAACTTCCGAAACCTGTGGCGGATTTGCCTCGATTAGTCGACTATCGAGAGACCCACGAGAGTCTCCATTTGCGTGCCCGGGCCTACCTGCATGCCAACTGTGCTCACTGTCATCGCAAGTGGGGTGGCGGCAATGCGGAGTTTGAATTGCACGCATCGATTCCTTTGAGTCAGACGTTGACGGTGAACACGCGACCTGGCCAAGGGACGTTTCAAATGGACGATCCACGCATTGTCGTTCTTGGGGCTCCCGATCGCTCCATGATTCTTCATCGCATGAAGCTCGAAGGGCTTGGCCGAATGCCGCACATCGCTTCCAAAGTGATTGATACCGATGCGGTCGAAATGATTAGCCGCTGGATCGCCAGCCTGAGCGATCCAGCAGGCGCGATCAATCCTCGTTTGCCACCTCACTAGGCGCGCCGGCCTCAGCCTCCAACGACAATCTCCAAGCCTCGAGCATCGATTGTGCTCCGATCAGAGGGGATTTTGTTTTCCAGATGTGTCCGGCCTCTGTTGCCGGGCACATCCGCGATCACAAGCCGCTGACGTTGAATGCCTTACGGTCTCCAAAGTCCTCACGCGTCGTGCATGATCTAGACACAGGGTGCGCCGAATGAGGCTATTTTATTGCTCCTTGCTGACAGTCGGATGGCGCGTTGCACGGGCATTTTGCGGGAGCATCGAAGCTCGCAAACAAGGCCGTGGACTTCGGTCTTGTCCCTTCGAAAAAACGTCGAGATCTATGAGCAAGACAGCGTCGGATCGAGCCGCTATCATGCGATTTTGATCCAAATCGAAAACCCTGCGAATGGTTCGTTTTTGGGAAGTTGGCGGATGAGACCTTTTTTGAACTACGGATGCGACGATGCAAACACTCGATCACTGGCTTCAGGATTATGTTTTGAAACAGCGTGAGGTCTATGCGGCTCTTCCGCTGGATCAGGTCGCTCGGATTGTGGATCTGTTCCGCGACGCGCACAGCCGCGGGGCGCAGGTCTTCGTGTTCGGAAATGGTGGTAGTGCGGCGAACGCTTCGCACTTTGTGACGGATGTCGGCAAGGGGTCTTCGGATGCTCTTGGAAAGCGGTTTCGTATCCTGTCACTCAACGACAACACGTCTTGGATCACCGCCTTAGGTAACGACTATTCCTACGACGATATTTTTCTTCGGCAGCTGCAAAACTATGCTCAGCCGGGGGACATCGCCTTCGTGATGAGTGTCAGCGGTAACTCGCCCAATCTCGTCAAAGCGATGACTTGGGCCGGTGAGAACGGTCTGCGCACGGTGGCCCTTGTCGGTGCGAAACGCGGACACCTTGCGGACATCTGCGAGCAGGCCGTGATCGTTCCCGAGACTCACTATGGCCGAGTCGAAGACGCACACATGACGATCTGTCACATGCTCGCCTACGCGTTTATGGAACAGACGACAGGAGTCTCACCATGAACTCAACTACCGTATCTCTGTGGCCCAGCGTGGAAATTTCTGCACCGTTGACGCCGCGTCCGCAGATCAGTCATGTTCTGTTTGACTTTGATGGTACCCTGTCATTGATTCGACAAGGCTGGCCTGAAGTCATGGTCGGCATGTTCCTCGAAATGCTGCCTCGCTTGCCCGCGGATACCGACGAATCGCTCCAGACTCGGGTGTTGGATGACATCATGCGTCTCAACGGCAAGCAGACCATTTATCAGATGATTCAGTTGGCCGACCGAGTTCGTGAACGCGGCGGTGAACCGCGTGAGCCGCTGTGGTACAAGCACGAATACCTGCGGCGGTTGGAACTCAAAATCGCCCAACGAACAGCGGGGCTGGCTGACGGGACGATTTCCCGCAATGCGTATTTGGTGCACGCGGCTCGGCCGTTCTTGGATCACCTCAAAGCCTGCGGCCTGACTCTGTATTTGGCAAGCGGCACGGATGAATACGCCGTGCGACGGGAAGCTGGGCTACTCGGTGTCCTGGAGGACTTTGGGACGCACGTTTATGGAGCTCAGGATGACTACGCCAAATTTTCTAAAAAGATGATTATCGACAAGATCCTGCAAGAGAATCAGATCCCGGGCGCGCATCTGTTGGCGTTTGGAGACGGTTATGTCGAGATTCAGAACACGCATGAAGTCGGTGGCTTCGCCGTCGCAATGGCCACGGACGAGGCCGCCAATGGATCCGGCCGAATCGATCTTTGGAAGCGTGAACGTCTGTTGGGTGTGGGGGCCAACGTGGTGTTGCCCGACTACCGCGATGCCATTGCGTTAGTGGACTATCTTCTGGAGAGAACTCCATGACGGTCACACCACTGGACCTGCGCAAACTGAAGGTTTTTCCGCTGAAGGAGCGACAAAGCCTGACGCGAGCCGATGAGATTTTATTGGATCCCGATCTGGCACCCAAGTCTTGCCCGGCACCACTGCTGTCCACGATTCAACAGTGTGCCACTCAGATCCACGCCGCTCGAAAGCGTGGTGCGTCGGTGCTGCTGATCTACGGTGCGCACCTGCTTCGCAACGGGGCCGCTCAGATTCTGTCCCGGATGATGGGACAAGACTGGCTGACCCATCTGGCGACGAACGGTGCCGGGACAATTCATGACTGGGAATATGCGTGGTTCGGCGCATCGACCGAAAGCGTGGAGATGAATGTCGCCAGCGGTACCTTCGGCACATGGCATGAAACCGCCACGAACATTCACTTAGCGATTATGGCTGGCGCGTTGGACGGTCTCGGTTATGGTCGTGGGTTGGGTCGGCTGATTCACGAGGACGGCGTCACACTCCCCTCGATCGAAGAACTCGCCGCATCGATTGCGGCCGAACCGATGCACCCGTTGACCTCCGCCCGAGCCGACCTTTTACAGGCCATGCGTTCCCAAGATTGGCCGGCCGGCCGGATCGTGATCGACCACCGCTGGAAGCACGCTTCCATTCTGGCTCAGGCTTGGAAACACAATGTGCCTCTGACCGTTCATCCCGGAATTGGCTACGACATCATTGCCAACCACCCGGTTTTTAGTGGGAGCGCCATCGGTCGGGGTGCGGAGTCCGACTTCAAATTGTTTGGCGGTTCAATTGACCAGCTCGACGGGGGTGTCGTACTGTCGGTGGGCTCTGCGATCATGGGGCCGCAGGTGTTCGAGAAGAGCATGAGTTGCGTCAACAATCTCCGTCTGCAGAGTCAGCGACCGGTTGTCCGCGATCATTCGATCTACGTTGTCGATCTGCAGGACGGCGGCAACTGGGACTGGACGCAGGGTGAGCCCCCCAAGACCAACGCCGCGTATTATCTGCGATTCTGCAAGAGCTATTCGCGGATGGGGGGCGTCATGCACTACCTTCAGTGTGACAATGCGACATTCATCCACAATCTGTATCACGAGTTGGGCCGCGTATGAACCGTGAGCGTTTCCAGCAGATCACCGACGGCTACCGGCATCTCAAGATTGCGATCATCGGCGACTTCTGTCTCGACCGGTACTTCGAGATTGATCCCGCGCGATCCGAGATCTCGTTGGAGACCGGTTTGCCCGTGCATAACGTTGTCCGCGTCCGTAGCCAACCGGGAGCCGCCGGGACGATTCTCAACAATCTTGTGGCGCTCGGTGTGGGTCAGATTTTTGCGGTCGGCTTTTGTGGTGAAGATGGCGAAGGATTTGAACTCAAACGCTGTCTTGCGGCCGAGCCGAGTGTGAATCTTGAGCACTTTGTCACGACGTCACTGCGTCGTACGTTCGTGTATTGCAAGCCACTGGTGATGGAACCGGGCCAACCGCCACGTGAGCTCAATCGACTCGACTCCAAGAACTGGACCGAGACACCGGCGACACTGCAGCAGGACTTGGCAGCACGCGTCACCGCTCTGGCGAACCAGGTCGACGCGTTGATCCTCATGGATCAAGTTGATCTCGCGGAAACGGGAGTGGTGAGTCGTCCCATCGCTCTGGCGGCCCGAGTCGCCGTTGACCGCCGACCCGACTTGCTGGTCCTCGCCGACAGCCGCCGAGGTCTGCATCACTTCCCGCCTCTCGGCTTCAAAATGAACGCTGCCGAGCTTAGCAAGCTGAGCGGGGCGACCGCCAACACCGTGGAGTCCGTGCAAGCTCAAGCCACGGAGCTGGCTCGCAAGAACCACCAATCCGTATTCGTCACACTCGCAGAACAGGGGATCGTCGGTGCCGCACCAGGCCAACCGGCCGAACACATTCCGGCCTATCCGATCCGCGGATCGATCGACGTCGTCGGCGCCGGAGACGCCACGATGGCCAACTTGACCGCGGCCCTCGCGGCGGGAGCCAAAATGTCGGAAGCGATGCAACTGGCGATGACCGGTGCCTCCCTCGTGGTCCACCAACTTGGGACCACCGGAACGGCGAATGTCCAGCAATTGGCGTCGCTGTTGAACCCGCAATTCGAATCCTAAAACACGAATTGGCCAAGTCGCCGTGTCGGGCTAGACGTTCCAATGCTCCGATTCTGTGGCATCGTTGAGCACCCGCAGGCTGCCGAGTTGACTACGATTTGAACGAGCACTTCGTGGATCACGCGCACGTCGTTTCCGGTCGCGATCCCCGAGACGGGGCTTTCTGGCAAGTCACTCCACAGTTGCCATCCGGTCCCAAGTCTGTCAGATTGCAACTGGGTGGAATCGTCCATTCCTTCGGGAAACATCCCGACGTTCGGAAATCCGGTGTGGACTAGTGATCATGACTCGCGTTCTGCGGCCTTGGCTGATCCTGCTCTTTATCACATGCGGATTGGCAGAGTCTGTTCACGCGGAGGAGCGATTGATTCCGTTAAAGAAAGGCGATCGGATCCTGTTTCTCGGTGATTCGATTACCCAAAGCGGTGATGACATCGACACGGGTTATGTTCGCCTCATTCGCCGCAGACTTTCCGAGAAGCACGCGGATTTCGGCATTGAAGTCCTTGGAGCCGGGATCAGCGGCAACACAGTTCCCGATTTGCAAGCTCGTCTGGAAAGAGATGTGCTTGCCAAAAAACCGACAATCGTTGTGATTTATATCGGGATCAATGACGTCTGGCATCGCCAGCGGGATCAGGGAGGAACATCCCCTGAAGCGTTCGCTACCGGCTTGAACGATGTCATCAGCCGATGCACTGCGGCCGGAGCGCGTGTGGTGCTCTGCACACCCACAATGATCGGCGAAAAAAAGAATGGAGCCAACGTGCTAGATCGCCCATTAGATCAGTACGCAGACATCAGTCGAGATCTCGCCCAGAAACACCAACTGCCTTTGTGCGATCTGCGGAAAACATTTGTCGATTATCAGCAGGACAACAATCGGAACGATGTGGAACAAGGACTCTTGACGTCTGATCAAGTCCACTTGAACGATGCGGGAAATCGACTTGTGGCGGAGACCGTGCTGAAAATTTTTGAGCGTTAGGGCCGATCCGCGTTCGAGTTCCGGAGCCGGTGAAAACAAAACGGGAATTGAGGTGCTTCATGCAACGTTTGCGTATCGCGTTTTTTGCTGGAATTGTGATGTGTGCCGTCTGGCCGAGTCCCGTGGAGGCGGTGCTTTCCAGGACGCGCATTCCCCTTTCTGGACGCTTGAAAAATTTGTATGCCAAGGGGTTTGCGACCTATACCGACAGCTTTCTTGAGAAAAACATTCCCGATGGAAAACGACTGCTGATCGTTGTTGAAAATATCTCGTTGCCTCCCGATACTGTCCTTTTGGTCTTCATTCACGACACTCAAGTTGGTACGCTGACTCTTAATAAACAAAGAGCGGGCCGATTCGAAATCGTGACGGATTCCAAGACGAGAGTGCCGTCCCTGACTCTGAGTTCCTCTGTCGTTTTAAAGCTTGCCGACGGATCGAACGTGATGTGGTAAACCACGTCGTCTCCCATTGGATTTCCAAGAGAACCCGGTTTTCCTGACGATGCGGCAGTGTGTTGATCCGTCATGAAAATGCGGAATCGCTATTTTTTCATGCACTACATCCCTGAATCAACGCTGGAAATGTTACGCGGCGAGTCCCCTTCGCTGAACGGGACGACGCGAGTCAGCTTTCATTACCAATCGGCGCCTCTTTATCTCTTGACCACCTGCGTCACACTGCTGCTTCTAGGCGACTGGGTCTCGTCTCTCGGATTGATGTCGTTGTCTGTCGGTGGAACGTCCATCGGCGGAAGTGTCATTCCGCAGAGTTTGTGGGGCTGCCGTTTGGCATTGCTGGCGGCCGTGCTTGGCGGAATGAGGATTCTTTATCACGCTCTGGATGGTTTACTCTCTGGGCGATTCGGAGCGGATCTGGCATTAATGATTGCCTGCCTCGCCGCAATTGCCGTGGGAGAGCATCAGACCGCAGGCCTCGTTGTCCTGATCTCGTTGGTGGGTGAGAGCGTGGAGGGCTACACCCTCGATTGCGCTCGCTGGGCGATGCAACAGACATTTACCCAACAGCCGACGGTGGCCCATTTGGCAACGGAGGGCCGCGAGCGTGATGTGCCTCTGGCCGATCTCCGCGTGGGCGACGTTGTCATCGTTCGTCCTGGTGAGCGAATCCCCGTGGACGGACGGATTCTTTCAGGGAGCTCCTGGATTGACCAGAGTGCCTTTTCTGGGGAGAGTGTTCCACTCGACAAATCGAGCGGCGATCTGGTCTTTGCCGGAACGTTGAATCAAAGCGGGGCCCTCACCCTACTGACCGAGTCTCTCGGTCAGCAAACCGCATTGGCACGTGTCTCGCAATTGGTCGCCGAGGCACAGCTCAAAAAGTCGGACTTAGAACGAACGGCCGATCGGCTTGCTCGTGGGTTTCTCCCCGCGGTCGTGGGGAGTGCCCTGTTGACATGGCTCGCCTGGCGGATCGGAACCGGCTCGTGGCAACGCGGTATTTTGCCCGCGTTGGGGGTGCTGGTTGTGGCCTGCCCCTGCCCCTTGATTTTGGCAACGCCGTGTGCCGTCATGGCCGCGATGGCTTGGCTGGCGCGTCAGGGCGTCGTACTCAAAAGTTCCAAAGCACTGGAACAGTTGGCCGATGTCGATACGTTTGCGTTCGACAAAACGGGGACACTGACTCAGGGGACCTTGATTTTGGGAGCGGTGACCTCAACCAGCGACTATTCGTCGGAGGATATCCTGCGAATCGCCGCTTCGGCCGAACGCCACAGCGAACATCTTTTGGCGAGACTGATCGTGCGTTCTGCGGAGGAGCGTGGTCTGGCACTGACAGCCCCTGCTGTTTTTGAAACGCTGCCAGGTGCGGGAGTTGTCGCCCAAATCTCCGCTCAAGAGTTGTCCTTACCGAGCTCAAGCCCTCCACAACCGACAACGCTTCTGACGATCGTGGTCGGTAATCGTCGCACCTTGGATCGTGGCGACATCCTGTTCTCGGATCACATCGATGTGCTGCTGAAGAGCCATGAAATCGCCGGCGAATCGATGCTCGTTGTGGCTGTCGAAGGACACATTGTCGGTCTGATCGGGATTCGCGAGACGATACGCCCGGAATCCGCCGAAGTCCTGCAGCAGTTGCGCCGCGCTGGTATTTCTCAGTTTGCACTCCTCACGGGCGACAGGCCTCAACCGGCAGACGCTGTTGTCCGATCGATCGGACTGTTTGATCACGTGGCGACGGATCAACTTCCAGCCGATAAGGCCACGTGGATTGAAAATGCTCGGGGGGCAGGTCGGCGAGTGGCTATGGTCGGCGATGGTGTGAACGATGCACCGGCCTTAGCCGCGGCCAACGTCGGATTGGTTCTGGGCCGAGTCGGTGCCGACTTGGCCGCCGAGGCGGGAGAGATCCTGTTGCTGGGCGATCCGCTGCGTCCGCTGCCAGGCCTGCTTCGCTTATCACGAGCTCTGGTTCAGAACATTCGGCAGAGCATTCTGTATTTCGCATTCGGCCTGAATGGAATTGGTGTTCTGGCCTGTGTGCTCGGATTCCTCACACCCGTGAGCGCGGCGTTATTCCACGAAGCCGCTTCGCTGGCGGTGATGGCGAACGCCCTGCAACTGCTGTGGTTCGACCGTTGGCGAATCACCCCGACCACCCGATTTACCGAAACCCTTCTGAAGCTCCTGCACCTGCTGACCCTCGCCGCGTCGCCAACACTGTGGGTCTATTGGACTGTGTCGCGATGGCAACTTTGCGTCAAGCTGGCGGCGGCCATGGTACTCGCGGTGTGGTTCGTCTCCGGAGTTGTTCAATTGAGCGAATCGGAACAGGGATTGGTCACTCGATTTGGTCGTTATGAAGCCACGCTGACGGCAGGCCTACATTGGAGATGGCCAAGGCCATTGGAGCATCTGACGCGTGTTCCGATCGATCCTCTTCGAAGCGTCGGAATCGGCTTTCGAGCGAACCCCACGGGAGGATTGGCGCGAGAAATCCCGAACTTCGCAACTGCGCCGACGGCCGTACGTCAGTCCGCCGCCGGAGACGAGTCGCCCACCGCGTTGAGCATTGTCGAATGGACCAGTTCACACGGTGACCATGATGCCGCTGCCATGTCCGACGAATCTCTGCTGATGACATCAGAGGAAGTCCCCGTCGAATTGACGGCGGAATTGTTGTACCGCGTCAAAGATCCGCAACAATTTTCATTTCGTGGCACGCGATTTCCCGACGATGTGCTGCGTGCCGCCGCCGAAAGTGTCCTGCGTGATATTGCCGCCGTGTCATCGCTCGACGACATGCTCACCGACCGCCGAGCCGCATTGGAACGTCACGCATTGTCACGGTTGCGACAGCGTATGGAGGGCTATTCTCTGGGAATCGAGATTGTGGATTTACAATGGCTCGACATCCATCCTCCGAAAGCGGTCGTGCCCGCCTATCGACAGGTGGCCGATGCGTTGGAAGATCGCGAGCTGCTGATTAATGAGGCCGATGCGTATGCCGATCGCGTTCTGCTTGGTGCCGTCGGTGAGCAGTCCTTGAGAGTTCTTCAGCACTCGGCTGATGACAGTCAGCGGCCGCCCGTCTGTGATGCGACAGCCGGACGACCGACTCGAGATCCCTCCGTAATCGGGAAACGATCCGTAAAGGTCGATCTCCAAACCGCGGAGTCCTTCTTAAGGAGACGCGCGGACTGGACATTGAGTGACTCGCTGTGGGATCAACTGACAAGGGCGGAAGCGGATGGTTTTAGCCTGTTATCAGGAAACGCAGCGGCCACAATGAATGAAGCACACGTCTTGTCCGCCGGGCGTCGTGCCTCCGCTTCTGCTAATGCCTT
>Ga0114966_10005946_pt1 | contig 10229 bp, 8 predicted proteins | sample M_130207_XF_Meta_FD_87029 | JGI IMG/M metagenome (GOLD analysis project Ga0114966, IMG submission 87029) | Freshwater microbial communities from Lake Montjoie, Canada to study carbon cycling - M_130207_XF_MetaG | ecosystem: Environmental > Aquatic > Freshwater > Lake | place: Lake Montjoie...
CGTCTACCCCGAGTCGTGGCTCCGGGAGAGCAACGCGATCGGCTCGCCCGAGCAATGCGCGCGCCGCATCGCGGACCAGTTCGCGGCGGGAGCGGCGGGTGTCGTCCTGCACGCGAGCGCGCCGCGCGAGATGGTGCCACTGCTCGGCGCCTGGGTGGCGATCCGCCCGGCCGACCGCTTCGCCGGGCGTTCCCCCGTGCCGGGGCGGTCGTGAGCGACACGCCGTCGCCTCACGTCGCGATGCCCGGCCCGTTCGACCCGGCCTTCTCGCCGCTCGCGCTCTCCCACGAGGCACTCGCGCGCCTCGCCTGGGAGTGGCAACTCGCGGCTCACCTGCAGGATCGCGTCGGCATCCCGCAGGTGCTCGGGCGCCACGGCATCGTCGCGATGCGCGAGATCGCGATCGAGGAGTGGATGGGTGCAAGCCCGGTCTACACGCGTCGCATGCAGGAGATGCTGGGCTTCCGCGGCGACGACGTCGCGACGATCTTCAAGGGCCTCCAGCTCGACGTCGGCGCGCCGCACGGCTTCCTCGACTTCCGCTTCGTGCTCCACCCTGACGGCACAGGCGAGTTCACGCTGCCCTTCTGCGGCGCGCTCATGGACGTCGAGCCGATGGGCGAGGAGTTCGTGGTCGGCATGTGCCACCACATCGAGGACCCGACCTTCGATGCGACCGCGGTCGCGACCAACCCGCGCGCGCAGGTGCGGCCGATCCACCGCCCGCCGCGCGTCCCCTCGGACCGCTTGCCGCACTGCCACTGGCGGGTCGCGATCGACCCCGCGAACGACCCGGTCGACGAGATCCCGCTGACCGGCCGCGTGCGCGCCTCGAAGCTCGCGCAACTCGTCCTGCCACAGGAGGCTGCGCCCGGGGGCGACGCCGGACCGGGCCTGCGCGACTACTCGGGCCCGCTCGATCCCGACCTGGAACTCGCGGACTTCGAGCACGCGACGCTGTGGCGGATCGCGCGCGAGTTCTGCGTGCAGGGCCACCTGCTCGTCCGTGCCTTCACGACCGCGATCGCCGACCGCTGGGGCGAGGAGCAGGCGCACGCGATCGGCTCGCAGCAATTCGTCGGCAGCGCCGGGCTCGCCGCCGACCGAGTCGCCGATGCGCTCGGGATCCGCGAGAACGCCGCCGCGGACCCGCTCGACGCGATCGCGCGGCTCTTCCAGGTGCACCCGGCCTTCCAGCCGCGCGCCTACATCGACCTGCGCATCGAGCGCACGCGCGACGCCGTGCTCTGCGCGATCGGCGACGGCCCCGCCTTCGAGGAGGGCGACGTGCGCTGCTGGATCCCGCTGCTCGCCGAGTCGCCGCAGCCGCACCGGGCGCTCGACGCGATCGTCCGCGCGATCGACCCGCGCGCGAGATGCCGCACGGAGCAGGTCGCGGGCGCGCGCGTCGCCTGGTCGGTTGCGATCGACCCCGACGCGAAGCCCGGGCGCGAGGCACCGGAGGTCGCGCTCGCGCGCATGAGCCGCGGCGCGACCTTCCGGTTCGCGTCGCGGCGGGGCTGAGCCGAGCTCGCCGTCGTATCCGGCCACGGCGGGTTCGGCCGACGGACGACCGGCGGGCCCCTGCGCCGCTCAGGCGACGCCGAGCTTGCGCGCCATGTGGTCCATGACCGCGAGGTGCTCCTTCTGCGGGCTGAACAGGATGATCTCCGCGTCCTGCGTGACCCGCACCGTGTGACCCGGCGGCCAGTAGAAGACGTCGCCCCCGACGCAGCGATCCGACGAGCCGTCGCGGTACGAAACCACCAGGTCGCCCGAGATCACGTAGCCCCAGTGCGGCGCGTGGCAGGAGTCTCCGTCGAGTCCCTGCAGGAGTGGTGCAATGTCGGTACCCGCGCCGAGGCTGAAGTACTCGGCGCCGATCGTGCCCGACGCGACCCCGAAGTCGGAGAGCTGGCGCGCCTTGGCGCCCGGCACGTCGAGTTTCACGGGGATCTGTTCCTTGGGGATGCGCATAGCCTCGCTCCTTTCGCCTTCCCATACCAAGCGCCCGAACGGGCGGATGAGGGCGGACCATCGCACGAATTGCTTCCGGTGGAAACCGGCGGGGCCCCTCGCGCCGGCGCTCCCGCGACTCGACCAGCGACGACGGCGGCGGCGTCTACGTCAACGTCCCGCCGGGCGTCGCCACGCGGCCATCGGCCTCCGCGTCCCGCTAGGGCTCGATCTCCCCCGGCTTCGGGTCCGGCAACTGTCCCAACTCGCCCATGAGCACGCCGAGCCGCAGCTCGACCTCGCGCGTCTGGCCTCCCATGTCGAGGAACACCCGCATGCGGTCGCGCGACGCCTCGTTGGCGACCGAGGCGTTGAACAGGTCCTGCTCCTCGACGAGTCCCGGGCCGAGGTCCGGACCCGCTGCGTCCACCGCCGCCTTCGCGAGCCGCACCGCCTCGGGCGGCCAGGCGGCGATGCGCTCGGCGAGCGCCGTCACGAATGGCAGCAGGTCGTCGTCGGCGAGCGCGCGGTTCACCCAGCCGATCGCTGCCGCCTCGTCGGCGTCGAGGTCGCCGCAGCCGAGCACGATCTCGAGGGCGCGCGCCCGGCCGACGAGCCTCGCGAGCCGCTGCGTCCCGCCGCCGCCCGGGATGATGCCGAGCGCGACCTCGGGCTGCGCGAGCCGCGTGCGCGTGCGACCGGCAAAACGCATGTCGAGCGCGAGCAGGAGTTCCGAGCCGCCACCGCGCGCGATGCCGTCGATCATGCCGATCGTCGGCTTCGGCAGGCGTCGCAGGCGCTCCATCAGGCCGACGAACGGGCCGATCTCGGTCGGACGCGGCGGCTTGATCACCGGCAACTCGAGAATCCACTTCACGTCCGCGTGCGAGACGAAGAACTCCCGGTCGGCGCTGCGGAAGACGACCGCGCCGACGCCCTCGTCGACCTCCAGCAGCGGGACCAGTCGCGCCAGGTCGAGGAACATCGCCTGGTCGAACAGGTTCACCGGGGGGTGGTCGATCGTGACCCAGGCGACCCGGTTCGCGACCTGGACGCGCATCGTCTGCAATCCCTCGTAACTCGCCATCGCGCTTCTCCTCCCGCAGCGACCCTACGGTCCGATTCGGGCCGTGGTCAACGCGAGGTGCAAAGGGTCGGCGAGCACGGAGCGGCGCGGCACCCCGCTTGGCATCTCCGGGCGCGCGCGCGTATGATCCGCCTCGTCATGCAGGACGTCATCCGGCGCTCCTTCGCCGCCTCGATCGCCGCGAAGGAGACCTTCGCTGCCGAGCACGGCGAAACCCTCGAGAAGGTCGCGCGGCTCATGGCCGACGCGATCCAGAACGGCCACAAGATCCTGCTCTTCGGCAACGGCGGGAGCGCGGCCGACGCGCAGCACATCGCGGCCGAGTTCGTGAACCGCTTCATGGTCGAGCGGCGCCCGCTCCCGGCGATCGCGCTCACCACCGACACCTCGGCGCTGACCTCGATCGCGAACGACTACGGCTACGAGCAGGTCTTCTCGAAGCAGGTCGAGGCCCTGGGCACGGCTGGCGACGTCGCGATCGCGATCTCGACGAGCGGTCGATCGCCGAGCATCCTGCGCGCGATCGAGGCCTGCGGCCGGGTCGGACTCTTCGTGATCGGGCTCACCGGCGGCGACGGCGGCGAGATGCGCGACCAGGTCGACTTCCTGCTGAACGTCTCGGCGACGCGCGACACCGCCCGTGTCCAGGAGACGCACATCGCGGCGATGCACGTGCTCTGCGACCTCGTCGACCGCCTGCTCTTCCCCGCCGGCTACCCGAAGGGCGGGGCCGCTTGAAGCAGCGTCGCGGCGGGATCGCCCGCGACGACTCCCCGGCCGCCCTCATGGCGGCCGCGGTCGGACCGCGCGCGAAGCACCGGCCGTCGGCTGCATCTGCCCCCTCGCGGGGTCGCAAGCCTGCCGCGGCCCGCGTCGCGCAGCGCGCGAAGACCGCGGCGACGCGCGTCGCGGCGACGGGCCCGGTCGAAAACGCCGGCTTCCCCCCGCTGCCCCTCCCGGACCGCCCGCGCCTCGACGTGCGACGCGCGCGCACCTACCCGCTCGAACGCCGCGCGAGCAAGGTCGCCGCCACCGCGGTCGGCCGCGCCCTAGAACCCGGCCTCTCGTTCTCCGAGTGGCTCGCCCGCCTGCCCGACATCCTCGCTGCCGCCGACCTGCGCGTCGCCGCCGACACGATCGCGCGCGCGCGCCTCGCCGGCCGCGGCGTCGCGATCGGCATGGGAGCGCACGCGATCAAGGTCGGCCTCTCGCCGATGATCGTCGATCTCATGGAGCGCGGCGTCCTCACCTCGGTCGCACTCAACGGCGCCGGCATCATCCACGACTTCGAACTCGCACTCGCCGGCCGCACCTCCGAGGACGTCGGCCCCGGACTCGACCGCGGCCGCTTCGGCATGGCGCGCGAGACCGGTGCGGTCCTGAACGAGGTCATCCGGGGCGCCGCCCGGCGCGGCGCGGGCCTCGGCGAAGCGCTCGGCCGCCACCTGAACGAAGGCCGCTACCCGCACCGGGCGCTCAGTATCGTCGCGGCGGGCGACCGGCTCGGCATCCCGGTCACCGTCCACGTCGCGATCGGCACCGACATCATCCACATGCACCCGTCGGCCGACGGCGCCGCGATCGGGGCCGCGAGCCTGCGCGACTTCCACCGGCTCGCGGAGGTCGTCGCCGGACTCTCCGGCGGCGTCTACATGAACCTCGGTTCGGCGGTGGTGCTGCCCGAGGTGTTCGTGAAGGCGCTCAACCTGGCCCGCAACCTGGGACACCGGGTGCGTCCGCTGTTCACGCTCGACCTCGACTTCCTGCGCCACTACCGGCCGGGCGTGAACGTCGTCTCGCGACCGACGGCGGCCGGCGGACGCGGCGTGCACATCACCGGGCACCATGAACTGCTCTTCCCGGTCCTCGCCGGGGCGGTGCTGGAGCGCATCGCGGCGCTCGCCGCGGAGCGGGGTCGCCGCGTCGCCACTACGTCACCGGCGCGCCGCCCGCGCGCAGCCTCGCCCGCAGCGGTGCGAAAGAGTCCCCGATGAACGATCCCGAGGGGCAGGTGGAGCCGGTCTCGAACCCGACCTGGCCGCCGCCCGCCACGCCTGGCCGCGGCATCTTCCGGTCGGGCCGCTTCGGCGGACGCCCGATCAAGGAGCGTTCGCGCAAGTGGTACCTCGGCTGGTTCCTCGCGACCTTCGTCACCACGACGATGGCGGGCGCGATCCACTCCGGCGTCGACCCCTTCGAGCGGCCGTGGGCGATGTGGGTCGGGCTGTCGTTCTCGCTGCCGCTGCTCGCCATCCTGCTCGCGCACGAGTTCGGGCACTACTTCGCGGCGAAGTACCACGGGGTCGGCGCGAGCCTGCCGCTCTTCATCCCGGCGCCACCGCTGCTCGTCGGTACCTTCGGTGCGTTCATCCGGCTGCGCGACATGCCCCGGTCGCGCCGCGCGCTCTTCGACGTCGGCGCGGCCGGCCCTTGGGCCGGACTGCTCGTGGCCCTGCCGGTGGTGGCGATGGGACTCCACCTCTCCGAGGTGCGCCCGCTCGACGCGGCGGCGGGCCATGGCGGACTCACGCTCGGCAGCTCGCTGCTCTTCGACTGGCTCTCGCGCCGCATCCTCGGCGTGGATCCCGAGCAGGCGACGATCCTGCTGCACCCGATGGCGCTCGCCGGCTGGTTCGGCCTCTTCGTGACCTTCCTGAACCTGCTGCCGGTCGGGCAGCTCGACGGCGGCCACGTCGTCTACGCGCTCTTCGGCCGCAGCCACCAGCGCATCGCGCGGGTCTTCTTCGCGATCATCTTCGCGATGGGCTTCCTCGGCTGGCAGGGCTGGTGGCTGTGGTGCTTCCTGCTGCTCTTCGTCGTGAAGGTGGACCATCCCGACACGATGGACCCCGAGACGCCGCTCGATCCCGTGCGCCGCTTCCTCGCGTGGCTCACGATCGCGGCCTTCGTGCTGACCTTCATGCCGGTACCGCTCACCGCGCCCGACGAGAGCGACGACCAGAGCGCGATCGAGCAACCGGCCGGCAAGGCCGGCAGCGCGCGCGAGCGGGACGGCATGCACCGCCGCGCCCCGTCGCTGCCGCGCGTCCCGGCTCCCGGCGGTCGCCCCGGCGAGCGGCAGACGCCGGTGCTGAACATCCACTGGGGCGAGGGCACGCCCCCGTCCGCCATCCCGACCGCAGCACGACGGAGACCCGCATGAGCGACGACCGGCCCAGCTGGAACCAATACTTCCTGACGATCACCCGGCAGGTGGCGGAGCGCTCGACCTGCACGCGGGCCAAGGTGGGCGCGGTGATCGTGCGCGATCGCAGCATCCTCGCCACCGGCTACAACGGGTCACCGGCGGGGATGCCGCACTGTCTCGACGTCGGCTGCCTGGTCTACCGCTCGCAGAACCCCAACGGCGAGACCGAGGAGAACTGCTTCCGCACGATCCACGCCGAGATCAACGCGATCGCGCAGGCGGCGCGCAACGGCTCGGCGATCCGCGACGCGACCGCCTACATCACGCACTCGCCGTGCTTCCACTGCCTGAAGACGCTGGTGAACACCGGCATCCGCACGATCTTCTACGAGAAGCCCTACAAGCTGCACTCGCTCGAGGAAATCATCCGCCACGCCGAGGTGACGATCCAGCAGGTGCAGATGCCCTGAGTCGGCCCACGGCGGCGACGTCGCGACCGCTCCCCCTGCGCCACCCGCGGACCCGGGGTTCTCGGCCGCCGTCAGCCGCCGGCCCGCGGACCCAGGGGTTCTCGGCCGCCCTCAGCCGCCGGCCCGCAGGTCGCGCAGCACCTTGCGGGCCGTGACGACGGCCAACGCCGCGTCAAGGACCAGCGACCACGCCTTCCCGTGGCTGAGGTCGATCAGGTTCACCGGCCAGACGCTCGCACCGCGCTTCTCGTGCAGGCCGGCGAGGCGCGATCCCGAGACCGGCTCGATGTCGAACGCCTGTGGAAGCAGGTCGCGCAGGTTCGCGTCGAGTTCACGGGCGGTCTCTTCGTCGAACGATTCGCCGCCCTGCGATTCGCCGCCCTGCGATTCGCCGCCCTGCTCCTCATTCGATCCGCCACGCTGCTCCTCCCACCACTCGGCGTCGGTGAGCAGGAGGAATCGGTGCTCCACTGCGGGCGACATGCTCCCTGTCCTACACGCGGGTCGCCTCAGCGGCGAGTGGCGGGACCGCGCGCCTTCGCCCCAGCGGACTTGGCCGGCGCGGGCTTCGCCGGCGCGGACTTCGCCGGCGCGGACTTGGCCGGCGCGGGCTTGGCCGGCGCGGGCTTGGCCGGCGCGGGCTTGGCCGGCGCGGGCTTGGCCCGGGCCACCGGCACAGCCGGGGCGGCCGCCGCCTCGTCGCGCGCCGGCTTCTTCGCGCGAACCGGGGTCTCGCCGGGCGGCGCGGACTTCCCCGAGCGCCGGGCCGGCGACGCCCCGGTCGCCGCGACCGCCGCTGGCGCCGGCGCTGGCGCTGGCGCCGGCGTGCCGAGCAACTCCCGCAGCGCGTCGGCCGTCGGCGTCCCGCCGCGCTCGGCGAGTTGGCGCGGGGAACCGATCGCAACCACCTCGCCGCCCCGGTCACCGCCATCGGGTCCGAGGTCGATCACATGGTCGGCAGCCGCGATGAAGTCGAGGTGGTGCTCGACGACGAGGACCGTGTGGCCGCGCTCGACCAGCCCGCGCAGCACGTCGATCAGGCGGGCGACGTCGGAAAGGTGGAGCCCCGTCGTCGGCTCGTCGAAGAGCAGAAAGCGCCGCTTGCCGCCGCCGCCCTTGCCCGCCTTCGCGGTCGCGCCGTCGCTCTCGTCGTCGCTCTCGTCGCCGCTCTCGTCGACGAAGCTCGCGAGCTTCAGTCGCTGGGCTTCGCCGCCGGAGAGCGTCGAGGTCGGTTGCCCGAGCGTCAGGTAGCCGAGGCCGACCGAGCGCAGGGCGACCAGTCGCGTGCGGATGCGCGGCGTGTCGCCGAAGAACTCGTTCGCCTCGTCGATGGTCATCGCGAGGATGTCGTTGATGTTGCGGCCGCGGTAGCGGATGCCGAGGACGTGCGGCTTGAAGCGGGCCCCGCCGCAGGCATCGCAGGCGACGGTCAGATCGGCCATGAAGTGCATCTCGATGGTCACGGTGCCCATGCCGCTGCAGGACTCACAGCGCCCGCCCGGGGTGTTGAACGAGAACGCCCCGGGCGCGACCTTTGCGTCCTTGGCCGCCTGGGTCATCGCGAGCAGGCGACGGATCTCGTCGTAGGCCTTGAGGTAGGTGACCGCGTTCGAGCGCGCCGAGCGCCCGACCGGCGCCTGGGTCATGAGCACCACCTCGGCGAAACCGTCGAGCCCGGTCACCGAGTCGCACGCACCAGCCTCGACGCCCTGGCCCTGGGCGCGCAAGTGGTTCAGCCAGAGCACCTGCTCGACGAGCGTCGACTTGCCGGAGCCGGAGACGCCGGTCACGCAGGTGAGGCGACCGTGCGGGATCTCGACCGTCACGTCCTTCAGGTTGTTCTCGCGCGCTCCCTCGATCCGCACGACGCCGCCCGGGGCCGAACCGACGGCAGTGGACTTCGCGGCGCCGCCGCGCGCCGCGCGCACGGCACGGCCCTTCCCGCCGAGGCCGCTCGCACCGGCCGCGACCTCGGCTGCGGCGGCGGCTGCGGCCGCTTGCGCGCGCACCTCCCAGGGCCGCAGCGGCCGTTCGGCCGCGAGCGACGCACCGCCGGCATTGCGCTCGCGGCTGCGCTCGCGCAGAAAACGCGCCGTCTCCGACAGCTCGGTCGGCATCTGCGACGGCTCGCCGGCGTAGAGCACCCGTCCGCCGCGCGCGCCGCCGCCGGGGCCGAGGTCGATCACATGGTCGGCGCCCTCGATGACGACCGGATCGTGCTCGACGACCACGACCGTGTTGCCGACCTCGGTCAGCCGGTGCAGGACGCCGAGCAGTCGCTTCGAGTCCCGCGAGTGCAGCCCGACGGTGGGCTCGTCGAGGCAGTAGAGCGTATCGGTCAGCGCACCGCCGAGGGCGGTCGCGAGGTGGATGCGCTGCGCTTCGCCGCCGGAGAGCGTGCGCGCCTGACGCGCGAGCGACAGGTAGTCGAGTCCGACCGCGACCAGGTACCCGATCCGGCCGCGCACCTCGGCGAGCAGGCGTGCCGCGCGCGCCTGGCGATGCGGATCGAGCGGCAGCTCGTCGGCCCACCGCGCGACCTCCGCGACCGGCAGCGCGAGGAGTTCGCCTAGGTGGAGGCCGCCGACGCGCGTCGCGAGCGCCTCGGGCCGAAGTCGGTGCCCGTCACAGGCGTCGCAGTGCGTGTAGCCCCGGTAGCGGGCGAGCAGGATACGGACGTGCGTCTTGTAGCGCTTCCCCTCGAGCCAGCGGAAGAAGCCCCTCACCCCGGGAAAGTGGTGGTCGCCGCGCTTGGGCTTCGCCTCTGGATCCTTCGGCTCGCCGTCGAGTGCGAAGCGCTTCTCGGCCGCCGAGAGCTTCGCCCACGGCACGTCGGTGCGGATGCCGGCGGGTGCGGCGACGCGGATCAGCCACTCCTGCATCTCCAGGTTCGAGGGCGTCTGCCAGGGTGCGATCGCGCCTCCCGCGAGGCTCTTGCGCGGGTCGGGGATCACCTTGTCGAGGTCGAGCCCGGTCACGCGGCCGAAGCCCTCGCACTTCGGGCAGGCGCCGAGCGGGCTGTTGAAGGAGAACAGGTTCGGCGCCGGCTCGGACTGTTCGCGTCCGCAGTCGCGACAGCTGAAGCGGCGGTCGAGGTCGATCGCGCGCGTCGCGACCGCGGCGGGCGAAGCGGAACCGCGCGGCGCGTCGGTCGCGGCCGCCGTGCCGGGCGGCGCCTCGATGACCATGCGCAGCCGCCCCTCGCCGATCCCGAACGCTGCCTCGAGCGCCTCGCGCGATCTCGCCCGCGACGTCTTGCCCGCCACGAGTCGGTCGAGGACGATGCGCAGCCGTCCCTCCTCCGCGAGCGCTCCGACTTCCTCCACGGGAATCTCGTCGATCCGCGCGAGGCTCCCCCCGGCGAGCACGCGGCGATGCCCCTGGCCGACGAGCGCGGCGACCACCTCCGGCCAGAGCATCCCGTGCGGGTCGAGGGCCGCCGTCACGAGCACCAGGCTGCCAGGTGCCAGGCCCGCGATCTCGGCGAGGCCGCTCTCCGGGTCGTCGCGCAGCATGCGCCCGCCGCAGGCGACGCACGTCGTCTCGCCGACGTGCGTCCAGAGCAGGC
>Ga0114966_10005947_pt1 | contig 10229 bp, 8 predicted proteins | sample M_130207_XF_Meta_FD_87029 | JGI IMG/M metagenome (GOLD analysis project Ga0114966, IMG submission 87029) | Freshwater microbial communities from Lake Montjoie, Canada to study carbon cycling - M_130207_XF_MetaG | ecosystem: Environmental > Aquatic > Freshwater > Lake | place: Lake Montjoie...
AAATACTTCACCTATGACGATCTTGACTTTATCTTAGAGATGGAAGATGAAGGGAAAAAATTCAAACGAATCGAAGATAAAATTTCAAGAGAACCAAATAATATCGATGTAGTTCAGACCTACGGTTTCCTGTTGTTCAATAGATTAAATGCTGACAGTGCCGCATTTAAAATTTCAACGTATGATGCAGAAGAGGCTAAAATGATTGACTTCTTAACAAAAGTAGGTGAGGCAAAACCAGATGAAGGAACAGCGTTGTTTTATGCAGGCAGCCACTATTGGAACAGAGCATTGAGGGTTAAAGATGAAATTGGACTTATTAATGATACAATTAGAATATTCAATTCAACCGCTAAAGCTGATAAAGCGGGTAAATTACCGCCTCCGCCCAAAGCACTAACCGATAGAAGAGATAATTTAAGAAAATTACAAGATGCAAATTTAGACAAGGCTTTGCCATATCTATTAAAAGCTATTCCTGCAGTAGAAAAAAGCTCTACAAAAGGAAAGACTGAATTTCAAACCTATAAACGCATCATAGATCAATTGATTGAAATTTACTCTACGAAAAGACAATATGCTAAACTTCCGGCCGACAAAGCAAAGTTTGAGGTAGAAGAGAAAAAATGGGATGCTTTGTACACTAAAATAACAGAGAAGTAAATTTTTAATATATACCCAAATGGCAGATCTCAAACTCAATAGAAATACATTTGGTGATGAAAAGAACAAAGGCAATCTCCTTACACGGGAGGTTGCCTTTGCTTTATTGGATGATTGGGTTAAGAATGATCGTCTAAAGTTACACATGATCCAAGTAGGTGGATTGATGAAAGCTTGGGCTACAGACAAAGAACAGGCAGATGCTACTTTAGCGTGGAAATGGGAAATGTCTGGATTATTGCACGATGCCGATTGGGATCAATGGCCTGACCAACATTGCAAAAAAATCATCGAATACCTCGAATCACTAAATATTGACCCAGAAGTATTGCATGCAATAGCTTCACATGGACATATTCATTTTGGGGTAGAACCTGAAACCAATATGGACAAAATGCTTTATGCCTTTGATGAACTATCTGGACTAATCCATGCATATTCATTAATGAGACCAACTGGATATGAAGGTATGGATACAAAAGGTGTTTTAAAAAGACTTAAGGAAAAGACTTTTGCCTCTGGCGTTAGTCGAGATGATATTCACGATGCATGTGCTCGAGCTGAAATAAGCCTAGAGGATTTGATTCGTTTTATTATTCAGCATCAACCTAGAATAGGGTTGAATTAATAATCATTTGAATTTACTGGGAGTCTATACATAAAACTGATTACTTAATAACCAAATAATCTACTTAACATAATATAAATTATAAGATAAATATTATTGTAAGTCAGATTGGAGAGATACCATCGAATGATATAATCCATTGATATTCATTAGCTCAGCATGTGTTCCATATTCTCGAATAACGCCTTTGTCTAATACATAAATGCAATCAGCATTCTTTATAGTCGACAAACGATGGGCAATTACAATCGATGTACGATTGATCATTAAGTTATCCAAAGCAGCTTGAACCAAACTTTCACTGGCTGAATCTAATGAGCTAGTAGCTTCATCCAAAATCAAGATAGATGGATTCCTAAGGATTGCCCTGGCAATTGCTATGCGTTGACGCTGACCGCCAGAAAGCTTTATACCGCGTTCTCCAACAATAGTTTCAAATTTCTCCGGAAACTGATCAATAAATTCTAAGGCAAATGCCTGTTTAGCCGCCTCATATAGCTCAGTATCAGATGCATCAGGCTTGCCGTAGAGAATATTCTCCTTTATACTTCCCCCAAATAAGAGAATATCCTGTGGTACATAAGCAATTTGTGTTCTTAATTCACCCAAATTCAATGAAGTAATGGATTCCCCTTCGAATAAGATATTTCCACTAGTAGGTGAATAAAACCCAAGGATTAGCGACGCAATGGTTGATTTACCCGCTCCACTGGTACCTACAAATGCTACCTGTTTGCCTTTATCAATATCAAAACTGACATCATGTAACACCGTAACATCAGATCGACTTGGGTAACTGAAGCCTACACTTTTAAATGAGACAAACCCATTTATCTTATTAATAGTCAGTAAATCATGCTTTTCAATCTTATCTATTTCAACAAACTCGACTAACAATTCTCGTACACGTTGAGTTGCTCCCAGTGTTTTTTGAAGTCCACTATATAAATCAGCAAACCCGGCCATACTTCCGCCAACAAAAGACGTGTAAACGACGAAAGCTGTAAGGTCTCCAAAACTCAATAAACCCAACTTCATCAGTCCAACGCCATACCAAACCACTAAAATGATTGTTCCAAACAAACAGAACAACATAAAAGATATGAATAGCCCCCTTATTTTTCCATTTTCAATAGATAATCCCACAAGCTTATCTAAACTTCTGCGGTAACGGTCACGCTCAAACCACTCATTCGCAAACGCTTTAACCGTTGAAATACCTGAAAGTGTTTCCTGAACAATTGTATTGGAATCTGCCAACTGATCCTGGGCTTTACGGGACTGTTTACGGATATATTTACCAAAAACAACGGCTAAAAGAACCACTATCGGAACCACAGATAGCATAATCAGAGTGAGTTTCACCGATATGAATAAGATTAGTCCAATTCCGATAAGCAAGGTCAATATCCCACGAATGATATCGGCTAGCATAAATGTTACGGCATCCTGAATTTGAGAAAGATCGGAGGAAATCCTACTGGAAAGTTCTCCTACCCTTCTTTCGGAAAAAAATTGCATGGGAAACCGAATCAGTCGTTGATAGACATCTGTTCGCAGATCAGCCAATGCATTTTCGCCCACTTGTGTAAATAGATATACCCTGAAGAATGAAAAAACCATTTGACAGACAAGTACAATGACCATAATCCATACGATCATCGTTGAAGTCTCCCACGAATGAACAGGAGTTTCAAGTTGACTAGTATCAATCAATTTCTTCAAAAAGTAGGGAAATGAAAGTGTCGTTAGGCTTGAAAGTCCGATCACTATGAGCCCTAACATGAATTTAGATCGGTAAGGACGTACATATGAAAACAAAGCCAAAGCATCTTTCCAGTTTTCTTTGCTGAATTTAACCTTAGCTACCTCTGTGTTTTCAGAATTAAATCCACCTCTTCTAGCCATATATTTGAACTTTAGATTAATTTGGTCTCTAAAATTACTTCATAAAACAGTAACTGAGCGAAAGTTTAACTTCGCTAAATCAGTTTAAACAAATACCCAATGATCCGTCGTTCATTCTTGAAAAATTCTCTTCTAGCACTTCCTATATTACCTGCTTCAACCGGGACTTTGAATATTGCTCCATTAGGTAAAAAACCTGTTGTTGTTTCCACATGGGATTTTGGTAAGGCGGCTAATGCAGAGGCCTGGAAAATTTTATCATCAAAGGGTAAAGCGATAGATGCTATTGAAGCTGGAGCTAAAGTGCCTGAGGCCGATGAAAGTAACAAAACAGTCGGCTATGGTGGATACCCAGATCGTGATGGACATGTAACGTTAGATGCGTGCATTATGGATCATAATGGCAATTGCGGTGCAGTAATGTGTTTAGAGCATATTGTTCATCCAATTTCCGTTGCACGTTTAGTTATGGAGAAGACTCCTCACGTCATATTAGTTGGTGAAGGCGCACTTGACTTTGCTTTAGCCAATGGATTTAAGAAAGAAAACCTGCTCACTCCAGATAGTGAAAAAGCATGGAAAGAATGGTTGAAAAAGGCAAACTATAATCCAATCATCAATATTGAAAATAAAAAAATCAATGAGCCTGTTGCAGGTGCATTTCCTGGTAGTATTGACAATCATGATACCTTAGGGATATTGGCATTGGATTCAATGGGACATCTAAGTGGTGGTTGTACCACCAGCGGCATGGCATTTAAAATGCACGGAAGAGTTGGCGATTCACCGGTGATTGGAGCTGGATTATTTGTTGATGGCGAAATTGGTGCTGCAACGTCTACAGGTGTTGGTGAAGAAGTAATCCGTTGTGTTGGATCTCACTTAGTAGTTGAATATATGCGACAAGGAAACTCCCCGTATGACGCGTGTAAGAAAGTCGTTGAACGCATTGCAAAACGAGATATTGAAAAAGCAAAAACAATACAAATAGGATTTTTAGCCATTGATAAATTCGGAAATCATGGAGCTTTTGCGCTTCAAAAAGGATTTTCCTATGCCATACGATCAGAAAACCAAGAAGAAATTATTGCTGGAGATAGCTATTTTAACTCATGAAATACGAACTTGAAGTCATTGCCTTTGATCTAGCATCCTGCATTATTGCTGCAGAGAATGATGCTACACGTATAGAACTATGCGCCAATCCACAAGAAGGGGGTACTACCCCATCGTATGGTATGATCAAAGAAGCACGAAAAATATCTACGATTCAGTTGTTCCCCATTATTCGTCCACGTGGAGGAGATTTCTATTATTCAACACATGAGTTTAATGCGATGCTACATGATATCCAACAATGCAGGGACTTAGGATGTGATGGCGTTGTTATTGGCATGTTGAAGAAAGATGGAAGTATTGACATTGAAAAAAATAAAGAATTGGTGGATGCTGCAAAAGGAATGGATGTCACTTTTCACAGAGCCTTTGATCGGGTTAATGATCCCTTTTTAGCATTAGAACAAATCATTTCAATTGGGTGTAAAAGAATATTAACGAGTGGATTAAAACCTAATGTTATAGAGGGGATGGAAACACTAAAAGAACTTGTAATAAAAGCCGGAAATAGAATCACCATTATGCCAGGATCTGGGGTGAGATCAAATAACATTACTCAGATAGCTGAATACACTAATGCTAAATCGTTTCATAGTTCTGCTCGAAAAAATAAGGATTCAGTAATGGATTTTCAAAACCCTAACATGAGAGAAACATTAACTCATGCTACCATTGACGCTGATGAGGTAAGGGCATTGAAAAATCAGCTAGACATTTATTTTAACTAGAAATTATCTTCAGTTACTTAATGAGCAACTATACGATATTGCTCGAGTAAGACCAATTGATTTTTAGCTCTATTATAATTATTCAGTTCATACCGAATTCCATAATAAGAGTCATTATTCAGAAAATCAGTCAAAAATCGAAGGGCTTGCATGTAAATCATAAACTCCCCAGCATAAGCAAGATTTTCAATTTCAACTACGGTCATTTGATCCTTCATTGATTCTAAATACCCTTCTACAATGGCATCATAGAATGGAGCTCTAGCTTGTATGGAATCAAAATCAGTAATCTCTTCGCTGGCTGAAGCTAAGTATGTTCTATACATATCACCTAGATCGCTGATAAAATAACCAGACATTACGGTATCTAAGTCAATTACACAAACTCCTTTATTTGATTCGTTAAAAAGTACATTATTTATCTTTGTATCATGGTGGGTAACACGCTGAATAAAATCAGATGATTGAATTATCTTTTGATAGGTTTCAACGATAGAATAGTTTTGCTGAATTAATGTTATTTCTGCTGAAGCAAATGCTATCCGCTCTTTATTACCGAATTGAAGCGCATCTAAAAATTGCTCCCATCTAAATTCAAGATTATGAAAATCAGGGATAGTTGGCTTCAGTAGTGTTGTATCGAATTTATTGAATGAAGAAGAAAATTTTCCAAATTGAAATGCTGCCTCATAGGCTTCTTCTACCGTGGAACAAGCATCAACTGAATGTGTACCAAGAACAAAAGGGGTTAGCCTAAAATACGTATTGTCTTCAATCGCATAATGCAATCCAGTTAATGTTTTTTGAGCTACTGGAAAAAAAACGTCTTGATTATGTGATGTCAGAAAATTAGATAAGTATTCAAGGTTAGATGCTATGGCATCTGGAGTTTTGAATACCTCGGTATTGATTTGCTGTAATATAAAGGCAGGTTTGTTTTCTTTTGAAACAACATACGTTCCATGAATAAGCCCATTCCCAAATTTATCAATAGTTAAATTTTCGATATCAGAAAAATAGTGAGCTACTACCTTATTTAAATTCATAGTGTTAATATAAAACGCGAACTTTTATAGTGCCTTTTACAACTCTTAATAAATCAGATGCATTCTTAGATAATTTTTTATCTAAGTCTAATACTACATATCCTATCTCATCATTTGTTTTAAGGTATTGTCCCAAAATATTGATTTTGTTCTCAGACATTGTACTGTTTATTTCAGATAGCACTCCTGGAACATTATTGTGAATATGAAGAATTCTATGCGTCCCTTCTTGAGGAGGTAAGCTCATTTCAGGAATGGTCAGAGAACCAGTGGTGATGCCCATTTCAAGGTATTGGTAAAGTTTGGCACTAACATCTTCACCAATATTGTGCTGTGCTTCTTCTGTTGACCCCCCTATATGTGGCGTTAATAAGACATTTGAAATATGCTGAAGTGGAGATGTAAATGAATCGCCATTTTTTTCAGGCTCTATTGGATAAACATCGATGCCTGCACCGCTAAGTTGTCCACTCTTTAATGCAGTACTCAATGCGCCTAAATCAACTACTTCTCCCCTAGCATAATTCAACAAAATAGATCCCTTTTTAAAATGTTTAAGGGTTGTTTTATTGATAAGATTTTTTGTTGTTCCATTCTCTGGAATATGCAAGGTTATAATTTCAGATTTAGAAACCACCTCCTTGATGGATTTTTTTTGAACAGCATTTCCTAATGGCAACTTGGTTATAATATCATAAAAAATAACCTTCATGCCAAGTGCCTCAGCCAAGATGCTCACCTGCGAACCAATACTACCATATCCAATGATGCCAAGTGTTTTGCCTCTAAGTTCGTAACTACCTTTAGCATCTTTATTCCATTTACCTTCGTGTGCGTATTTATTCTTATCCAGAATTCTTCTGATGAGAAGAATGGAAGCGCCAATAACTAATTCAGCAACAGATCGTGTGTTGCTGTAGGGTGCATTGAAAACAACAACACCTTTTTTTCGAGCAGCAATGAGATCAACTTGGTTTGTTCCTATACAGAAGCATCCAATAGCTTGAAGTTTTGTGGCATGTTGAAGTATGCTTGATGTAATTTGCGTTTTAGAGCGTATTCCAAGAATATGTACGTCTTTTACTTCTTCAATCAATTGTTCTTCTGATAAAGCGCCAGCTATTTTTCGAACATTAGAGTAGCCATTATCTCTGAATAATTGGATTGCTGCGTCACTGATATTCTCAAGAAAAAGAATTTTAATCTTATCTTTTGGGTAACTAGTTTGTGTAGATTTAGCCATTTGTTTTCCCTAATTTTAGACGAATTTAGGAACTTTATAGTTGAAGGCTCTAATTTGAAGAATTTCATGCAAAAACTAATCATTTTTATAACTCTTTTTTTTATTTTCTGTACAGGCTTCATTGCTATTGATGTCTACCTTGAAAAGCCTATTTCCACTAATTTAGCAATTATCGCTAAAACTATTAAGGAGCCTTTAAACCTATCTGATGAAGAAAAAACACTTGCAAAGGCAAGTGAACAATTCTATAATCAGTACCTACTTAGAACACGCTTCAATGGAGCTATTTTAGTAGCTAAAAGTGGAAAAATAGTGTTTGAACGATACAATGGCATGACAGAGATCAACAAAGGGGAAACCATTGATTCATCCATTTCTTTTCATCTTGCCTCTGTATCCAAAACGTTTACCGCCATGGGAATCTTGAAATTAGGACAAGACAATAAACTCAATATTGACGACCCTGTTTCGAAGTATGTAGAAAACTTTCCATATTCAGAAATTACCATCCGAAATCTATTATCCCATCGAAGTGGTCTCCCAAATTATGTTCATTTCATGGAATCTATGGGTTGGAATACCCGGGAGCTGTTAACAAACCAAAGTTTATTGGATTTTATCGTTAAAAACGCCAGAAAAATTTCAAGAGGTCGGGCCAACAGTTATTTTGATTACAGCAATACTAATTATGCACTACTGGCAATAATTATTGAGAAAATAACTAATCTTAGTTATGCTAGCTTTTTAGATAATACCTTTTTTAAGCCAATTGGCATGTACCATACGTTCGTCTATAATCCATCCATACAAAAAACGGTTTTACCGTCATTTAAATTCAACAATCAAAAGGAAGGGTTTAATTTTCTAGATGCAGTATATGGTGATAAAAATATTTATAGTACAGTACGAGACATGATGAAATGGGATCTAGCTATCTCCGATGGAACTCTATTCACCAAAGCAACTCTAGATCAAGCTTTTCAAGGGTATAGCTATGAACGAAAAGGGATTAAAAATTATGGATTAGGTTGGAGATTATATGAAATGCCATCTGGAAAAAAAATAATCTATCACAATGGATGGTGGCACGGAAACAATACTGTTTTTAGCAGAATCCCGAATGATTCTACTACAATTATTGTACTAGGTAATAAATTTAATAGAAGTATCTACCAAGCGAAGAAAATCATTGGGATTTATGATGGTTATGGGTTTCAATTCAATGAAGATGAATAGCTTTTAACTGAAAACTGCATGTTTCAAACCATACCAAACTATATCAGTGAATTAGATGAAACACTAATCAAACAGAAGTCTGTCGAGATTCTTCATGATAAATTGAAAACATTCGACAAATTTTCTCATAAAGGTGATCGTGGACATGCTGCCCTATTTGCAGGATCAGTAGGAATGATGGGCGCTTGTATTTTAGCCGCTCGTGCTTGTTCAAAAAGTGGGGTCGGTAAAATAACCTCAATCGTTCCAACGACCTGTTTTGATCTTATTCATTCGTCCGTACCTGAAGCCATAGTTGTTTCTAACGAAACACAAAACTTGAATTACAGCATCTTTGATTCAATTGGCATAGGTCCAGGTTTGGGTAGCGAGTTAGTAAACGATGATGTTCTTACCCATATTTTTTCATATAATAAACCCATGGTGATCGATGCTGATGCATTGAACTTACTCGCTAAACATCCAACATTAATAGAGCAAATACCCAAATCAAGCATATTAACGCCTCATTTGCTTGAATGGAAACGGCTTTTCGGAGAGGTTTCACATGACAGAGAACGAATTGATAAATCAGTATCAATTTCTACTAAATACGGCATATACATCTTAATTAAAGGGCACTTTTCTTGCCTAACAACCCCAATTGGAAAGGTACACTTTAATGCTACCGGAAATGCTGGGATGGCTAAAGCGGGCAGTGGAGATGTATTAACTGGGTTAATTACTGGGCTATTGGCACAAAGGTATGATCCAGAAACCGCTGCTTTATTAGGTATGTATATTCATGGTATAGCAGGCGATATGGCCAAAACATCGCTAGGAGAAGAAGCCATGACGGCGTCAGATCAGATTAATTTTTTCTCTGCCGCATTCACTGAATTTCGTAATCTTTTAGATACCTAAAAGTTTGGAACAGACTTAGTATAATTCTGCCCTAAAAGGTTGTTTTTTACCCCTTTTTCTTTATTTTTGCACCCCTTACTTTTAAATGGGAAACACCACGTTTTTGACTAAATAAAACACGCATTAAAACCACGTATGGAAAATTTAATTTATCTCGTTCCCTTGATGGGAGTAGTAGGATTACTCTACACACTAATAAAATTCAATTGGGTAGCAAAGCAAGATGCTGGATCCGATAGAATGAGAGAAATCAGCAATTACATTGCTGAAGGTGCTATGGCTTTCTTAAAAGCGGAATGGAAAATCCTAGGCTATTTTGTTGCCATTGTTGCCCTATTATTAGGTTTCATGGCTAGTAAAAACTCGGGAAGTCACTGGAGTATTTCAATATCATTCATTATTGGTGCTGTTTTCAGTGCTACTGCCGGTTATATCGGAATGAGAGTAGCAACCAAAGCCAATGTTCGTACGGCAGAAGCTGCTAAAACAAGTCTAAGCAAAGCATTGAATGTTTCCTTTACAGGAGGTGCTGTTATGGGGTTAGGCGTTTCTGGTTTAGCAGTGCTTGGTCTAGGTGGTCTATTCATCGTGTTAAAACACTTTTTTGCTCCTGATGGAGATGCTGAAGGAATGCTTCGCACCATTGAAGTATTAACTGGGTTTTCACTTGGTGCTGAAAGTATAGCCCTTTTTGCTCGTGTTGGTGGTGGTATATACACAAAAGCGGCTGATGTAGGAGCTGATTTAGTAGGTAAAGT
>Ga0114966_10005950_pt1 | contig 10224 bp, 7 predicted proteins | sample M_130207_XF_Meta_FD_87029 | JGI IMG/M metagenome (GOLD analysis project Ga0114966, IMG submission 87029) | Freshwater microbial communities from Lake Montjoie, Canada to study carbon cycling - M_130207_XF_MetaG | ecosystem: Environmental > Aquatic > Freshwater > Lake | place: Lake Montjoie...
ACCGATCCCGTCGGACCGATCAACGACGCGATCCAGGCGTTGCAGAGCGCCCACGATCAGGGTGGCGATCGCGTCTACGTCATCGACCATACCGACGACGACACCAAGATGGAGGCCAGCGACAAGATCTGGGTGCGACTCATCAAGTCGGCGCTGATGGAAAATCGCTTCCGGTTGATGCAGCAACCGATTGCCAGCCTGCTGGGCGAGGAAAAGTCGATGTTCGACATCCTGGTCCGCATGATCGACGAAGCGGGACAGGAGGTCCTGCCTTCGGAGTTCATCGCCGCAGCGGAGCGCAATGACCTCATGAAGAACATCGACCGGTGGATTGTCGGCGCATCCATGTCACTCTGCACAACGCGCCCGATCGAACGACTGTTCGTGCGCCTGTCGCGCGATTCGGTGGTCGACCGCTCGCTGCCGGTATGGCTGGCCAACCAGCTGAAGGCGACGCGCATCGACCCCGAGCGGATCGTCCTGCAGGTCAGCGAATCCGTGGCAACCACGCAATTGCTTGAAACCACCGAATTCGCCAAGACAATGCGCGCAGCCGGCTTCAAGTTCGCCATCGAGCATTTCGGCACTGGTCGCGACTCGTTACAGCTCCTCTCGCAGCTGCCACTCGACTACATGAAGATCGACGGCTCGCTGATGCAGGGGCTTGCCACGGACCGTGGCCTGCAACAGCGCGTGAAGGTACTGGTGGACGGCGCGAAGACACGGAACATCGCCACCATTGCCGAACGGGTCGAAGATGCGAACACGATGGCCGTGCTGTGGCAGCTCGGCATCGAGTTCCTGCAGGGCTACTTCGTCAACGAACCCGAACAGGTCGTGCTCGGGTAGGCCCTCAGCCTGCGGTCGGGGCGACCAGAACCTCCGCCTCCAGCCTTTCCACCTTGCGCCAGCCACGCGGCAACACCGCACCCCGTTGCGCGCGCTCGCCGCGATAGTCCTTCAGTTCGGCGAACTTCAGCGTCATCTTGCGCTCGCCGGACCACACGAGCAGGTTCTGTCCGGGCGCAACCACCGCCACGGCCGCCAGGAACTCACCGCCACCGCCTTTGGCCGCGGGTAGCCCGAAGATCTTGTTGCCCTTGCCTTTGGCCAGTTCCGGCAGTTCGCTGACCGGAAAAACGAGCATCTTGCCCTCGTTGCTGACCGCGCACAGCAACGCACCCGCTGCCTCCGGCACAGCTGCAGGAATAAGCACGCCCGCGCCCTCGGGCACATTGAGGACCGCCTTGCCTGCCCGGTTGCGGGAGTAAAGCTCCTCGAGCTTCACGACGAAACCATAGCCCGCATCGGATGCCAGTACCCAGCGGTCCGCAGGATCGCCGATCATCACCCCGGCGAAGGTGGCTCCATCCGGCGGATCGATTCGCCCCGATAGCGGTTCACCCTGCCCTCGCGCAGAAGGCAACGTGTGCGCCTGCACGCAATAAGTCCTGCCCGTACTGTCCAGAAACACGGCTTGCTGCGTGCTGCGCCCGCGCGCACTCGCGCGGAATTCGTCGCCGGTCTTGTAGCTCAGCGAACGTGGATCGATGTCATGCCCTTTCGCAGCACGAGCCCAACCTCGTGCCGATAGCACTGCGGTGACGGGCTCGGCCGTCACCAGTTCAGTCTGGTCGATCGCCTGCGCCGCGCTTCGCTCGACGATCCTGGTCCGGCGCTTGTCGCCAAACTCCTCGGCGGCAGCCTGCAGTTCGTCCTTCACCAGCTTCTTGAGCTTCTGCTCGCTCTGCAGGATGCCGGTCAGCTCGTCCCGTTCGGCAGCAAGCCCACCCTGTTCACCCCGGATCTTCATTTCCTCGAGCTTGGCGAGGTGCCGCAACTTCGTTTCGAGAATGGCCTCCGCCTGGATCTCCGACAGCCCGAAGCGGGCGATGAGCGCGGCCTTCGGTTCTTCCTCGCTACGAATGATGCGAATCACCTCGTCAAGATTGAGGTACGCAATCAGCAGGCCATCCAGGATATGCAGCCGCGCCTCGACTTTGTTGAGTCGCCAGGTGAGCCTTCTGGTCACGGTCTCGGTGCGAAACGTCAACCACTCCACGAGCATCGACTTCAGGTCCATCACGCGAGGCCGGCCATCGAGGCCGATGACATTGAGGTTCACCCGATAGCTGCGCTCGAGATCCGTGGTCGCAAAAAGGTGCGCCATGAGTTGCTCGACATCGACGCGATTGGACCGCGGGGTGATGACAATCCGGGTGGGGAACTCGTGGTCTGATTCATCGCGGATGTCAGCGACCAATGGCAGCTTCTTTGCGTGGATCTGCGCAGCGACCTGCTCCTGGATACGCGCACCGGACACAAGGTAGGGAAGCTGCGTGATGATGATCTCGCCATCTTCCTGCTCATAGACGGCACGGGCGCGATAGCTGCCACTGCCTGTCTCGTAAATCCGCTTGAGCTCGCTGCGGGGCGTCACGATCTCTGCCCCGGTGGGCAGATCCGGTCCCTGGACGTGTCGACACAACTCGAGCACGGACACCTCCGGCTCATCGAGCAGGCGAATACACGCTGTTACGACCTCACGAAGGTTGTGCGGCGGAATATCAGTCGCCATGCCGACCGCGATGCCGGTCGTGCCGTTCAGCAACAGGTTCGGCACGCGCGCAGGCAGGAGCACCGGCTCGTCCATCGTGCCATCGAAGTTCGGCGACCAATCCACGGTGCCCTGTCCAAGCTCGGACAGCAGCAACGCGGCATACCTCGTCAGCTTCGATTCGGTGTAGCGCATCGCCGCGAACGACTTGGGGTCGTCCGGCGACCCGAAATTTCCCTGTCCATCAACGAGTGGGTAGCGATACGAGAACGGCTGCGCCATGAGTACCATGGCCTCATAGCAAGCAGAATCCCCATGCGGATGAAACTTGCCGATGACATCGCCGATCGTGCGCGCCGACTTCTTCGGCTTCGAGGTCGACGACAGCCCGAGCTCGCTCATCGCGTAGACGATGCGACGCTGCACCGGCTTGAGGCCGTCACCTACGTGCGGCAGTGCCCGGTCGAGGATGACGTACATCGAATAATCGAGGTACGCCTTCTCGGTGAACGTCTTGAGGGGCTGGCGCTCAATGCCGTCAAAGTTCAGCGTGGGTTGATTGGACACTGCAATGAATCTCTTTCTGGGTTGCTAGCAACAGGAGCAAAAGGCCGCGTGCATCAGATGTGCGCGAGATTGCCCTTTTCTTCAAGCCAGTCACGACGGTCGCTGGCACGCTTCTTCGCCAGCAGCATGTCCATCAACTGATCGACGTTGTCAGTGGCTTCGACGGTCAGCTGGACCAGGCGCCGGGTCTCCCTCGCCATGGTGGTCTCGCGCAACTGCAGGGGATTCATTTCGCCCAGGCCCTTGAACCGCATGACGGTGGGCTTGGCACGCGGATTCTCCGCTGCCACGCGATCAAGGATGCCCTGGCGCTCGGCATCATCCAGCGCGTAATAAACCTGCTTGCCCACATCGACACGATAGAGCGGCGGCATGGCGACATGAATATGGCCCGCCAGGACGAGGGGTCGGAAGTGCCGGAGGAACAACGCGCACAGCAGCGTCGCAATATGCTGCCCGTCCGAATCCGCATCCGCGAGGATGCAGATGCGGTGATAGCGCAATCCGTCGATCTTGTCCGACGCCGGATCGACACCCAGCGCTACCGAGATGTCGTGGACTTCCTGTGATCGGAGGATCTCGGTCGCGTCCACTTCCCAGGTATTGAGGATCTTGCCCCGCAGCGGCATGACGGCCTGGTACTCGCGATTGCGCGCCTGCTTTGCCGAGCCGCCTGCGGAGTCGCCTTCCACGAGGAACAGCTCACACCGCTCAGGCTCCTGCAACGTGCAGTCGGCCAGTTTGCCGGGCAACGCGGGGCCGCTGACCACGCGCTTGCGCGCAACCGTCTTTGCCGCCTTGAGACGCACTTGTGCAGTCGCAATCGCGAGCTGTGCGATCTTCTCGCCAGAGTCAGGGTGCTGGTTGAGCCAAAGCGCCAATTGACCCTTCACCACGCCAGACACGAATGCGGCCGCCTCGCGGGAAGACAGGCGTTCCTTGGTCTGACCGGCGAATTGCGCCTCTTTCATCTTGGTGGACAGCACGTAGCTGACGCCGTCCCAGACGTCCTCTGGGGCCAGTTTGAGGCCCCGCGGCAACAGGTTGCGGAACTCGCAGAATTCGCGAATGGCCTCGGTTAGACCGAGGCGCAGACCATTCACATGGGTACCCCCCTGGGGCGTCGGGATGAGGTTGACGTAGCTTTCCTCAACGCGTTCGCCGTCGTCGATGCGCCACGCAAGGGACCACTCCGCCGTTTCCTGTTGCCCCTGGATACTGCCGCTGAACGGTTCCTGGGGCAGCCACTCACCCTTGCCGAGTGATTCGAGCAGGTACTGGTTGACACCCCCCGTGTACAGCCACTCCTCCTGCTCGCCTGTCTGCTCGATCTTCAGGCAGACTTTGAGGCCGGGGCACAGCACTGCCTTGGCCCTGAGTAGGTGCTTGAGCTTGGGGAGCGAGAAGGTTGGCGTCTCGAAGTACTGTGGGTCCGGCCAGAATCGCACCGTCGTGCCGGTATTGGCCTTGCCGACCTCACCGACCACTTCCAGCTTCGTGTGGGCCCTGCCGCCCTTGAAGCTGATGTTGTATTCCTTGCCGCCGCGCCGCACCCAGCACTCAAGATGCTTTGACAGCGCATTGACCACCGACACGCCGACGCCGTGCAGGCCACCGGCGAACTGGTAGTTCTTGTCCGAGAACTTGCCGCCCGCATGCAAGCGGGTCAGGATCAGTTCGACGCCGCTGACCTTCTCCTTGGGATGGATATCCACGGGCATCCCGCGGCCGTCGTCGGCCACTTCCAGCGAGCCATCCTTGTAAACGGTGACGTCAATACGCTTCGCATGGCCCGACAGGGCCTCATCGACGGAATTGTCGACTACCTCGTGAGCCAGGTGATTCGGACGGCTCGTGTCCGTATACATGCCGGGCCGTCGCCGGACGGGATCGAGGCCGCTTAGAACTTCAATATCGGAAGCGTTATAGGACTGGGCCATTGCAGTGTATTGATTGAGCGACTTGAGCCGTGCCGGTCGGCGGACGGTGCGAAGGGGCGGGATTCTAGCATCGACCGGCGGCCTGCAACCGCGCCGTCGCAGCGACGGGGACAGCCAACTGGCGAGCGCCGACCGCCGCCGCTCGGATCAATCGAGATCCTTCACCAACGCGTCTCGCTGTGCAGCGGCAAGCGGGTCCACCGCATGAGCATAGTGCGCGTGATCCACGCCGAGGCTGATCGCCGCACCGCCCTTGGCGTCTGCGACCATGGCGGGTGTCAGCTCGAGGCGCAGGAAATGCACCGCAGAGGTCTTGTGATCGTTCTCGCGCTCGAGATCTTCATCGGCTATCGCATACACGCGCGCATGCCCTGCCACTTGCGCCCAACAGCGGGCTTCAACTCCCTTGAGTCTTGCCAATTCCCGCCGGCGCTCTTCCGCATCGGGAAACTCGATCAACAGGGTAGCCTTCCAGTTGCTGCCATCCGGAATCAACGGATTGTAGGCAGCCAGCTCCTCCTCGATGCCTTCCGGCTCGAAGATCCGCTCCACCCGCAGCATCTCCTGGACCTGGTACTGCACGGTCAGACGATCCTCGAAACACCACGTCGTGTGAGGCCCGACAGGAATGGCACGGACCTTCTTGTGGGCAATCACCCGCGAGCGAAAGTCCTTGCGCGCCTTGGCGTACTGCTCAAGGCCAAAGAGATCTGCAGGCTGCAACTTCACTAGGGAACCTCTGTTGTCCGGTGGGGATCAGATGCCGTAGGCCATGCGCAGCAGCTTGAACGGATGTTCGGGTGCCTGCGGAGCTTCAAGGCCGGACTCGATCTGGTGCCCGGCCATGGGGCAATCGCTCGAGTAGTGGTCGGCTGCAGCGTCAGCCACCTTGCGGATCACCGGCTTGCCGATCTTCATCGAAACCTCTCGGTACTCCTTCTTGACTCCGTAAGTACCGTTGTGGCCGGAGCATCGCTCAATCGGCTCGACCTGCGTGTCCGGCACAAGCATCAGGACATCGCGGGTCTTGAGGCCGATGTTCTGCACGCGCAGATGGCAAGGAACGTGATAGCTGATCCGCCCAAGCTTCTGTTTGAAATCCGTGCGCAGCTTGCCGGCCTTGTGCCGCAACCACAGGTACTCAAAGGGGTCGAAGGTCGCGGCTTTGACTTTCTGGACCAGCGGATCGTCCGGGAACAGCAGCGGCAGCTCCTGCTTGAACATCAGCGTGCAGGACGGAATGGGCGTGACGATGTCGTAACCCTCATCCACCTTGGCGGCAAGCAGAGGGATATTGAAGTTCTTGAGGTCCTCGATGGCCTTGAGGTCACCGAGCTCAAGCTTTGGCATGCCGCAACAGCGCTCATCGCGGGTCAACGTCACTGGAATTCCGTTGTGCGCAAACACCGCCGCCAGGTCCTGCCCAAGAGCGGGTTCGTTGCGATTCACGTAGCAGGTTGCGAACAGCACGACTTTTCCGGTGGTTCTAGGCGTCGCCTCTGCCTCCGCAGCGTCGACTCCAGGCCGATGGCGCTTGCGGTACGTATTGCTGTTGTATTCCGGCACGGGGGCGTCGACGTGGACTCCCAGCACGGCATCCAGCAGCTTGCGCCCCGCCGTACTGCGGTTGACCGCGTTGACGACCCCTGACACGACGGGAATGCCGGCGATATTGCCTACGACATCGGTGGCGCTCAGGATCCTGTCGCGCAGCCGCACCTCGCCCTGCTGGAACTTGAATGCCTTGGCACGCAGCATCAGGTGCGGAAAGTCGAGATTCCAGGGATGCGGCGGCACATAGGGGCACTTCGTCATGTAACACATGTCACACAGGTAACAGTGATCCACGACATCCCAGTAGGCCTTGTGGTCGACGCCGTCCACTTCTCCCGTCGTGGAGTTGTCGACCGCATCGAACAGAGTCGGGAACGAATTGCACAGGCTGAAGCAACGACGGCAGCCGTGGCAGATGTCGAACACCCGCTCGAGTTCCTTGAACAGGGCCGTCTCGTTCAGGAACTCAGGGTCTTTCCACGCGATGGCATGGCGGGTCGGGGCTTCAAGACTGCCCTCGCGAGACCCGGATCCCTTGCCGGGACCCGACGTCGAAGTGCTCTCTGCCACAGATCCCCCGATCAGCTGGTACTCGCGCAAACGGGACAAAGACGACTTCTGCGATCTGAAGGACCGGGCGCGGTTGCGGCCCGGTCCCCGGACTTGCTGACCGAATGGACCGCGCTACAGCGTGTCCAGGGCCTTCTGGAAGCGATTGGCGTGTGAGCGCTCGGCCTTCGCCAGCGTCTCGAACCAGTCGGCGATTTCGTCGAAGCCTTCGGTGCGCGCCGACTTCGCCATGCCAGGATACATATCGGTGTACTCGTGGGTCTCGCCGGCGATGGCCGCCTTGAGATTCAGCGCAGTGCCACCAATCGGCAGACCCGTCGCCGGATCACCCACCTGTTCGAGGTACTCGAGATGCCCGTGAGCGTGCCCAGTCTCGCCTTCCGCTGTGGAACGGAACACGGCGGCCACATCGTTGTACCCTTCGACGTCCGCCTTGGCTGCGAAATAGAGATAGCGCCGGTTGGCCTGGGATTCGCCGGCAAAGGCGTCCTTCAGGTTCTTTTCGGTCGCGGTACCCTTCAAGCTCTTCATTGCGAGTCTCCTGCTGCTGATCGCGGGGGGCCACGGTTTCAAGTGAATTAGACCAAGTCTAACTGGCGCCAGACTCTATTCGTCCCATCCATCCAAGTCAACGCGGGAAAAGCGCATCGCAGCCGCGCTCGGCAAAGATTCACAGGAGGCGCAAGCGCCGGATGCGATTGACCCGCCGTACCCTGCCGTGCAAGCTTGGCGTTTGCGGCTTGAATCGCCGCCGCTGATCCCCTCATGCGTCAAAGAACTCCACCGTGACAACCCGGAAACCACGCGATCCCAACGCCGCCAAGAGCGCGCCCGCCGCTCCTCCGGAGGAGGCTGCCGCCATCGACTTCGAGAAAGCGCTGGCGGACCTCGAGTCGATCATCGAGAAGCTCGAGCAGGGCGACCTGCCTCTCGACGAATCCCTGAAGGCATTCGAGCGCGGAGTGGAGTTGACCCGTCATTGCCAAGTCGCGCTCAAGCAGGCGGAACAGAAGGTGGAGATCCTGTTGCGCAAGACGGGGCAACCCGAACCGTTTGCAACGCATGGCGATACCGACTTCAACCCGAACGATCCGGATTGATCGATGACGGCTGAAGACGTGACGCCGGGCATGCCCGCGGCCTGCGGTGTCGAGGCCCATCAGACCCTGTTTGCGGAGTGGCAAGCTCGCGTAGCCCATGAACTCGACCTGCGCTTGCCCGGCCCGGAAACGGCCCCGGGGCGACTGCATGCCGCCCAGCGCTACAGCGTGCTCGGCCCGGGCAAGCGAGTCCGCCCATTGCTGGTCTATGCCACCGGCAAGGCGCTCGGGGTTCCCGAAAACCAGCTGGATGCCGCGGCCTGCGCAATCGAACTGATCCACGCCTACTCACTGGTGCACGACGACCTGCCCGCCATGGACGACGACGACCTGCGGCGCGGCCGCCCCACCTGCCATATCCAGTTCGACGAGGCCACGGCCATTCTGGCGGGTGATGCGCTCCAGGTTCTGGCCTTCCAGATCCTCGCCCGCGATCCGGCGGCGCCAGCCGACCCGTCCCAGCGACTCAAGTTGATCGAAATTCTCGCCGATGCCAGCGGTACCGCAGGCATGGCAGGCGGACAGGCGCTCGACCTTGCCGCGGAGGGACGCAAACTGACCGTCGCGGAAGTCGAAGACATGCACTCCCGCAAGACGGGTGCGCTGATCCGCGCGAGTGTCATGATGGCAAGCCATTGCGCGACGATTCCGGATGCCACACGGTCGTGCCTGGACCTGTTCGCGACAAAGATCGGTCTGGCCTTCCAGATCCAGGATGACCTGCTCGATATCGAGGGAGACCCCAAGGTTCTCGGGAAAGCGGTCGGCGCGGACAAGGAACACGAGAAGCCGACTTACCCTGCCACGGTAGGCGTAGCGGCCGCGCGCGCCAGACTCCTCGAACTCCACGCCGAGGCCCTCGCCGCCCTCGCTCCCCTGGGCGGTCCCGCAGCCACGCTGGCAGCACTGTCTGACTGGCTGGTTGCGCGACGCTCGTAGGGCCATCCGGGCCGGCAGTACGGTGTAAACTGACGCTAGATGAAGAACTCGAGCGATTCTTACCCGTTGCTGTACGGTATTGACCTTCCGGCAGACTTGCGCCGCCTGCCTGCCGCGCAACTGGAACCTGTCGCGGCAGAGTTGCGACGCTACCTGATCGAAACCGTGAGCCAGATGGGTGGCCATTTCGCCGCCGGCCTCGGCACGGTCGAACTGACGGTCGCGTTGCACTACGTCTTCGATACGCCCCGAGACCGGCTTGTCTGGGATGTTGGACACCAGGCCTACCCGCACAAGGTATTGACTGGCCGTCGTGATCGCCTGCGGACCATCAAGCACAAGGATGGTTTGGCTCCTTTCCCGACACGCAAGGAAAGCGAGTACGACACGTTCGGCGTGGGCCACTCGAGTACCTCGATCAGCGCTGCGCTCGGCATGGCGATCGGTGCGGCTCGAGCGGGAGAACGGCGGCGAGTGGTCGCCATCATCGGCGACGGCGCCATGAGTGCCGGCATGGCCTTCGAGGCCCTGAATCACGCGGGCAGCACCGACGTCGACCTGCTCGTCATCCTGAACGACAACGACATGTCCATCTCGGAAAACGTCGGCGCGATCTCCAATTATTTCGCACGCGTCCTGTCCGGCAAGCTGTATGCGTCCCTGCGCGAGGGCAGCAAGAAAGTGCTGAAGCGGATGCCTACGGTATGGGAACTCGCTCGACGCTCCGAAGAGCACATGAAGGGCATGATCCTGCCGGGCACGATCTTCGAGGAACTCGGCCTCAACTACATCGGCCCCATCGACGGCCACGACCTAGGTGCGCTGGTGTCGACGCTGAAAAACCTGCGAGACGCGAAAGGGCCGCAGTTCCTGCACATCGTCACGCGCAAGGGCAAGGGCTATGCCCCGGCCGAAGCGGACCCCATCAAGTGGCACGGCCCCGGCCCGTTCGACGCCAAGAGTGGCGTGATCTTCAAGGAAAAGGCCGCTGGGCCCA